>Ga0137309_100105_pt1 | contig 55927 bp, 54 predicted proteins | sample NAcewiD2O_June_FD_97179 | JGI IMG/M metagenome (GOLD analysis project Ga0137309, IMG submission 97179) | Mouse cecal microbial communities from Vienna, Austria - N-Acetylneuraminic amended D2O_June | ecosystem: Host-associated > Mammals > Digestive system > Large intestine > Cecum | place... | reverse complement strand
CCCTGTTTTCCTGTATACTGGGATACCATCATCCGCCGCAGGCGGCGCAGTTCCATACTGCAATCTGTATTGAAAAGAGGAATCACAGTGAACCGAGCATTTTTAAAGGAATTGCTGGCCACGCCATCGGTCAGCGGCTGGGAGGAGGCGATCCAGGAGAAGGCCCTGTCCTACGGCAAGGCCTTCGCCGGGGCGCAGCTCACCGACCCCAGCGGCAACGCCATCTCTGTGGTCAACCCGGAGGCAGAGCACAAGGTGCTCCTGTGCGGACATATCGACGAGATCGGCTTTGTGGTCACCCACATCGACGCCTCCGGCAGGCTCTCCCTGATGGGCGCGGGCGGCGTACGGCCCCGGCTGTACCTGGGCTCCCCGGTGCAGATCTGGCACGAGGGAAAGATGGTCAGCGGCGTGATCGCCACCTCCGGGGACCTGCTGAAGAAGGATAAGACGGAGGTTTCCGACCTGGTGGTGGACATCGGGGCCAATTCCCGGGAGGAGGCCGCCCAGGCCGTCTCCATCGGCGACCCGGTGTGCGCGGACGTACAGGTGCGGGAGCTCCTCAACGACTGCTTCACCTGCCGGGCGCTGGACGACCGCACCGGGGCCTTTGTGGTGCTGGAGGCCGCCAGGGAGGCCGCCGCCAAGGGCGCCTCCATCGGCATCTGCGCCGCCACCACCGTGGGGGAGGAGACCACCGGACGGGGGGCCTACTACGCCGCGGCCCGGGTACGGCCGGACTGCGCTATCGCGGTGGACGTGACCTGGGCCAGCGACGCTCCGGGCGCCAGGCCCGGCGATACCGGGGAGGTCAAGGTGGGCGGCGGGCCCGTGCTGTGCATGGCCTCCTCCGTGAACAAGAAGCTCAACGCCCTGCTCCGGGAGACCGCCGCTGATCTGGACATAGACGTGCAGTGGGAGATCGCCACCGGCCGCACCGGTACTGACGGCGACACGGTGAACCGGGCCGGAGAGGGCATCCCCATGGCGCTGGTTTCCATCCCCCTGCGGTACATGCACAGCTCTGTAGAGGTGGGTTCCTGGAGGGACCTGCAGGGCTGTATCGACCTGCTCAGCGCGTTTTTGGTGCGCCTCTCGGAGGAGATGGAGAAGGGCTTCGATTTCTGTACGCTGAAGCCGTAAGCGGGAGCGCTGTTCCGGGACCGTTCAAATCAGGGCGGTCAGAGAGGACGCCCCTTTCCTGACACTTGCAGGAAGGGGCGTCCTTCTTTACGGTTCCTTCTTTTTCAGAGCAGTTCCGGAAGAGCGGCGGGTCACTGCTTTGCCAGCAGCTCCGAATACATCTTGCGCTCACCCTCGGGGATCTCCAGAGCGCTCATCGCGGCCTCGATGGACAGCCCCAGCGTGGCCATGAGGCTCCTGATGTTGGAGAGGATTCCTTCCGCGCGGCCTTCCGCGCGGCCCTTTAAGATTCCTTCCTCTTTTCCATCCAGATAAAGCTGTTCCAATTCACGGCACATACTGTCAACTCCCTTCGGTGTCTCTTTCAACGCGCGGACGCGGCCGGCCAAGACCTCGCTGTACATATCGTCCGCATTTTTGCAGTGGAAGTCGTGCATCAGCCGCCCGAGCTCCGTGTCCTCCTGAATGCTTGCGGTCACGTAGAGGATGTGCGACCTGTCGCCGAAGGGACGGCCCGACTCCCTGATGATCCGCTCGATGTGGTAGATGGGGCGGCTCTCCTTCAGCACGTCCTCCCGGGTGATAAAAATGGTGTAGGTCTCCGGCAGTTTGTCAAAAGCCGCCCCGGGGTCCAGGGTGTTCATGTCCAGAAGCCAGCTGTGGTACCGCGCCCGCACCGGCGAGGCCCCTTCGCTGTCCTGCTGGACCTCCACATCGAAGAGCCTGCCGTCCCCGTCCCGGGCCACACAGTCCAGCACGGCGGAGCGGCCGTGCAGATTTTTGTTGTCCTGCTGAACGATCACATCTACGACCTGAAGGTCCCTGCGCTCCAGGATGACCTGGAGGACGTACTCCGCGCACGCGGTCACCTTGAGCACATTGCGCATAAAGGCGTCGCTCATAAGGGTCAGATTCCGGAGGATCTCCCGGTAGCGCTCGTAGCGGGCGCTCAGCTCCTTTTGTGCGTTGGGCATCGTCTCACCTGCTTGTCCGCTCTCTCTGATATCCCTATTATAGCACAGCGGGGCGGAGATATCAATCCCATTCTGCGGCCCGCAGCTTCGATCTCTCGCGCTTGTGAGACCGCAGGAGCCTGTAGGGGCGCACGGTGTGCGCCCGTTCTATTGATATCCTGTGCGGTACCGCCGCCCCGCACCCATATGGCGCGGAAAAATTTTTATGAAGCAGGCGTGTTCCGCGCCCGGTCCAGCCTTGACGCTCACCTCTAAATCTGGTATATTGGATGTGGAACGATCCAAAAACGTATTTGAGAGGACTGTTTGCGTGAAAAAATTACAAAACCCCCAAAATCTTTTCCGCCTCCCGGCCCTGCTTCTGGTGTGGACGCTGCTGTGCGCCTGCGCCCTGCCCGGGGCGGCGGCAAAGGAGGACGGGAGCCTGCACATCAAGCTCGGCATCGCAACCGGCCTTCGGGAGGCCCCGGCGGCGGAGCTGGACTGCGCCTGGAACGACAGCTGGTTCGCCGGGGACCCCGGAACATACGATTCCGGCCTCGCCCGGGCGGCCATGGCCCTGAGCGCCGCCGCCTACGAGGGGGAGGACGATCCCCCCGGCGTCCGGCAGGCCCTGGAGGACCTGGGCTTTGACCGGGTGCGCAGTTACAACTACCACGCCGCCGCCCTCTCCGCCGGGAAGACCGCCTACACCTTCGGGCTGAAGACGGTGCTGGATGAAGCGGGCAGTCTGGTCCACCTGGCGGCGGTCATTATCCGGGGCACCGGGAGCTACACCGAGTGGGCCGGGAACCTGAACGTGGGCGAGGGACGGGACCACCAGGGCTTCGCCGCCGCCCGGGATGAGCTCCTTGCCAACCTGGACCGCTACCTCACCCAGGCCAAGGTCACGGGGAAGGACCGGGAAACCACTTGCTTCTTCCTCACCGGCCACAGCCGGGGCGGCGCCGCCGCGAATCTGACCGCCGCCCGGCTGACGGAGGAGAAAAACACGGTGTTCGCCTACACCTTCGCCTCCCCCGCCGTGTCTCTGGACGGAAAAGAAGAGGGCTATCAAAATATTTTCAACACCGTCCGGGGGGACGACCTGGTGACCCTGGTGCCCCTGGGCGGGTGGGGCTACCGGCGCTATGGCACGGATATCCCCCTGCCGGTCCCCGGGGACGAGGGGTACGACGAGGCGTTCAAAGCCATGTCCAAGGCGTACAAGGACCTCACCGGGCGAAGCTACAGTGTCTACAAGGACCCGTCGGCGGTGGAGGACATGACCGCCTCTCTGGGCCGCCTGGCCCCGGACGTGAAGCGGGCCAATTTGCAGCTGCTCTCCGCCCTCCTCACCGGGGACCTGGAGGGCGTCTCCGCCCTGGTGGAGGCCGACCCCTCCGGGGCTGTCAGCCTGGGGCGGGCGGCGCTGGAGATATCCGCCGTGCTGACCCCTCTGCTCCAGAGCGAGCGGGCGGGACTCACCAGTGCCCACTGCATGGCGGGGTATCTCTGCTGGATGGAGGCGGCGGAGTAGGCCCTCCCTCAATATCAACAAATAAGACCGCCGTACCGGGATTTCCCGGTACGGCGGTCCCATTTTATGCGCCTACCACAGCCCCAGCAGCCCCACCGCGGTCCGCACGACCCGGTAAGGGAGGGTCTCCAGCTCCCGGGCGGCGTTTTTCAGCTCCTGCCGGATGGCGATGCCCTGGGGACAGTGCTGTTCGCACCGCCCGCACCCCACGCACCGGGACGCCCCCGCGTTCTCCCGCCGGAAGGCGGTGCAGCGCAGGTAGTCCCTGCGCCCGGCCTGCCTGCTCTCGGCGTACATGGCGTTGTAGCAGCGGAAGATCCCGGGGATGTCCACCCCCCTGGGGCAGGGCATACAGTAGCCGCAGGCGGTGCAGCCCACCTTGAGCGTCCGCTCGATTTCCCGGCGCACCCGCTCCACCAGCTCCCGGCCCTCTTTGCCCAGGCACCCGGGGACGCCCTGGTCCGCCACGCGCAGGTTCTCCTCCACCATCTCCACGCTGTTCATGCCCGAGAGGACGCACGTCACCTCTGGCTGGTCGTAGAGCCATCGGAAGGCGAGCTCCGCGGGGGTGGCGGCCTCCGGGGCGGGAAAGAGCTTCTTCGCCCCTTCCGGCAGGGCGTGTACCAGCTTCCCGCCCCGCAGGGGCTCCATGATGACAACGGGCAGGCCCTTGGCGTGGGCACAGCGCAGGCCCTCCACCCCGGCCTGGGAGCGCTCGTCCATGTAGTTGTACTGAATTTGGCAGATATCCCAGTCCCAGGCGTCCAGCAGGCGGCGGAAGGGCCCGGTGCTCCCGTGGTAGGAGAACCCCACGCCCCGAATCTGCCCCGCGGCCCGCTTCTCCTCCAGCCAGCGGTCCAGGCCCAGCCCCAGAAGCCTGTCCCAGGTGGCCGTGTCCGTGAGCATGTGCATGAGGTAGAAGTCCACATGGTCCGTCTGCAAGCGCCGGAGCTCCTCCTGGAACATCTTCTCCACCCCGGCCGCGGATTTGATGAGGTAGTGGGGGAGCTTGGTGGTGAGGACCACCTGGTCCCGGCACCCGTTCCGGCGGAGAATCTCCCCCACAGCGGCCTCGCTGCCGGGGTAGACATAGGCGGTGTCCAGGTAGTTGACCCCGCCGCGAAGGGCCGTCATGACCTCCCGCTCCGCCTTGCCGGTATCAATCTGGTTCCCGCTGCGGGTGAAGCGGAGACAGCCGTACCCCAGCAGGGAGAGGTCCCGGCCCTGTTTGTCTTTTCGGTATTGCATGGCGGAGGCTCCTTTCCGATAGTCCTGCCAGGATATCTATTCCGCGCTGATGGTCCGGATCTCCAGCCACTTGCCCCGGTACATCCGCACCAAAAACAGCAGTCCCCGGACGCAGAGCTCGGTACACATGGCCACCCACACGCCATGGAGGCCGAAGGGCCCCACCAGGAGCATGGCGAGGGTGATCCGCACGCCCCACATGCTCCCCAGCTCCATGACGCTGGGCACCAGGGTGTCCCCCGCGCCCCGGAGGGCCCCGGCGGCGACGATGGAGGCGGCGAAGAGGGGCTCGGCAAAGGCCTCGATGCGCAGCACCTGGGCCCCCAGGGTCCGCACCCCAGCGTCCGGCGTGAGCATGGAGAAGATCCAGGGCGCGGCGATGTACATCAAAATCCCCGTGCAGGTCATCACCCCCACGCCCAGGGCCACGCTCAGCCATGCAAAGCGCCTGGCCTGGTCCCTGCGCTCCGCGCCCATGCTCTGTCCCACCAGGGTGGTGGCGGCGGCGGCCATGCCGTAGCCGGGCATATAGCAGAAGCCCTCCGCCGTGACGGCAAGGGAGTTGGCGGCCACCGCCGTGGTGCCCAGGGGGGAGACGATCTTCGTCCCCGCAATCTGGGCGAGGGACGTGGTCACCCGCTCCAGGGCGATGGGGACGGCGAGGCGGACGGTGGTCATCATGCAGTTCTGTTCCAGACGCCACGGCACGCCCTTGACCAGCTTCAGCACCGGGGAGCGCAGGCACACGAAGTACATCATGAGGATCGTCGTCACCGTCTCGCTCATCACCGTGCCCAGCGCCGCGCCCGCCACGCCCATGCCAACGCCGAAGATGGTCAGGTCCATCCCCAGCAGGGTCACGACCCGGGTGGGGAAGATGAAAAAGGCGTTGAACACCACGTTCATGCAGCACATGAGGATGTTGAGGGCGCTGGGGGTCTTCATGTCCCCGCTGCACTGGAGCATACTGCCCCCCGCCTGCCGCAGCAGCACCACCGGCAGGCCGCAGCCGTAGATGAAGAAGTACCGGCTGGAGCCGGCGCAGACCTCCGGCGCGCCCCCCAGCCATATGGGGAGCTTCCCGCTGACGGCGGCGGCGATGGCGGCGAAGAAGAGCCCCACTCCCACGCTGACCATCATGGCCTGCCGCATGACGGACTGGACCTGCCGGAGGCGTCCGGCGCCGATGAGCTGGGCGATCTGGATAGAAAAGCCGGTGACCATGCACATGCCCATGCCGCTGAAGAGCCAGGTGCTGCTGGCCACCAGGCCCACCGAGGCCGTGGCCGCCGCCCCCAGGGACCCCACCATGGCGGAGTCCACATAGCTCATGACCGTGGAGCTGATCTCCGCGAGGATAATGGGGATGCTCAGCCGCACCACCAGGCCCATCTGCTCGCCCAGCGCGGGATTGGAGTCCGGCGCGAGGAACCGGCTCCATTGGATCTCTTTTGCCATACGCGCACCTTCCCGCCTGTACCCGGCGGGTCCTTTCTCGTTTCTGCCAAACAGTATACCAGAGTTTTCTGCCCTTGACAAGTGAACGCTCTACCTTTTTTTGCCGCTGGAGTGAAGACCAGGCAAAATGGGGGGGCCATGTTTCCCGCCGCCGCCCCACTATTTCCCGACAGCCTTTTTCCCCCCGGTCTGCTAAAATAGGGAAAAATCCACTCCGGAGGAGGACAAGCTATGAAATTTTCCGCCATTTCCGTCCCAAAGCCTGACCGGCGGGAGCTCTTGCGCGGGGGGCTCTACGCCCTGGGGGGCTTCGCCTGCGCCGCCTGCGCCCTGGACGGACGCGCCCCCCTGGCGGCGGGCTTCCTCGCCGCCTGCAAGCCAGGGCCCAGCGCCCTCGCGGCCCTGGCGGGGGCGGCGGGAGGGGCCTTCCTCTTTCTCCCCTTCGGACCGGCCCTGCGCTGCTGCGGCATCCTCATCCTCATCACCGCCATCCTCTCCGCCTTCCGGGACACGGCCTGGTTCCAGCAGGGGCTCTTCCGCCCCCTCACCGCCGCCGGAGCCACTCTCGCCGTGGAGCTGGCCTACACCTTCCAGATGGGCTTCGACGGCCCGGCGGCCCTGCGCATGATCGCCTGCACCGCCCTCGCCGGCATCCTCTGCCACTACTGCGCCCTGCTCCTGCGGGAGACGGCCATCCCCCGCCGCAAGGCCCCCCGGGAGGCCGAGGCCCTCAAAAACCGCCTGCGCATGAGCGCCGAGGCCCTGCGCAGCCTCTGCGAGGCCTTCTCCGCCCCCGCCCCCAGGAAGGAGGAGAACCCCGCCGTCATCTTCGACCGGGCGGCGGAGGTGGTCTGCCGGGGGTGCGCCCTCCGGGAGGTCTGCTGGAGCAAGGAGTACGTGGGCACCTTCAACGCCTTCAACGACGCCACCCCCGCCCTCCTGGAGCGGGGCCGGGCCGAGCCCGCCGACTTCGCCCCCCACTTCGCAAGCCGCTGCATCCACTTCCCCCAGCTGCTCACCGCCATCAACACGGAGATCACCGCCCTGCTCCTGCGCCGCCAGTACCGGCGGCAGTTGGACCAGGAGCGCAGCCGCTCCCGGGGACAGTACGCCCAGCTGGGGGAGCTGGTGGCCCAGGCCATGAGCGCCTCCGAGCCCCCCGCCGCCACCGGGCGCGAGATGTCCTTCGACGTGGCCATGGGCTTCACCCCCAAGGAGGGGGAGCGGCTGTGCGGGGACAGCGTGACGTACTTCCAGAGCGGGGGGAGCCTCCTCTATATGCTCCTCTCAGACGGCATGGGGAGCGGCCGGGAGGCGGCGCGGGAGAGCCAGATGACCCTGCGCCTCCTGGAGCAGTTCCTCAAGGCGGGCATCGACGCTGAGCCCGCCCTCAAGACCCTCAACGGCGCGCTGAACCTGCGCAGCGACGACCAGGGGAGCTTCACCACCATCGACCTCCTCAGCGTGGACCTCTCCCGCCGGGAGGCGGCCCTCTACAAGTACGGCGCGGCCCCCACCTACATCAAGCGGCAGGGCACGGTGCGGCGCCTGACGGGGAAGGCCCTGCCTGCGGGGCTCCAGGAGGCGGACCGCTTCCCGCCGCCGGACCGCTTCCCCCTGGAGGAGGACACCTTTGTGCTCATGATCAGCGACGGCGTGGCCGAGAGCGGAGATGACATTTGGCTTCAGGACCTTCTCGCCGGGTGGCACGGGGAGGACCCCCATGTGCTGGTGAGCCTGGTCCTCCGGGAGAGCGCCCAGCGCCGGAAGGGGGACGACGATTGCAGTGCCCTGTGCCTCTACCTCCCCCGGCAAAATCAGGGCAAGAGAGAAGTATAGTCCTGCCGGACGGCAGCGGACACGGATTCTTCCGGAAGGCCGTATAATCCGGACCGCGCCGGGAAACAATGGAAGAGAAATCCAGCGCGGGGGCCGGTACGCCATCCCCGGCAGAAACGGTGCAGCCCCCGCGCCAAACCAGAAAGGAGTGGTGCCCCTTGGTAAAAGGTACCTCCCGCCGCGTGATCGTCGTCGACTCTCCGGACCCGAAGCTCTTTGAGCAGGCCATCTTCATCGTCAAAAACGACGCTATGACCCGAGAGGGCGTCACAAGCCAGCAGGTGCTGGGCGAGGCCTGCCGCATCGCCCGGGGCTACGCCGCCAAACAGGAGGTCCGGCCTCCCCTTTGGCAGAGGGTGCCCCGGTGGTGCTGGTTCACGGGAGCCGCCCTGGCCGCGGCGGCGGTGTGGCTGGTCTGGAATCTCCTCCTGTGAAACGGGGCGGTCCGTCGGGGACCGCCCTCGTTTTTTGCGGACAAAATTTTGCCTCCCCCCTGGAAAAACCGCCTCCCGCCCGGTATAATGGCAGAAAAAACCAGGAGGTACTCCATATGATCTGCGATCTCTGTCCCCGCCGATGCGGCGCGGTGCGCACGGAGGAGGCCGGACACGGCTTCTGCCGCCAGCCCAGCCTGCCGGTCATCGCCCGGGCCGCCCTCCACCACTGGGAGGAGCCCTGCATCAGCGGCTCCGGCGGGAGCGGGGCCGTGTTCTTTTCCGGGTGCGTGCTCCGGTGCGTCTACTGCCAAAACGCCCCCATCAGCCGGGGCGGCGTCGGGAAAACCGTCACCGTGGAGCGCCTGGGGGAGATTTTCCGGGAGCTCGCCGCCCAGGGGGCCCACAACATCAACCTCGTCAGCCCCACTCCCTTCGCCCGCGCTGTCCGGGAGGCCCTGGAGGCCCCCCTCCCCGTCCCCGTGGTCTGGAACACCGGGGGGTATGAGCGTGTGGAGACCCTGCGGACCCTGGAGGGGAAGGTCCAGGTGTGGCTCCCGGACCTGAAGTATACGGACAGCGCCCTCGCCAAGCGGTACAGCGGCGCGGAGGACTACTTCCCCGTGGCCCGGGCGGCTGTCGAGGAAATGGTCCGGCAGACGGGGGCCTGCGTCCTGGAGGACGGACTTCTCAAACGGGGGGTCCTCATCCGCCACCTGCTCCTCCCGGGGGCGCTGGAGAACGCAAAAGCCGTGATGGACTACGTGGCCCGGACCTTCCGGCCCGGGGAGGTTCTCTTCTCCCTCATGGCCCAGTACACCCCCCAGCCGGGGGCCCGGGGGCTCCTCGCCCGGACCGTCACCGGGGCGGAGTACCGCGCCGCGTTGGCCTACATGGAGAACGTGGGCATCACCGCGGGGTACACCCAGGACGTGGGGGCCGCGAGGCGGGAGTTTACCCCGGCCTTTGACCTCACGGGGGTGTAGGGGGCCAGGGCGCAGGGGCGAATTTTCTTCCATATTTCGTCAAAGCCCAACAGAATCCCGCCCCGGAGGAGTCCGCAATGTGGCAAAATATCCGATTGAAATCCCGGCGGTTCTGCCATATAATTTAAGAAGATACCACCGATACGATCAACCCCGCCCCTTTTCCGGCGGGGTCCCGGGAGGATATATGCTCATGCTGACACTGGACAAAATCTACCACGCGGCCTTCGTGCTCCGGGAGGCCGCCCGGAAAACCGACCTCATCGCCGCCCCCAACCTGGGGAGCCGGGGGGAGCTCTACCTCAAGACGGAGAATTTACAGAACACCGGGAGCTTCAAGCTCCGGGGGGCCTACTACAAGATCAGCCAGCTCACCGAAGAGGAGCGCAGCCGGGGCATCATCGCCTGCTCCGCCGGGAACCACGCCCAGGGCGTGGCTCTCGCCGCGTCCAAAAACGGCATCCGCAGCGTCATCTGTATGCCCGACGGCGCCCCCATCAGCAAGGTGGAGGCCACCAAGCGCCTGGGGGCCGAGGTGCGCCTCGTCAAGGGCGCTTACGACGACGCCTACGACTACGCCCGCAAGCTCCAGGAGGAGACCGGGGCCACCTTCATCCACCCCTTTGACGACGAGTTGGTCATCGCCGGGCAGGGCACCATCGGCCTGGAGATTCTCGACCAGCTCCCGGAGGTGGAGGCGGTGCTGGTGCCCATCGGCGGCGGCGGGCTCGTAAGCGGCGTGGCCTTCGCCATCAAGAGCCTGCGGCCCGGCGTGAAGATCTACGGCGTCCAGGCCGCGGGGGCCGCGAGTATGTTTGAGAGCGTGCGGCGGCACGAGCAGCTGACCCTTCCCGCCGTCTCCACCTTCGCCGACGGCATCGCCGTCAAGCACCCCGGGGACACCACCTTCGCCATGGTGGAGCAGTACGTGGACGAGGTGGTCACCGTCACGGAGGACGAGATCGCCGCCGCCATACTGGCACTCATCGAAAAGCAGAAGCTCATCGCCGAGGGGGCGGGGGCCGTGGGCGTGGCCGCGGCCATGTTCGACAAGGTGGACCTGGTCGGGAAGAAGGCCGTCTGCCTCGTCTCCGGCGGCAACATCGACGTGAACATCCTCAGCCGGGTCATCACCCGGGGCCTCGTCATGAGCGGGCGCAACTGCAGCCTCATGATCGCCCTGGAGGATAAGCCCGGACAGCTGCAAGGGGTCAGCGAGATCATCAGCCGCTGCGGCGGCAACGTGGTCAACGTCCTCTACGACCACGCCGACACCAGCATGGCCATCACCAGCTGCACCCTCAAGCTGAGCCTGGAGACCCGGGACGCCGCGCAGATCGAGGAGATCCGCCGGGAGCTGACCCAGGCCGGGTTCCATCTGGTGGACGAGAGGAATTGAGACGGGGCCGGCGCACCTGCGGCCCCTGCGCGCCATCCGTCCACACCCCCCAAAAAAGGAGGCCCCATTCATGAACACCTGCTATATACCCGAGGGCTACCGCCCGGCCCTGGAGCGCTACGACCTCCAGCGGGCCATCGAATTTGTAAAGAGCGGCTTCCAGGAGAACCTGAAGCTTGCGTTAAATCTGCGCCGGGTGTCCGCGCCCCTCTTTGTGGAGCGGGGCACCGGCCTCAACGACGACCTCAGCGGCGCCGAGCGGCCCGTGGCCTTCGACATCCCCGCCGCCTCCGCTGCCGGAGAGGTGGTCCACTCCCTGGCCAAGTGGAAGCGCCTCGCCCTCCAGCGCTACGGCTTCCGGCCCGGCACCGGGCTCTACACCGACATGAACGCCATCCGCCGGGACGAGCGCTCCCTGGACAACCTCCACTCCGTCTACGTGGACCAGTGGGACTGGGAGAAGATCATTTTGCCCGAGGAGCGCAATGCGGCCGCCCTCCAGAGCGCCGTCCGCTCCATCGTGGGCGCGGTGTGCGACACCAGCGAGGCCCTGGGCCGGGCCTTCCCCCAGCTGGACGTCTCCCTGGAGCGGCATGTCACCTTCCTCACCAGTCAGGAGCTGGAGGACCGCTACCCGGACCTCTCCCCCGGCGAGCGGGAGGACGCCGCCGTGCGGGAGCACAAGACCGTGTTCCTCATGGGCATCGGCGCACCCCTCCGCTCCGGGAAGCCCCACGACCTGCGGGCCCCGGACTACGACGACTGGGCCCTCAACGGCGACATCCTCCTCTGGGACGCCGTGCTGGAGCGGACGTGCGAAATCTCCTCCATGGGCATCCGGGTGGACGCGGAGGGCCTGCGGCGGCAGCTGGACTTTGCCGGGTGCCCGGAGCGGGCCGGGCTCCCCTTCCACAGGATGCTCCTGGACGGGGAGCTCCCCCTCACCATGGGCGGCGGCATCGGGCAGAGCAGGCTGTGCAAGCTCATGACCGGCTGCTGCCACATCGGCGAGGTCCAGGCCAGCCTCTGGGATAAGGAGACCCTGCGGGTCTGCCGGGAGGCGGGGGTGCCCCTGCTGTAAGGGGCGGCCGCCCCCCGCGTCCGTCATCCAGCGTCCCCCGCGGACGCCTTAAAATAACGAAAGGAAGAATAACATTGATGGAAAATCGGGTTTTAGCCGGACTGGAGCCCCAGAGCGTACTGGGCTTTTTCGAGGAGCTCTGCCGCATCCCCCACGGCTCGGGCAACACCGGGGCCGCAAGCGGCTGGGCGGTGCAGTTCGCCCGGGACCGGGGATTGCGCCACCGCCGGGACGCCCTGGGCAACGTGGTCATCTGGAAGGAGGGCTCCCCCGGCTATGAGGACCACCCCACCGTGATGCTCCAGGGCCACCTGGACATGGTCTGCGTCCATGAGCCGGACGTGGTCCACGACTTCCTCAAGGACCCCCTGGACCTCTACGTGGACGGCGACTACATCAAAGCCCGGGGCACCTCCCTGGGCGGCGACGACGGCGCGGCGGTGGCCATCTGCATGGCCGTGCTGGACGACGACTCCCTCCCCCATCCCCCCCTGGAGGTCCTCTTCACCGTGGACGAGGAGGTGGGGATGCCAGGGGCCATGGGCCTGGACGCCTCCGACCTGAAGAGCACCTGCCTGATCAACCTGGACTCCGAGGGCGAGGGCGTCCTCACCGCCGGGTGTGCGGGCGGGGCCCGGTGCGACGTCAGCCTCGCCATGCCCATGGAGGAGGAGAAGGGCGTCGCCTGCACCGTCAGCATCGAGGGCCTCACCGGGGGCCACTCCGGCACCGAGATCCACAGGGGCTTCGCCAACGCCAACCTCCTCCTGGCCGACTGCCTGACCACCCTCGCCTATCCCCGCCTCATCTCCCTCCACGGCGGCGAGCAGGACAACGCCATCCCCGACCGGGCCCAGGCCGTCATCCTGGTGCCCGCCGCCAAGGCCGAGGCCATGCGGGTCAACGCCGGATACTGGGCCGCCAAGATGAAGACCGCCTGCGCCCAGCGGGACCCGGGCTTCACCTTCTCCTGGACCGCCGGGGAGGAGGCCCCCGCCGCCGCCCTGAGCCACCGGGACAGCCGCAGGGTGGTGGAGATGGTGGTCTCCGCCCCCCGGGGGGTGCAGTCCATGAACCCGGACCTGCCGGACCAGGTCCAGTCCTCCCTGAATCTGGGCGTTCTGCGCCTGGAGGAGGGCAGGTTCTCCATGAGCTTTTGTGTGCGATCGTCCGTCTCCGCGGAGAAGGAGGAGATGATCGAGAAAATCCAGGCCCTCGCCAAGGCCAACGGCGCCCAGAGCTCCCGCCACGGCGACTACCCCGCTTGGGAGTACCGGAAGATGTCCCCCCTGCGCAGCACCATGGTCCGGGCCTTCCGGAAGGTCTACGGGCGGGAGCCGGTGGTGGAGACCATCCACGCGGGGCTGGAGTGCGGCCTTTTGGCGGAGAAGATGCCGGGGCTGGACGCCGTCTCCATCGGCCCGGACCTGGAGGAGATCCACAGCACCCGGGAGCGGATGTCCATCTCCTCTGTAGAGCGGACCTGGAGATACCTCCTGGCCGTGCTGGAGGCGCTGTAGCCCGCGATAACAGAGGACCGGGCCCCAGGCGGGGTCCGGTCCTCCTGCTTATGCCCATTTCGGGGCGGGTCAGTCATACCTGCGCACCACCGCCGCCACCTTGCCCAAAAGCTGGGCCTCGGTGCCGTCGATGGGGGAGTAGGCGTCGTTTTCCGGGAGGAGCCAGATCTTGTCCCCCCTCTTGGAGTAGCGCTTGACCGTGGCCTCCTCCCCCAGGAGGGCCACCACGATCTCCCCGTTGACCGCCGTCTGCTGCCGGCGGATCACCACCAGGTCCCGGGGCAGGATGCCCGCCCCCAGCATGGACTCCCCCCGGACCCGGAGGGCGAAGTACTCCTCCTCCCGGCCCTGGCAGTCGAAAGCGAGGTAGTCCTCGATGGATTCCTCGGCCAGGATGGGGGACCCGGCGGCCACACAGCCCACGATGGGGATGCGGTCCCGGTCCCGCTGGTCCTTGAGCACGATGGCCCGGCCCTTGCAGTCCCCCTTCTCGATGAGGCCACGCTCCTGGAGGCGCTTAAGGTGGAAGTGGGCCGTGGAGGGGGATTTGAGCCCCACGGCCTCGCAGATCTCCCGCACGGAGGGGGCGTAGCCCTGCTCCTTGATGGCCTTCTGCAAATATTCGTAGACCCGCTCGGTCATGTCTGATCTCTTCGGCATGGCAGTTCCTCCTGTCCTGTCCGCGCCGGGGGCGCGGTCCGGGCGTTTTTTTTAGTATAACATATCCCTCGGAAAAATGCAACACTTGTTCTTGTATTTTTCTTAGCAAATTTTTGACTCCTCCGGGCTGCCGGTCTACGCACCCGTAGGGGCGGATACATCCGCCCCTATGGATTGTGCATACCCTACAATTTCCGCTCGCCTATTTTTTGCATTCCGCCGAAATCCCCGCTGTCCCGCCCATCCCCCCTTGCATCTGCGTGAAAATATGATATCATACTTCTCAACAAAAGAATCAGGATTGGAAACGATTCCGAACCGGCAAATGGTACAAATCCACAACCGTTGCCCCACCATCTGAAAGGAGTACATAGACACATGGAGCTGAAAAAACAGCTTGAGGAGATCACCCGCGCCCGCTTCGGGGCCGCGCCGGAGGACTGCGATGACAAGCAGCTCTGCCGGGCCCTGCTGGAGCTGACGAACCGCCTCGCCCAGGAGCGAAGCGCCCCCAAGGGGGACCGGAAGCTCTACTACTTCTCCGCCGAGTTCCTGGTGGGGAAGCTGCTGGGCAACAACCTGCTGGCCCTGGGCATCCGGGAGGAGGTCCGCGCCCTCCTGGCGGAGCTGGGGCGGGACCTCGCCGCCATCGAGGAGCTGGAGCCCGAGCCCAGCCTGGGCAACGGCGGGCTGGGCCGCCTTGCTGCCTGCTTCCTGGACTCCATCGCCGCCCTGGGCCTGCCGGGGGACGGCGTGGGGCTCTGCTACCACTACGGCCTCTTCCGGCAGAAGCTGACGGACAACAAGCAGTCGGAAATCCCCGACCCCTGGCTGGAGGACACCGGCTGGCGCATCCCCACGGAGAAGCGCTTCACCGTGTCCTTCGGCAAGTTCGACCTCGCCGCCGTGCTCTGGGACATCGCCGTGCCGGGGGCCTACAGCGGCATCGCCAACCGCCTGCACCTCTTCGACGTGGAGGACCCTGCCCCCGCGCCGGAGACGGGCATCGACTTTGACAAGACCGACATCCGCCGCTGCCTGACCAGCTTCCTCTACCCCGACGACAGCGACCAGGCCGGACGCCTCCTGCGGGTCTACCAGCAGTACTTCATGGTGTCCGCCGGGGCCCAGCTCATTTTGGCCGAGCTCAAGGAGCGGGGGTATGGCCCGAAAGAGCTGGCCGATCATGTGGTGATCCAGATCAACGACACCCACCCCTCCATGGTCATCCCCGAGCTGGTGCGCCTGCTGACGGCGGAGGGCCTGACCATGGACGAGGCCGTCGAGCAGGTCCGCCGCACCTGCGCCTACACCAACCACACCATCCTGGCCGAGGCCCTGGAGAAGTGGCCCCTCAGCTTTATCAAGGAGGTCGCCCCCCAGCTGGTGCCCATCCTGGAGGAGCTGGACCGCCGGGTCCGGGAAACCTGCCCCGACCCCAAACTGGCCATCCTGGACAAGGACGGCCTGGTCCACATGGCCCGCCTGGACATCCACTACGGCTTCTCCGTCAACGGCGTGGCGGCGCTCCACACGGAGATCCTCAAAAAATCCGAGCTCAAGGACTTCTACGCCCTCTACCCGGCCAAGTTCAACAACAAGACCAACGGCGTCACCCTCCGCCGGTGGCTGGAGGCCTGCAACCCGGAGCTCACCGCCCTCATCGACGGTACCATCGGCCCCGATTGGCGCAGGGACCCGGAGAAGCTGGAGGGCCTTCTCGCCTACCGGGACGACGCGGTGGTGCTGGAGAAGCTGGTGCAGATGAAGGGGGCGGCGAAAAAGCGGTTCGCGGACCGCCTGCGCGCCGCCCAGGGGGTGGAGCTGGACCCGGAGAGCCTCTTTGACGTGCAGATCAAGCGCCTCCACGAGTACAAGCGGCAGCAGATGAACGCCCTGTACGTTATCCGCAAGTACCTGGACATCCGGGAGGGGAAGCTCCCGGAACAGCCCATCACCGTCCTCTTCGGGGCCAAGGCCGCCCCCGCCTACGTGATGGCAAAGCACATCATCCACCTCATCCTCTGCCTCCGTCAGCTCATTGAGGAGACGCCGGAGGTCCGCCCGTGGCTCCGGGTGGCCATGGTGGAGAACTACAACGTCACCTGGGCCGAGCACCTCATCCCGGCGGCGGACATCTCCGAGCAGATCTCCCTTGCCTCCAAGGAGGCCAGCGGCACCGGCAACATGAAGCTCATGGCCAACGGCGCGGTGACCCTGGGCACCCTGGACGGGGCCAACGTGGAGATCGCGGAGCTGGTGGGGCCGGGGAACATCTTCACCTTCGGCGCGTCCAGCGACAAGGTCATCCACCTCTACGACGACCGCGGCGGCGAGCGCTACCGCGCCCGGGACTACTACCACAGCCCCAACGTGGAGCGCCTGGTGGACTTCCTGCTCTCGGAGGAACTGCTCCGCATCGGCGACCCCATGAGCCTCGCGGCCCTGTGGCGGGACATGAAGGGCAAGGACTGGTTCATGGCCCTGCTGGATCTGGAGGAGTACATCGCCGTCAAGGACCAGGCCGTGCGGGCCTACGCCGGCCGGAGCGGCTGGTCCCGGAGAATGCTGGTCAATATCGCCCGGAGCGGGTATTTCTCCTCTGACCGGACCATCAAGCAGTATAATCAGGATATTTGGCATCTGTAAACACAAACAGAGGGACGTCCCCGGGGTGGGGGCGTCCCTCTCTCTCCTCGGTGTGCGAGGCGCCATTCGCCGGGGCGGATGGTATCCGCCCCGGCGGGTGCATCGTTCCTGCTGCGGTGGTTTGATTATTGATCCTTCCCAAATTCCTCCGCATAAGCCTCTGCCAGTTTCTCCGGCCAATCGGAGGCGGCCTCCAGAACGCCGGTGAAGAACCGGAGGGTCTTGGGCTCGTGGACGAAGCGCAGTCCGCCCACCAGCTCCCGGTGGTCATAGAGCCACCGGACCCGGTCGATGACATATTCCGTCTGGGACAGCGTGAACACCCGCCGGGGGAAGGCGAGGCGCAAAAGCTCCATGGACGCGAAGCGTTCGGACCCGTCCGGCTCCCGCTCCTCGGAGAGGGTGCCCCGCTCCATGCCCCGGATGCCGCCGCAAAGGTACAGCGCCGCCGCAAGAGCCCCCGCCGGATACTCCTGCTGGGAGATGTGGGGGACGAACTCCATGGCGTTGAGGTGGGCCCCCAGACCGCCGCCGGGGGTGATGACCGGCACCCCCGCCGCGTCCAGACGGTCCACGCAGTAGCCGATGAACTGGGGGGCCTGGGAGATGACGTCCATCTCCATGGATTCGTCGAAGCCCACGGTCATGGCCTCCATCTCCCGCACGGACATGCCGCCGTAGGTGAGGAAGCCCTCGAACATGGGCACCAGGTCCTCCATGGAGTGGTAGAGCCCCTCGTCACGGACCAGCAGTCCGCCGCCCCGGGCGAAGCCGAACTTGCGCCCGGAGAAGTAGATGATGTCGAAGAGGTCCGCAATCATGCGGGCGATCTCCCGGACGGGCTTGTCCGCCATCCCCGGCTCCCGGGTCTTGATGAAGTAGAGGTTGTCCTGGAGGAGGGAGGCGTCCATGACGGTCAGAATGCCGTATTTCCGGCAGATGTCCGTGGCGGCCTTCATGTTGGCGAAGCTCACGGGCTGTCCGCCGATGAGGTTGGTGCCCGCCTCCAGGCGGAAGAAGGGGACGTTGGCCGGCGTCTCCTTCCGGATGCAGGCCTCCAGGGCCTCCAGGTCGATGTCGCCCTTGAAGGGGAGATCGCTGCGGGGGGCGAGGCCCTCGGCCTTCACCAGCTCCTCCACCCGGCCCCCCAGGCGGGTGATATGGGCCTTGGCGGTGGTGAAGTGGTAGTTCATGATGACGCAGTTTCCGGGCTTTACGAAGCGCATGGCGAGGATGTTCTCGCAGGCCCGGCCCTGGTGGGCGGGGAGGAGGTGCTTCATGCCGAAGAGCTCCGTGAGCTTGGCGTTCATGCGGAAGAAGGTCTCGCTCCCGGCGTAGGCATCGTCGGGGCGGAGCATGGCCGACTGCATCTGGTCGCTCATGGCGTTGACGCCGGAGTCGGTGAGCATGTCCAGGAAGACGTCGGCATTGTGGAGCTGGAAGGTGTTGAACCCGGCGGCGCGGATGCGCTCCAGGCGCTCGCAGACGGGGAGGAGCGTGAGCTGCTGGACGATCTTGACCTTGTGCATCTCCAGGGGGATGGGGTCATGCTTGTAAAACTTGATTTGCGGCATGGCGTTGGTACTCCCGTATGTATAGATTGACCGCGCACCGGCGCGGGGGGATTCTTTTATAGTTTAAAGCTTTAAATAGAAAAACTCAATGGGCGGATGTGCCAAGATGCGGCGGGAGATGGGGAGGGGATTCGGGCAAAATGGCGAAAAACGGCGTAGAATGGTCGGCGCAGGCACCCGTACCGCAGTACCAACACCGAAAAGGGACGCCCCGGAAGACGGGGCGTCCCTCCTCCTGCGGACGGTCTCAGCGCTCCAGGCCGTGCTTGACGGAGAGCATTGCGCTGTCCACGGCGTCGGTGGCGGACTGCATCGCCTTTCCGGCGGCGGTGCGCCGGCCGGTCCTGGTGTGCAGGACCATATCCGCCGCCGCGCCTGCGGCCGCGCCCAGGAGCATTCCCTTCAGAAAACCGGTATGATTCATCGTTACGCCTCCTCTCGTCCAAGGGCAGTATGCCCGGTCCGAAAAAAAATACCCGCTGTGACATGAGATTCCATTTGCTAAATGCTGTCAGTTGTGCTATGATAAGAAATTGCTGTAAACGAGAAGGAGGGGTGCCCCATGACACGGGAGGCGTATCAACTGCTGGAGGCGCATATGCTCTCCTGTATGGGCGACAGCGCCCACGACAAGGAGCATATCTACCGGGTGCTCTACAGCGCCCTGGACATCGCCCAGGGGGAGGCGGGGGTGGATTACGACGTGCTCATCGCCGCCTGCCTGCTCCACGACATCGCACGGGGGGAGCAGTTCGCGGCCCCCGCCGTCTGCCACGCCCGGCGCGGGGCGGAGAGGGCCCGCACGTTCCTCCTGGACCACGGCTTCGGGGAGGACTTCGCCCGCCGGGTCTCGGATTGCATCCGCACCCACCGCTACCGCTCCGAGGACCCTCCGGCGAGCCTGGAGGCCCGCATCCTCTTCGACGCCGACAAGCTGGACGTCACCGGGGCCGTGGGCATCGCCCGCACCTTCCTCTACCAGGGGCATGAGGGGATCCCCCTCTACCTCCTGGGCCCCGACGGCAGGGTGTCCGGCGGCGCCGGGGACGGGCAGGAGACCTTCTTCCGGGAGTACAAGTTCAAGCTGGAGGGGCTGTACGGGAGGTTCCTCACCCGCCGGGGCGCGGAGCTGGCCAGGGAGCGGCAGGAGGCCGCTGCGGCGTTCTATGAGGCCCTCCTCCGGGAGGTGTCCCGGCCCTATGAGACGGGGCCGGACCTGCTGGCGGGGCGGCTGGGATGATACATTGGGCAACCCGTTCGTAGGGGCGGATATTATCCGCCCGTTCCAACGTAACACCGCGCGGTATCGTGCGGGCGGATGGTATCCGCCCCTACGGGTGCGCCGCCGGAACACCGTTCGCAGGGGTGCGCCGACGAGCCCCCATTTGTATAGATTCGACCGATCCAAGATCATAAAGGAGACCGACCATGACCACAAAGATTTTCCTGGTCCGCCACGCGGAGGCGGAGGGCAACCTCTTCCGGGTGGCCCACGGACAGTACGACAGCAACCTCACCCCCCGGGGATACCGGCAATTGGCCTACCTGCGGGAGCGCTTCCGGGGCGAGAAGCTGGACGCTGTCTACGGCAGCGACCTCACCCGCGCCCACGCCACCGCCTCGGCGCTGTACATACCCAGGGATCTGGCGTTCCGGGCGGAGCCCCTGCTCCGGGAGATCTGCCTGGGACACTGGGAGCAGAAGACCTGGGCGGAGATCCAGCGGGAGGACCTGCAAATGTATATCGACTTCAACAAGCACCCCCACCTGTGGCGGACGGAGGGGGCGGAGACCTTCGCCCAGGTCCGCTCGCGGACCATGGAGGGCCTTCTCAAGATCGCGGCGGAGAACCCCGGGGGGACCGTCGCCGCCACCAGCCACGGCGCGGCACTGCGCACGCTCCTTGCGGCGGCGGAGGGCCTGCCCCTGGAGGAGACGGGCTCCACCGGCCACGGGGACAACACCGCCGTAAGCCTGGTGGAGGTGGAGGGGGAGCGCATCCGGGTGGTGTTCCGGGACGACGCGGGGCATCTGCCGGAGGAGGCGTCCACCTTCCGCCGTCAGAAGTGGCACTCCAGCGACGCCGCCACCGAGCCGGGCCTCTGGTTCCGCACGGTCAGCGAGGGGGACCGGGGCCGCATCGCCGACGCCATGCTGGATGAAAAGCGCTCCGGACGCCTCGCCGTGGTGGCCGAGCACGCCGCTGTCCGCATCACCGACTACGAGCTCATCCCCGCCCTCCGGGGACAGCACTACGGGGTCCAGCTTCTGGGACAGGCGGTGCAGTTTGCCCGCACGCGGGAGCTGGACAAGGTGATCCTCACCTGCAAAGAGGCGGTGTCCGGGTATTTCACCCAGTACGGGTTTGAGGTGGTCTACCGGGACAAGGACCGCTTGGACCTGTGCCTGGACATCGCCCCCGCCATCCGGGAGGTCCCCGCGCTCTGACGCCTGCCCCGGGCCCCCCGCACATAGCGGCCGGGACCTGTACGCCGCTGTGCACTGTCCCCCGAAATGATCTTGGGCGGACCATCCTGCACAGCGGCGTCAAAAAAAGGGGGCGGGGGCGCCCGCGCCCTCACTCCCTCAGGTCTTTTCTCTCAGGTCATTCATAGACAGGTCTCGAACGCTTGCCGCATGAACCGGGAGACCGCAGGGGCCCTGCGAGTTCTCCGTTTATGCGGCAGGCGTGACAGATTTCTCTCCCTTCGTTGACAAACCCGTCCGTGCCTGCTAAAATCGTCACAGCGCTTCGTGCAGCAAGGGCGGACAGCCGCCGTCCGGCACGGTGACGGCTGTCTGCATAGTACGCAGCCTGACCAGGACGGGCCAACCGCTTACCGGCGGCGCTTCTCCCCCGTATTATACCCGAAAAGCCGGATTTGTCAAGAGGCAGGCCCGGCGCTCGAAAAGGAGGCCCCTATGGACACCCTCGACTTCCTGCCTGTCAGTCTGGAGGACATGCACCGGCGGGATTGGTGGTACTACGACTTTCTGGTGGTCACCGCCGACGCCTATATCGATCACCCCAGCTTCGGCACCGCCCTCATCGCCCGGTGCCTGGAGAGCCTGGGGTTCCGCACGGCGGTCCTCGCCCAGCCGGATTGGCACAGTGCGGACGCCTTCCGGGCCATGGGGCGGCCCCGGTACGGCGTGTTCATCGGCGGCGGGAACATCGACTCCATGGTGGCCCACTACACCGCCGCCAAAAAGCGCCGCACCAGCGACGCCTACAGCCCCGGGAACAAGATGGGCCTGCGCCCCGACCGGCCCACCATCGTCTACGCGGGCCGGGCCCGGGAGGCATTCCCCGGCCTGCCCATCGTCATCGGCGGGCTGGAGGGGAGCCTGCGCCGCTTTGCCCACTACGACTACTGGGACGATAAAGTCCGCCGCTCCATCCTCTTCGACGCCGGGGCGGACCTCCTGGTCTACGGCATGGGGGAGCGGGCTACGGGGCAGATTGCCAAGCGCCTCGCAAAGGGGGAGCCGGTGGAGCGCCTCACCGATATCCGGGGCACCGCCTACGCCGCCAAGGACCCCGCCTGCCCCTTCGAGAGCGTGGAGGTGCCCTCCTTCGAGGCCGTGTGCGCCCACAAGCGGGACTACGCCCTCGCAACGAAAGTAGAGTACGAGGAGCACGACGCCGTCCGGGGCAGGGCCGTCTGCCAGCGCCACGGGGACCGGGTGCTGGTGGTGAACCCGCCCGCCATGCCTCTCTCCCGGGAGGAGCTGGACGCCGTCTACGCCCTCCCCTACGCCCGGGAGGTCCACCCCATGTACGACGCCCTGGGCGGCGTGGCGGCCATCGAGGAGGTCCGCTTCTCCGTGGCCCACAACCGGGGGTGCTTCGGGGGGTGCAACTTCTGCTCTTTGGCCTTCCACCAGGGGCGCATGGTCACCTCCCGGAGCCACGAGAGCGTCCTCCGGGAGGTGGAGGGCTTCACCCGGGACCCCAAGTTCAAGGGCTACGTCCACGACGTGGGGGGCCCCACCGCCAACTTCCGGCACCCGTCCTGTGAGCAGCAGCTGAAAAACGGCATGTGCAAAAACCGCTCCTGTCTGGCCCCCACGCCCTGCAGGAACCTGGACCCCAGCCACGCCGACTATCTGGCCCTCCTGCGGAAGGTCCGGGCGGTGCCGGGGGTGAAGAAGGTGTTCATCCGAAGCGGCATCCGGTTCGACTACATGCTGTGCGAGAAAAACAGCGAGTTCTTCTCCGACCTTGTCCGCTACCACGTCTCCGGACAGCTCAAGGTGGCCCCGGAGCACTGCGCCCCCGGCACCCTGGACGCCATGGGCAAGCCCCATTTCGAGGTCTATGAGCGCTTCCGGGAGAAGTACCAGCGCCTCAACCAGCGCTACGGCCTGGAGCAGTACCTGGTGCCCTACCTCATGAGCTCCCATCCGGGTTGTACGCTCAGCGACGCGGTGGATCTGGCGGTGTTCCTCAATAAGACCGGCCGTCAGCCGGAGCAGGTCCAGGACTTCTATCCCACGCCGGGGACCCTCTCCACCTGCATGTGGTATACCGGGCTGGACCCCCGGACCATGGAGCCGGTGTATGTGGCCCGGGACCCCCACGGGAAGGCCTTGCAGAGGGCTCTGCTCCAGTGGAAGCGTCCGGAACTGCGGCGGCTGGTGGTGGAGGCCCTCCACAAGGCGGGGCGGGAGGACCTCATCGGATATGGGAAGGAGTGTCTGGTCCGGCCCCTGCACCGGGAGCCGGACAACCAGAAGAAGCCTTCCCAGCGTCCCGCAGGGGGGCGCGGCGGTTCCGCTGCGCCGTCCCGCAGGAACCACCGGAAACGGCGCCCGTAGGGGCGCGCGATGTGCGCCTCTGCGGCCCGTCACCCCCAACACAAGGAGGACACCCCCATGGAAGACATCCTTCTATCCTACCTGGACCGCAGCGGCATTCTCCTCTGTAACCGGGACGCGGACCTGCCCTGCCTGGAGGACATCGGGTGCGCCTGGGGGGACGTGACCGCCCTCCTGGACCGGCAGGCCCTCTTCTACTGCAAGCTCTACCGGGGCCGCACCACCTACCTCTCCCGGGAGGCGTACTATCTCCTGCGGGCCGTCCGGGGGGAGCGGAAGGCCCTCACACCAGCGGCGGCGCGGGTCTACGAGCTCCTTCTCCAGGCCCCGGGGGCGGAGACGGATTTTTTGAAGCCCCTCTCCGGCCTCTGCGGCAAGGACTTCCGGGACGGCCTCAACTTCCTGCTGAGGCACCTCTACGCCACCGCCGTGGGGAACGGGACCGCCATCAATGCCAACTGGTCCACCTTCCGCTACGCCGCCGCGGAGGTCTGGGAGGCCCAGGCCCCCAACATCTATGACTGCCCGGACCCCGCCGGACGCATCCAGGCCCTCCTGGGCCGGACCATGCCGGAGCGCTGGGTCCGCAGGCTGATAAAAGGAGGATAGCACCATGAACAACCGTCTCAACATCCAGCACATCACCGCCCGCTGCACGGTCCGGCTTCTGACGCCGGAGGACGTGCCCGCCATGTTGGAACTTGCGAAGGGCAACCCCATTTTCTACCAGCACCTCCACGAGGAGCCCACGGCGGAGGGCTTCCTGGAGGACCTGACGAACCTGCCCCCCAGGACCACCCCGGAGGACAAATATTACGCCGGGTACTTCCGCGACGGGCGGCTCATCGGGGCGCTGGACCTCATCACAGGCTTCCCCGCGCCGGAGACGGCTTTCGTGGGCTTCTTCATGCTCCACAAGGACGTCCAGGGCGCGGGGCTGGGGTCCGCCCTTATTGGCGACCTGCTGGCGTTCCTCAAGGACGCCGGATTCCGTGCCGTGCGGCTCATGTATGTCAAGGGCAACCCCCAGAGCGCCGCGTTCTGGACCAAAAACGGCTTCACCCCCACCGGCGTGGAGCCGAAGCAGGAGAACTACACCCAGGTCGTATTGGAGCGGACGCTATGAAGCTGACCTGCATCCAGATGGATATGGTTCTTGGCGCGCCGGACGCCAACTTCGCCCGCGCCGAGGCTCTGGTCCGCCGGACGGCGGAGGAGGGGCCCGACGTGATCGTTCTCCCGGAGACGTGGAACACCGGGTTCTTCCCTGAGGACCTGGCGGCCACAGCGGACGTGGACGGGGCGCGGACCAAATCCGTCTTCGGCCCCCTGGCCAGGGAGCTGGGGGTCAACATCGTCTGCGGGAGCACCGCCGTCCGGCGGGGGGAGGCGTTTTACAACGCCGCCCATATTTTCGACCGCTCGGGGGCGCTCATTGCGGAATACGACAAGACCCATCTCTTCACCCCCTCCGGGGAGGACGCACATTTCCGGGCCGGGGACAAGCTCTGCCTCTTCGAGCTGGACGGAAGGCCCTGCGGCCTCATCATCTGCTACGATCTGCGCTTTCCGGAGCTGGCCCGGACCCTGGCGCTGAAGGGGGCGGAGATGCTGTTTGTCGTGTCCCAGTGGCCCGCGGCGCGCTTGATGCACCTGGAGACCCTCTCCCGGGCGCGGGCCATCGAGAACCAGATGTTCGTCTGCCTCTGCAACAGCGCCGCCTCGGACACCCGGTGCGGCGGACACAGCGCCCTCATCGCGCCGGACGGGACGTACCTCGCCCACGCCGGGGCGGGGGAGGCGCTTCTCACCGGCGAGGCGGATTTCTCCGTCATCGACGGCATCCGGTCCTCCATCAACGTCTTCCGGGACCGGAGGGCGGGGTTGTACCGTCTGGATGAACACCCCCGCGGCGCCGGAAACGCACCCGCAGGGGCGGATATCATCCGCCCGTCCTGACGTGAACCTGCGCGGTATCGCGCGGGCGGATGATATCCGCCCCTGCGGACCTCATTCAACAAACGAAAGGTGGCATCTCCCATGGCAAATCAATTCCCCGTAACGCGCACCCAGACTCCCAAGCCCAAGCCCGACCAGAGCAACCTGGGCTTTGGCAAGTACTTCACCGACCACATGCTCATCATGGACTACGACGCGGGGCAGGGGTGGCATGACGGACGCATCGTCCCCTACGGCCCCATCAGCCTGGACCCGGCCTCCTGTGTGCTCCACTACGCCCAGATGATGTTCGAGGGCATGAAGGCCTACCGCACCCCGGCCGGAAAGATCAACCTCTTCCGTCCGGATATGAACGCCAAGCGCCTCAACCGCACCAACGAGCGCATGTGCATCCCGCCCATGGACGAGGCGCTCTTCCTGGACGCGGTGAAGGCCATCGTCAAGACCGACGAGGACTGGATCCCCACCGCCCCCGGCACCGCCCTCTATATCCGGCCCTACATCATCTCCGACGAGGTGAGCTTCTCCGTGGAGCCCGCGGAGCACTACCATTTCATCATCATCCTCTGCGCCGTGGGGGCGTATTATGATATCAACCGGGGCGGTTTGACCGGGAGCCATATCTACGTGGAGGACGAGTACATCCGCGCCGCCGTAGGGGGAACCGGCTTTGCCAAGGTCGGCGGCAACTACGCTGGCGGTATGCGGGCCACCAAGAAGGCCCTGGAGAACGGCTGTAAGGAGGTCCTCTGGCTGGACGCCTTTGAGCACAAGTACGTGGAGGAGGTGGGCACCTCCAACGCCTTCTTCATGATCGGCGATGAGATCATCACCGCGCCCCTGGGCGGGTCCATCCTGCCGGGCGTCACGAGAGACAGCGTCATCACCCTGCTGAGGAAGTGGGGGTACAAGGTCTCCGAGCGGCGTCTGGCCATCGAGGACATCGCCGCCGCGAGCAGGGACGGCTCCCTCAAGGAGGCCTGGGCCACCGGCACCGCCTGCGTCATCTCCCCCATCGGGTACCTGCGCTACAAGGGCGCGGACATCGTCGTGAGCGGCGGGGACGTGGGCCCTGTCTCCCAGCGGCTCTACGACCAGGTCTACGGGATGCAGACCGGGGCCGTGGCCGACGATATGGGGTGGATCGTGCAGATCTGACTTTCCTCCGCCGGGACCGGCCTGGTCCCGGCGGACGATCTTTTAGAGCTGGGCCTGCTGTAAAAAATTTGCTTCCCCCGCTTCCCTTTTCCCCGAAAATCGTGTATGCTGTACGGGATAACAATGAAGACAGGAGAGATTCTATGGAATATCAAAGACCCATCGCGGACTGGGAGATTGGCAATGAGATCGAGGGCTTCTACGTCCTCAAGAGCGCCCAGCAGCGGACTTCCAACAGCGGCAAGCCCTTTCTGAACGCCACCCTCGCCGACCGCACCGGTGCCGTGGAGGCCAAGATGTGGGACTACAGCGGCCCCGTGGGGCAGGCCGACGAGGGCACGGTGGTGAAGGTCCGGGGGGCGGTGACGGAGTTTCGAGGCGCGGCCCAGTTCATTATCGCCCGCATCCGCACGGTCCAGGAGGGGGACAAGTTTGACCTCGCGGACCTGGTCCCCGCCGCGCCCATCGACCCCGCGGACGCCTGGGCGGAGCTGCAGGCGGCGGTGGACGACCTGCGGGACAGCGACTACCAGGCCGTGTGCCGGAGGATGATGGAGCAGTACGGGGAGCGCTTTCGCACCATCCCGGCGGCGAAGAGTATGCACCACAGCTTCCTCCACGGGCTTCTCATGCACACGGTGAACATGGTCCGGTGCGCCCAGGGGCTGGGGGATTTGTACCGGGACGTGGTGGACGAGGACCTGCTGATCGCCGGGACCCTGCTCCACGATTTTGCCAAGTGCGAGGAGTTCGTCACCTCCTCCCTGGGGCTGGTGACGGATTACTCCGTCAACGGCCAGCTCCTGGGGCATCTGGTGATGGGCGCCCGTGCCGCGGCGGAGGCCGCCAGGGAGCTGGGCGTGCCGGAGGAGAAGAGCGTCCTGCTCCAGCACCTGCTCCTCAGCCACCACGGGGAGCCGGAGTTCGGCGCGGCGGTGCGGCCTATGTGCGCGGAGGCGGAGATGCTAAACCTCATCGACCTCATGGACAGCCGTATGGAGATCTACCGGGAGGCCTTTGAGGAGGTGGAGCCCGGGCAGTTCACCAAGCGGATCTTTGCGCTGGATAAGAAGGTCTATAGGCATTTTTGATATCCGCCCCTGCACGGATTTATCGTCTATCGGGGAAATCCCGTTGACATCCATAGTCATTTACAAACCCCCGCAAATGTGATATACTGTCCCCATGATAACGAAAGGAGGGAGCCGCCGTGAGCCGGGAACGGGTCTATGCGCTCTTAAACGAACATCCCGGGGAATTCCTCTCCGGTGAGGCGGTCAGCGCCCAGTTAGGGGTGAGCCGCGCGGCGGTGTGGAAGGCCATCGAGGCCCTGCGCCGGGAGGGCCATGTCATCGAGGCCCGCACGGGCCTGGGCTACCGCCTGACCGCCCCGGCGGACCTTCTGACAGAGGAGGCGGTGCGCCGCTGTTTCCGCCCTGGGACCGTCTGCGGGGACCTCCGGTGCCTGGAGACGGTGGACTCCACCAACTCCTACCTCAAGCGGGAGGCCCTCCTGGGCGCGCCCGACCGGACCGTGGCCGCAGCCTCCGCCCAGACCGCCGGGCGGGGGCGGGTGGGGCGCACCTTCCAGTCCCCGGCGGGACGGGGGGTGTATCTGAGCGTGCTCCTGCGGCCCCGGGTCCCTGCGGAGGCCCTGCTCTCCGCCACGGGCATGGCGGCGGTGGCGGTCAGCCGGGCCGTGGAGCGCGCCGCCGGGGTCCGGCCCCTCATCAAGTGGACCAACGACCTGGTCTTGAACGGCAGGAAGCTCTGCGGCATCCTCACCGAGATCGCCCTGGAGGGGGAGACGGGCCGGGCGGAGTCCCTGGTCATCGGCGCGGGGGTCAACGTCAGCCACACCCCGGAGGACTTCGGCCCCGAGGTCTCCCGGATGGCCACGTCCCTGGTCCAGGAGGGCTTCCCGGTGAGCCGTGCGGCTCTCGCGGCGGCCATGGCGGAGGAGCTCTTCGTCCTCGCGGACGCCCTGGGGGGAGATGTCACCGCTTGGGTGGAGGCATACCGGCGGCAGTGCGTGAACCTGGGCAAACCCGTGCGCCTGCTCTGGACGGAGGGGCAAACGGAGGCGGTGGCGGAGGATATCGACGAACAGTTCGGCCTCACGGTGCGCCTCCCGGACGGCTCCCGGCAGACCGTGCGCACCGGCGAGGTGTCGGTGCGGGGGCTGTACGGGTATGTGTAGGGGCCGGCGTTCCGCACCGGACCTACGGATTCATCTATGAAAGAACCATCCAACAACGAAAAAAGGAGAGAGACCAACCCCATGAACATCTACGCGGACCTCTTCCTCACCTTTGCGAAGGTGGGTGTGATGACCTTCGGCGGGGGCTATGCCATGCTCCCCATCCTCCAGCGGGAGGTGGTGGACAACAAGGGCTGGGCCACCGAGGAGGAGCTTATGGACTACTTCGCCATCGGGCAGTGTACCCCCGGCGTCATCGCCGTGAACACCGCCACCTTCATCGGACAGAAGAACAAGGGCGTCCCCGGCGGCATTTTGGCCACCCTGGGGGTGGTGTTCCCGTCCCTTGTCATCATCTCCCTGCTTGCGGGGGTGATCACCGCCTTCTCCCACCTCGCCTGGGTCAGCCACGCCTTCGGCGGCATCCGGGTGTGCGTGTGCATCCTGATCCTCAACGCCGTGGTGAAGCTTCTGAAAAAGGCGGTCATCGACGTGCCGACAGCCATTCTCTTCGCCGCCGTGGCCCTGGGGAGCTACTTCACGCCCCTGAGCCCGGTGGTCTTCGTGGTCGCCGCGGGCGCGGCGGGCATCGTGCTCAGGAGTCTGGGGGTGGGGAAATGATGTTGTACCTGCGGCTCTTCTGGGAGTTTTTCAAGACCGGCCTCTTCGCTGTCGGCGGGGGCATGGCCACCATCCCCTTCCTCTACGACATGGCCGATGCCACCGGCTGGTTCACCCGCAACGACGTGGCCAACATGATCGCCGTGGGAGAGTCCACCCCCGGCCCCATCGGGGTCAATATGGCCACCTACGTGGGCTTCGTCACCGGCTCCAACATGGGAGGGCCCCTCTTCGCGGTGCTGGGGGCGGCGGTGGCCACCATCGGCCTGGTGACACCCTCCATTATCATCATCCTCGTCATCGCCTCCTTCCTCAACAGCTTCCGGGACAACAAGCTGGTGGACAGCGCCTTCTACGGCCTGCGCCCCGCCTCCACGGGGCTCATTGCGGCGGCGGGGCTGTCGGTGGTGGTCTCCAACCTGTTCTTCTTCGAGGGCTTTCTCTCCCCGGAGATCGTCAACTGGAAGGGCTGGGCTTTGGCCGTTGTGCTGTGGGTCCTCACCAACAAGGTCAAGCAGACAAAGAAGCTCCACCCCATCCTCTTTATCCTCGCCTCGGCGGCGGCGGGCATCGTCTTTGGGATGTGAGGGGCTGACGTACAGTTCCATTTCAACAAATGAAAACAACGCAGCTCAGGAGGCGCACCGAATGCTCAACATTGAACAGCACAGCGGGATACAGATGATCGCAAATCCCCACACCACCAGCGGCTTCACCCCGAGCTTTCTCTCAAAGCGGGAGACCGAGCCTGTCCGCCACCTCCACATGTCCCTGGACGACTACGCGGCCACGCCCCTGGTGGAGCTCTCCGCCTTGGCGCGGCGCAGCGGCGTGCGCTCCATCCTGGTCAAGGACGAGTCCCAGCGCTTCGGCCTGAACGCCTTCAAGGCCCTGGGCGGGCTCTTTGCCCTGGTGCGGGTGATCTGCAAGCACCTGGGGCTGGACTACCGGGTCATCACCATGGATTGGCTGCAGGAGCCGGAGATCCAGCGGGTGGTCTCCAACATGGTCTTCGTCTCCGCCACCGACGGCAACCACGGCCGGGGGATCTCCTGGGCGGCGGGGATGCTGGGCTGCGAGGCCCACATCTATATGCCCAAGGGCTCCGTCCCCGCCCGGGCCCAGGCCATCCGGGACGCCGGCAGGGCCGAGGTCACCATCACGGATATGAGCTACGACGATGCCGTGCGCCACGCCGCCAAAATGGCGGAGGAGAACGGCTGGTTCCTGATCCAGGACACCTCCTGGCCCGGCTATGAGGAGGTGCCGAAGTGGATCATCCAGGGCTATACCACCATGGTCTACGAGGCCGTCCGGCAGATGCAGAAGATGGGGTATTCCCGGCCCACCCACGTATTTTTGCAGGCGGGGGTGGGGGCAATGGCCGGCGGCGTCCTGGGGTCACTGAAATGTATCTATCAAGACGCTCTCCCCTGCGTCTCCATCGTGGAGCCGGACCAGGTGGCGTGTATTTTTGAATCCGCCCTCCAGAACGACGGCCTGCCCCACCCGGCCTCAGGCAGCGGGGAGACCATCATGGCGGGCCTCAACTGCGGCGAGCCCTGTCAGATCACCTGGCCGATCCTCCGGGACCACGCGGATTTCTACTTTGCCTGTCCCGACAGCGTAGCGGCCCGGGGAATGCGGGTGCTGGCCGCCCCGATGCCCGGGGACCAGCCCATCACCTCCGGGGAATCCGGCGCGGTCACCGCCGGGCTGCTGTCCCTTTTGACCAGCAAGGAGAGCCTCGCGCCCTTCCGGGAGAAGCTGGGGCTGGACGGGGATTCCGTCATCCTCCTTTTCAACACCGAGGGGAATACGGACCCGGACGGGTTCTATGACGTCGTTTACGACGGGGCCTACGGGATGCGCGGGACCGTTCCCGGTCCGCGCCATCCGTAGGGGCGGATATCATCCGCCCGACCCGCTGTACCTCGCCGCATTAACGTGCGGGCGGAGGATATCCGCCCCTACGAGGAGGTGCCCATGTCCTCAAATTCCTACCGCACCGCTAATACCCCGGTCCGCCGGGGGATGCAGTACGCCTTCGCGGCGGGATCGGCTGCCTGCATCGCCTTCGCCCTGCTCTACCGCCGCTGCGGCTGGTCCTGGGCCCGGGCGGCGGCGGTCACGGGGGGCGCTGTGGCCTGCCACATGGCCCTCCACTTCCTCGCTCCGGTGATTTTGGCCCTCGCCTGCCGCAGGCAGTACCGGGCGGACAGCTGGTGGTTCCGCCCCAAGGCATGGGAGGCCCCCCTGTACCGGTTCCTGAGGGTGAAGGCGTGGAAGAAGTCCGCCCTGACCTACGACCCCCGGGAGTTCTCCCTGAAGGAGCACTCCATCGAAGAAGTCATCAACAACATGTGCCACTCCGAGGCGGTCCATGAGCTGTGCGCGGCCCTGGCCTTCACGACCCTGCTCCTGGCCGTGCCTTTCGGAGCGTTCCCCGTATTCCTGCTCACCGCCATCCTGGCGGCGGGCATCGACCTGGCCTTCGCGGCCATCCAGCGATATAACCGGCCCCGGCTCATGCGCATCCGGGACCGCAGAGGAGGAGACCGGCTGTGATCTATCATATTTTGGCTGTGGGGGACGTGGTGGGGGAGTCCGGCCTGGACCACCTCGCCCGGAACCTGCGGCCCCTGAAGCAATTCCGCGGCATCCACTTTGCCGTGGTCAACGGCGAGAACGCCGCCGGAACCGGCCTGACCCCCGCCCATGTGGACGCCCTCTACGCGGCGGGGGCGGACGTTGTCACCCTGGGCAACCACGCCTTCGCCAAGGCCCAGATCGTCCCCCGCCTGGAGGACGACCCCTATCTCCTGCGCCCGGCCAACTACACCGGCAGGGCTCCGGGCCGGGGCTGGGGGGTCTTCGACTGCGGGCATATCCGCGTCGGGGTCATGAACCTTATCGGGCGGTGCGGCCTGGACTTCCACGCGGACAACCCCTTCACCACCGCCGACCGCCTCCTGCGGGGGGGGGAGCGGCCCCTTTTCACCCTGGTGGACTTCCACGCGGAGGCCACCAGCGAGAAATTGGCCATGGCCTACTACTTGGACGGGCGGGTCTCGGCCCTCTGGGGCACCCACACCCACGTCCCCACCGCCGATGAGGAGGTCTTCCCCAAGGGCACGGGGTATATCACCGACCTGGGCATGACGGGGCCCGTGCGGAGCGTCCTGGGCGTGCGGCCGGAGCAGAGCGTGGAGACGTTTCTGGGGGGCCTTCCGGGCCGCTACCAGACTGCGGAGGGGGCGTGCAAATTGCAGGGCGCGGTGTTCTCCCTGGACAGCGCCACCGGGCTCTGCGTGGCGGTGGAGCGGGTGGATGTCCGGTGAGAGCGGACAGAGCCGTCTGCTGACAGGACTGTGGGCCCGCTCAACGCGGAGAGCATCAATAGAGCGGGCGGATGTCATCCGCCCCTGCGAAAACATTGTGCGATATACCAGACAAAGGGGGGTATTCGATGCCGAAGATCATCCACGGCGCGGATTTCCACTTAGACAGCGCCTTTTCCAGCCTCCCGGCGAAGGAGGCCAAGGCGCGGCGGCAGGAGGGCCGGGTGCTGATGGACCAGCTTGCGGACCTCGCCGAGCGGGAGGGCACGGAGCTGGTCCTCCTCTCCGGGGACCTCTTTGACGGCGGGCGGGTCTATCCGGAGACCCTGGGACGCCTGCGCCTGGCATTGGCGCGGATGGGGTGTCCGGTGTTCATCGCCCCCGGCAACCACGACCCCGCCGTCAAAAACAGTCCCTACGTCACCGAGGATTGGCCGGACAACGTCCACATCTTCCTCCGGCCGGAGCTGGAGGCGGTGGAGGTGCCGGAGCTGGGGTGCGTGGTCTACGGCGCGGCCTTCACCGGTCCCGACCGCACCGACGCCGTGCTGGAGGGCTTCCAGGCCCCGGCGGACGGGCGGATCCACCTCCTCTGCCTCCACGGTGACGCTTTGATGCCCGACAGCCAGTACGGCCCCGTCGCCGCGGCCCAGCTTGCCGCCAGCGGCCTGCGCTACGCGGCCCTGGGCCACTACCACCAGTTCGGCGGCGTCCAGCGGGCGGGGGGGACCTTCTGGGCCTACCCCGGATGCGTCCAGGGCCGGGGATTCGACGAGCTGGGGGAGAAGGGGGTCCTGGCGGGCTGGGTGGACCCCAGCGGCGTGGACTTGCGCTTCGTGCCCCTGGAGGGGAGCCGCTACCACATCCTGCAGGTGGACGTGACGGGCCGGGAGCCCCTCGCCGCCCTGGAGGCCGCCCTGCCGGAGACGGCGGAGCGGGACTTCTGCCGCCTCACCCTCACCGGCGAGGCGGAGGCCCCGGGGGTGGACCTCCCGGCGCTGGAGAAGGCCCTCAAGGGCCGGTGCCGGAGCCTGGAGCTCCGGGACCAGACCCGCACGGCGGAGGACGTGTGGTCCCGCGCCGGGGAGGACAGCCTGCGGGGCATGTTCCTCCAGGCCCTCAAGGAGCGCTACGACGCCGCCGGGGAGGAGGAGAAGGAGGATATCCTCTGGGCGGTGAAGTTCGGCCTCGCCGCCCTGGAGGGCCGGGAGATGTAGGGCGCCTGCACCGCTCAACCGGCACCGCGTCACCGGCATGGCCGTAGGGGCGGATATTATCCTCCCGTCCTAACGTGTCTCTGCGCGGTACTGTGCGGGCGGATGATATCCGCCCCTGCGAATGCGTCTGCCGGAAACACCAATCAACCAACCGACAGAAAATGGAGAAAAAACGATGCAAAAAAAGAAAATCCTGCTCATCGGCACCGGCGGGACCATCGCCTCGGAGATCGGGGAGGGGGGCCTCGCCCCGGAGCTGACCAGCGAACAGCTCCTGCGCCATATCCCGGACATCTCCGAGATCTGCGAGGTGGAGTGCGTCCAGCTCTTCAGCCTGGACAGCACCAACATCCAGCCCAAGCACTGGGCCCGCGTGGCCGGGGCCATCCGGGCCCGGTACCGGGAGTTCGACGGCTTCGTCGTCTCCCACGGCACCGACACCATGGCTTACACCGCCGCGGGGCTCAGCTACCTCATCCAGGGCAGTCCCAAGCCCATCGTCCTTACCGGGGCCCAGAAGCCCATCGGCTTTGAGACCACCGACAGCAAGCAGAACCTCCGGGACGCCCTCACCGTGGCCGCCTCCGGGGAGATGGCGGGGGTGGTGCTGGTCTTCAACGGGAAGATCATCATGGGCACCCGGGCCCGCAAGACCCGCTCGAAGAGCTTCGAGGCTTTCTCCAGCATCAACTACCCCCTCCTGGGCATGGTCCAGGACGGGCGCATCATCCGGTACATCCGGCCCGAATCCCGGGCCGTGCCCCAGTTCTACGACACCGTCAACCCCAAGGTGGCCCTCATGAAGCTCATCCCCGGCGCGGACTGCGACGTGGCCGCCTACCTCCTGGAGCGTAACGACGCCCTCATCATCGAGAGCTTCGGCGTGGGGGGACTGCCCACCTACAAGGCCGGGGACTACTACGAGACCGTGAAGGCCGGTCTGGAGGCTGGGAAGACTGTGGTCATGACCACCCAGGTGGAAAACGAGGGGAGCGACCTCTCGGTCTACCATGTGGGCACCAACATCAAGCGGAACCTGCCCATTCTGGAGGCCTACGACATGACCAGCGAGGCGGTGTGCGCCAAGCTCATGTGGATCCTGGCCCAGACCACGGACCGCGCCTGGGTGGAGGAGCTCTTCTATACCCCCGTGGCGTGCGATATCCTGATGGGGAGATGACAAGGCCGTCTCCCCGCTGATTTAGGAGGTGAACCCCCGTGCACATCATCTGCCAAGGCGGCGCTCCATGCAAAGTCTGACCGGACGGGACGGCATGGAGCGGAAACCCCACATGATTTGACTGCCCGGACAGGCTTTGCATCTGTGTAAAGGACCCAAATTTACAAACAGAAGGAGCAAAGTCTGTAATGAAACGATTTCTTTCAAAATTCGCGGGGCTTCGGATGTTCTTCATCGTCTGGAGCACCCAGAACCTGTCCATCCTGGGCAGTTCCATGACCAGCTTCGCCCTGGTCATCTGGTCCTACCAGCAGAAGGGCTCGGCCCTGACGACGGCCCTTCTCTCCGTCTGTTCCTACGCCCCCTACGTCCTCCTGAGCATCTTCGCCGGGACCCTGGGGGACCGCTGGGACAAGCGGCGGACCATGGCGGTGTGCGACAGCCTCGCGGGGCTGACCACCGTCGCGGTGCTCTTCCTCCTGCGGACGGGGCGGCTGGAGATCTGGCACCTCTACGTCCTCAACGCCCTGGGCGGCCTGATGAGCACCATCCAGAACCCGGTCAGCGAGGTGTCCGTCACCCTCCTGACCCCCAAGGAGCAGGTCCAGCGGGTGTCGGGCCTTTTGAGCCTCTCCGGCTCCCTGGTGAGCCTGCTGTCCCCGGTGTTCGCCACCGCCGTGCTGACCCTTCTGGGGATGGAGGCGGTGATTGCCTTTGACCTTCTCACCTGCGCTGTGGCGGTGGGGACGATGGTGTTTGCGGTGCGCCTGCCGGAGGCCCCCGCCCCGGCGGAGCGGCCCTCCCCCCTCCGCTCCGCCGCGGAGGGGCTGGGGTGGCTTGCGGCCAACCGGGGGGTATTGGACCTGATCCTGTTTTTGGCCGCGATCAACCTCATCGCGAGCATGTATAACGCGGCCCTCCCGGCCATGCTCCTCTCCCGCCCCGGCGGCGGGGAGGCGGTGCTGGGCCTGGTGGAGACGGTGACGGGCCTCGCCAACCTCGCGGGGAGCCTTCTCGCCGCCGCCCTGCCCGCGCCAAAGAGCCGGGTGCGGGTCATCTGCAACTGCCTGCTGGTGTCCATGAGCACGGAGAACCTGCTCTTGGCCCTGGGCCGGGGGCCCGGGGTATGGTGTTTGGGGGCAGTGCTGGGGTGGACCCTCATCCCGGTGATGAACACCAACATGAACGCCCTGCTCCGCCTGCGCATCCCGGTGGAGATGCAGGGCCGGGTCTACGCCGCCCGGAACACCCTGCAGTTTTTCACCATCCCCGTGGGGTATCTCCTGGGGGGCGTGCTGGTGGACCGCTTCTTCGAGCCGCTGATGGCCGCCCAGGAGCCGGGCTCCCCCCTCGCCGCCCTGCTGGGGACGGGGAAGGGCTCCGGCGCGGCGGCGCTGTTTTTGGTCATCGCCGGGGCGGGGGCGGCCGTGTGCCTCCTCTTCCGCAGGGACCGGCATCTGTGGGAGCTGGAGGAGCGGGGATAGGCCCTCCTATCCGATATACCGCGCCGCCGCGTACCCCACGTAGTCCCCGTAGCGGACCACGTACCAATCCCGGTACTGCCCGTAGACCCGGACCTGGGCTCCGTTGGGGATGGAGGCGATGATTGCCGCCTCCGGCTCCGGCCGGGCCCGGAGATTGAGACTGCCGCTGGAGACGCGGACCGTTCCCTCCCAGGGGTCCGAGGGCCAGATGAAGGGGATGTCGAAGTAGTCCGTGAGGCTGAGCACCAGGTTCCGGGCGATCTCGTTGAGGCTGTTCTCAATCCAGCGGGCGTCCTCGTAGTTGTCGTGGTAGCCGATCTCCAGGAGGTTGGCCGGGAACTTGGAGTCCCGGACCTCCCCCAGGCTGGTGGTGGCCCGGGTGGTGACCTTGTCGGGCAGGGGGTAGATGGTGCGCAGGTTGTTGACGAAGATCTGCGCCGCCCTCTGCCCCTGGGAGCTGGAGGGGTAGTAGAACGCGATGATGCCCCGGGTGCCGCCGTAGTTGCCCTCCCCGGAGGCGTTGGAGTGGAGGGCGAGGTAGAAGTCGTACCACCCGGCGTTGGCCTGGCGGATGGAGCTCCCGGCGGTCATGTCGGGGGTGTTGCGCTTGTAGCGGATGCCGCAGCTGTTGAGATAGGGCACCATGGCGTCGGCGAGGCGGTTCATCCAGTACTCCTCACTGCCGGTTCCGGTGACGTACATGTTGCTCTCCTGGGTGGAGGGGCTGAGATAGATGATGGGCATGGCGGGTACCTCCTTTTTTCTCCAGCCTATGCGGCGGAGGCGCAGGAGGTGCCCCGGAAGCCGCCGTGAGAGAAAAAGGAGAACTACCATGGAAGAAGAGACCAAAACGAGAGAGAGGCGCAGGAAGCTGTGGAAGCTCCTCCTCCCGCTGTGCCTGATCGCGGCGGCGGCGGGGGCGCTGGCCCTGCGGAGCCTCCGGGGCGGGGAGGAGGCGGAGCCGGAGGTGGTGACCATCTCCACCCTGGAGCGGATCGTGGATGTGAGCGAGCTGTCCACCTTCACCGCCGTCTACAACGGTGTGGCCCAGGTGCCGAGCGCGGACAAACCGGAGGAGATCAGCTACTATGTCTCCTACGAGGCCAAGGTGAACGCGGGGCTGGACTTCCAGGCCATCGCCTTCGGCCTGGACGCTGAAAGCAAGGTCATCCGGGCCTCCCTGCCGCCGGTGCACATCACGAAGGTGAATGTGGACATCACCTCCCTGGACTACATCTTCCTGGACAAGAAGAAAAACGCCTCCACCGTGTCCCAGGAGGCCTACCGGGCCTGCGAGGCGGACGCGAAGGAGGAGAGCGAGGGGGAGCAGGCCATCTTCTCCCTCGCCCGGCAGAACGCGGAGAACATCCTGCGGGCCCTCATCACCCCCTTTGTGGAGCAGCTGGACGAGGGCTATACGCTGGAGATCACATGGGAGGGGGAGACGGAATGAAACGGCTGACGGCTATGCTCCTGTGCGCTCTGACGCTCCTCGCCTGCGCCGCCTGCGGCGGGAAGGAGGAGGCGGTCCCGGAGATCGCGCCCCAGGTGTCCCGGATGCGCTCCATCTGTGAGCTTGCGGTGATGGAGTGCTACTACCACAACGTGGCCAAGTACATGGAGGAGGACGCGGCGGGCATTTGGCTCTGGAAGAAGGACAAGCACTTCTGGATCGAATACAGCGGCGTGGTGGAGCTGGGGGTGGACGCGTCCCTGGTGTCCATGGAGCTCCAGGGGGATACGGTGACCATCACCCTGCCGGAGGCCCGGGTACTCAGCTGTACGGTGGACAGCTCGTCCCTCACAGAGGATTCCTTCATCGTGGACAAATCTTCCGCCAAGATCACCGCCGGGGACGAGACCGCCGCCTTCGCCCAGGCCCAGGCCCGGATGGAGGAACACGCCGCAGGCGACCGGGTCCTCCTCGCAAGCGCCCGGGAGCGGGCCCAGGCCCTGCTGGAGGCGTACGTCAGGAACATCGGCGCCGCCGTGGGGCGGGAGTATGCCGTCCGGTGGGAGCTTCTGGAGGGGGAGACGCCTCCCCCCGCGGAAGCGGAGGCGCCGGAGGGCGCATAAGGAGGAGGGGCCGCAAAACGCGGTCCCTCCTCTTGCAGGGGCGGATATCATCCGCCCCTGCGCAGTGCCATCTGCTCCAGATGCCCTTCAGGTATCGAAAAAACCGGGCCCCCGCCCTCTGCGGAGGCCCGGCTCCTCTTACTTGATGGTCTTCTTCTCCACCTCATCGGAGAGGAGGGCGGCAAACTGCTCCAAACTCATCGCCCCCAGGTCCTCGCCGGAGCGGCGGCGGACGGAGACGGTGCCCGCCTCCATATCCCGGTCGCCCACCACCAGCATATAGGGGATCTTCTCCAGGGTGGCCTCCCGGATCTTCTTGCCGATCTTCTCACTGCGCCCGTCCACTTCGGCCCGGAAGCCCTGGGCATCCAGCTTCCTGGCGGCTTCCCCGGCGTACTCCGCCGCCCGGTCGGTGACGGGCAGGACCTTCACCTGCACCGGGCTCAGCCACGCGGGGAAGGCCCCGGCAAAGTGCTCGGTGATGACGCCCAGGAAGCGCTCGATGGACCCCAGCAGGGCCCGGTGGATCATGATGGGGCGGTGCTTTTCGCCGTCCTCGCCCACGTACTCCAGGTCAAAGCGCTCGGGCATCTGCATATCCAGCTGGATGGTGCCGCACTGCCAGGTCCGGCCCAGGCTGTCGGAGAGGTGGAAGTCCAGCTTGGGGCCGTAGAACGCGCCGTCGCCGGGGTTGAGCTGGAAGTCCTTGCCCAGCTCCGTGATGGCCGCTTGCAGGGTCTCCTCGGCGAAGTGCCACACCGCCTCGTCGCCCATGTGGTCCTCGGGCATGGTGCTCAGCTCGATCTGGTAGGTCAGGCCGAAGGTGGAGTACATCTCGTCAAAGAGGCGCACCACGTTTTTGATCTCCTCCTTCATCTGGTCCGGGGTCATGAAGATGTGGGCGTCGTCCTGGGTGAAGCACCGGACCCGGAAGAGGCCGTGGAGGGCTCCGCTCATCTCGTGGCGGTGGACCAACCCCAGCTCCGCCATGCGCAGGGGCAGGTCCCGGTAGGAGTGGGGCTCGTTTTTATACACCAGCATCCCGCCGGGGCAGTTCATGGGCTTGACGGCGTAATCCTCCTCGTCGATGACGGTGGTATACATGTTGTCCTTGTAGTGGTCCCAGTGGCCGGACTGGTGCCAGAGGTGCTGGTTGAGGATGATGGGGGTGGCGATCTCCACGTAGCCATAGCGCTTGTGGCACTCCCTCCAGTACTCCAGCAGAGTGTTTTTCAGCACCATGCCCTTGGGCAGGAAGAAGGGGAAGCCCGGGCCCTCCTCGCTCATCATGAAGAGGCCCAGCTCCCGGCCCAGCTTGCGGTGGTCCCGCTTCTTGGCCTCCTCCAGCTTGGCCAGGTACTCGTCCAGCTCATCCTTCTTGGGGAAGGCCACGCCGTAGATGCGCTGGAGGGTCTGCCGGCTGGAGTCGCCCCGCCAGTAGGCGGCGTTGCAGGCGGTCAGCTTGATGGCGTTGCCCTTGATGCGCCCGGTGGAATCCACATGGGGGCCCGCGCAGAGGTCCACGAACTCCCCCTGCCTGTAGAAGCTGATGACGGCGTCCTCGGGGAGGTCATTGATGAGCTCCACCTTGTAGGGCTCGCCCTTCTCCTCCATGTAGGCCACGGCCTCGGCCCGGGGGAGCTCGAAGCGCTCCAGCTTCAGCTTCTCCTTGCAGATCCTGCGCATCTCCGCTTCCAGCTCCTCCAGCTGGGATTCGGTAAAGGGCTCGGGGGTGTCGAAGTCGTAGTAGAAGCCGTTGTCGATGCTGGGGCCGATGGCAAGCTTCACCTGGGGGTGCAGGCGCTTCATGGCCTGGGCCAGGACGTGGGAGCAGGTGTGCCAGTAGGTCCGGCGGTACGCCTCGTTTTCAAAGGTGTACAGGTTCTCGTCGCTCATGGGGATGCTCTCCTTTCGATTTGGGGCAAAGAAAAAACGCCTCGCCCCTGAGTAAGTGTTCAGGGGTGAAGCGGTACGCTCCACGGTTCCACCCTGCTTACGGCGCAGCTGCGCCGTCGCTCGTGACCGCTGTAACGTGCGGCGGACGGCCCGGTCGTCCCGGGCGGCTCGGGAGTGGTACAGCCGCCGCGTGCGCAGGGACCTCACAGCGAACGGTCCCCTCTCTGAGCGCCGGATGGCGGGTTCTTCTCCTTCATGGCCAGTTTATCGTACTATAGCACCGTTTTCCGGCGGTGTCAACGGTTTTTTCAGGGGCGGGATTATTTTTCAGAGTATCGTTCAACGGGCCCGCAGGGGCGGATATCATCCGCCCCTGCGAAATATGCGAAAAACGTGATGCGCATCAAGCGGCGCGTCTCTGATATTTTCCGGCAAAAAACCGGGGAGCGCACCCGCCCCCCGGCAAAATGGATCATTTCATGACCTTTTCCATAATAGCCAGTCCCCGGTCCAGCTCCTCCCGGGTGATGGTCAGCGGCGGCAGGAGGCGCAGAGTGTCCTTCCCGGCGGTGAGGGCCAGAAGCCCCGCCTCCAGGAGCTTGTCCTTGAGCTCGCTGTGCTTCATGCCCTGCACGCCCACGCCCAGCATGAGCCCCATGCCCCGGATGCCGGTGACATAGGGGCTGTTCATAGCCGCGATGCGCTCCCGGAGATACTGCCCCTTCTCTTGGACCTCCTCCAGGAAGCCGTCGGCGAGGATCGTGTCCAGCACCACGCACCCGGCGGCGGCGGCAATGGGGTTGCCGCCGAAGGTGCTCCCGTGGTCCCCGGCGCGAAGGACGGTCCGGCACTTCTCCCCCACCAGGAAGCCGCCGAAGGGCAGTCCCCCGGCGATGCCCTTGGCAAAGGTTGCCACATCCGGCTCCACGCCGAACTGCTGGTAGGCGAAGAGGCTCCCCGTGCGGCCCACGCCGGTCTGGACCTCGTCGATGAGGAGCAGCCAGTCCCGCTCCGCGCAGAGCTTCGCCACGGACTGGACATAGTCCTTCTCCAGGGGGTTGACACCGCCCTCGCCCTGGACCAGCTCCATCATCACGGCGCAGACGTCGTCTCCGGAAGCGGCCTCCAAACTCGCAAGGTCGTTGGCCTGGGCGTAGCGGAAACCCTCGGTGAAGGGGAAGAAGTACTCGTGGAAGTGGTCCTGCCCGGTGGCCTTGAGGGTGGTGATGGTCCGGCCGTGGAAGGAGTTTCGCAGGGTGATGATAGTGGCCCGGCCCTCGCCGTACTTCTCAAAGGACCACTTGCGGGCGGTCTTGATCATGCCCTCGTTGGCCTCGGCCCCGGAGTTGCCGAAGAACGCCGCCTTCATCCCCGCCGCGGGCACCAGCTTGCTTGCAAGCTTCGCGTAGGGCTCGGTGTAGAAGAGGTTGGAGATGTGGCCCACCTTCATGGCCTGCTGGTAGATGGCGTTGGCCCAGGCCTCGTTGGCGCAGCCCAGGGAGCAGACGCCGATGCCGGAGGTGAAGTCGATGTACTCTTTTCCCTCGGGGCTCCAGAGGACCGCGCCCTTGCCGTGGTCGATGGCCAGGGGGTTGCGGCGGTAGGTCTGCATAACATATTGTTGGTCTAAGGCCCTGATTTCGTCAGAATTCACAGGTAAAACATCCTTTCTATCAGAAATTCTTTGGGGGCATTATAGCAGACCCAGCCCCCGCCGTCAAGTGTTTTGTGGGGAGTTTTTGTAAATTTATTCATGGCAAGGTGGATAATGTGCCGGGAGGGAGTGCCGCCCTGCGGGTGCGCTTCCCGTCCCGCAGCTTCTCACCGTCCCCTGCAATCTCCAGCATACCCCGCCCCGTCTCCGGGCACACTAGGCGGAGAGAGGAGGCGGGGATATTGAGAACATTCTGCGCATGGGCGGCGGTGCTCCTGGTGCTGACCGGATGCCACACGGCGGAGCCGGACCTGACGGAGTACGCCTCCGGCCCGGCGGAGGTGCCCCTGGAAATTTTGGGGGAGATGGACGAGGCCACCCGGGAGGCGCTCATTGGCGAGCCCAAATATGTGGCCCTCACCTTTGACGACGGCCCCCGGCCCGGGACCACGGACCGGCTCCTGGACGGCCTTCTGGAGCGGGACGCGGCGGCGACCTTCTTCGTCATCGGCGAGCAGGTCCGGGGCAACGAGGCCCTTCTGCGCCGCATGGCCGCCGAGGGCCACCAGATTGGCAACCACACCTACTCCCATGTGCGCCTTTTGAAGATGGAGAAGGACGCGGTGGTGGAGGAGGTCCACAAGGCGGAGGTCACCCTGGAGGCGGCGGTGGGGAAGCGGGACTTTTGGCTCCGGCCCCCCTACGGGGGGATCGACGCCGCCCGGGCCGCTCAGATTCGCACGCCCATGGTCTACTGGTCCGTGGACCCCCAGGACTGGAAGCTCCTGGACGCGGGGAAGGTGGTGGAGGCAGTCACCGGGTGCGTCCAGCCCGGGGACATCATCCTGCTCCACGACTTCTACCCCACCAGCGTGGACGCGGCGCTGGAGATCGTGGACCGACTCCAGGGGGCGGGGTACACCTTCGTGACCGTGGAGGAGCTCTTCCGCATCCAGGGCGTGGAGCCCCAGCCGGGGACGCTGTACGCGAGGCCCGGGAAGGTGCGGGAGCTGCCGTAGGGGCAAATATTATCCGCCCCTACGGGTGCGCCAGCGGTGGTCCTGCGCGCAAAAAAACGGGGCATCCTCTCCAGGATGTCCCGTTTTTTGCGGACCATGCGCTCAGTGCAGGATATTGAGAATCAGCGTCAGGACGATGAAAGCCGCGCCGATCCACTTGGTGGCCTTGGCCAGACGGGCGTCGAAGCTCTTGGCCTTGCCCTTGGCCATAAAGGTGTCGGCCACGCCGCCGATGGTGCCGGACAGGCCCGCGCTCTTGCCGGACTGGAAGAGCACCGCCAGGATGACCACCAGACCGCACAGGAGCTGAAGGATGGTGACAAAAAGAGTGATACCGGACATAGCAAAATACCTCCAAGAAATTACCGCACGCGCCACCAGGCACGCCGGCCGCTGTCACAGGACTTATAGCATACCATATTTATGCCCCGATTGCAAGGGGGACAATCTCTTTTTTTCTTGATTTTGTCTGCCAAAATGGCCAATGTCCGGGGCGGCGGGGGGCGCGGCGGGGGCGTGCAAAATTCCCCCTTGACAGGCCGCTGAAAACTTGGTAATATACAGTGTAATAGTATTACAAGAAGGAGGAACGACCATGACGACGATTTCCCTGCGGCTGGAGGAGGCCGACGCGGCCCTCATCAAGGAGTTCGCCTGGATGAATCAGATGACGGTGTCGGACCTGATCCGGCAGACGGTGATGGAGAAGATCGCCGAGGACTTCGACCTGAAGGTGTACGAAAAGGCCATCAAGGATTTTCACCAGGACCCTGCCACCTATACCCACGGGGAGGTGGGGAAGATGCTGGAGGAGATGGAATGAACTGGCAGGTGGAGTACACCCCCTGGGCGGTGGAAGACCTGCGGGGGTTCAGCCTGTGCGCGCGGACCCTGGTCTACGGCTGGATCGAGCGCCACCTCGCCGGGTGCGCCAACCCCCGCCGCTGGGGCAAGGGCGATCAGGACGGCGGCCGCTGGCGCTACCGGGTGGGGGAGTACCGCCTCATCGCGGAGATCGAGGCGGAGCGCATCGTTATCCTCAACGTGAACCTGGGCCTGCGGGGAGCCACCAGCCTGGGGGTAGAGATCCCTGAGACCGCCGTGCGCCGGGGCAGGCAGTCCTGGCGGGCGCCCAACACCTTCATCCGCTCCGGCGGACGGTGACAGGATTATACTTAGAAAAGGAGGCAGTGCAATGAGTGAATTAGTGATCGAGAATGTCAGCTACCGCTACAAGAACGCGGACCGTCTGGCCCTGAACAACGTGACATGCGCCTTCAAGCCCGGTCAGGTGACGGCGGTGGTGGGCCCCTCCGGGAGCGGCAAGACCACCCTGCTCTCCATCATGGCGGGCCTGGACCGCCCCGAGAAGGGACAGGTGCTCCTCAATGGCACGGACCTTGCGGGCATGGACCTGGACGCCTACCGGCGGCAGGATGTGTCGGTGATCTTCCAGGCCTTCCAGCTTTTCCCGCTCCTCACGGTGATGGAGAACGTCTGCTATCCCATGGAGCTCAACGAGGTGGCCCTCAAGGACGCCAAGGAGCGGGCCAAGACCCTCCTTGCGAGCGTGGGCATCCAGGAGGAGAAGCTGCGCCGCTTCCCGGCCAACCTCTCCGGCGGTGAACAGCAGCGGGTGGCCATCGCCCGCTCCCTGGCCACCGGCGCGGGGATTCTCCTGGCCGACGAGCCCACCGGCAATCTGGACGGCGAGAACAGCCGCAACGTGGTGGAGATTCTGACCCGTTTGGCCCACGAGGAGGGCTACTGCGTCATCATCGTCACCCACGACCCGGCCATCGCCGAGGCCTCCGACGTGGTCTACCGCATGGCCGACGGCGTATTGGCCGCCGCGTGAACATGACACCCCCATGAACTGCGCCCCGCCCATCCGGACGGGGCGTTTTTCTGTCCGGGGGCCCGCGCCGGGAACCGTTCAACGCGCCCGCACGATGACGGAAATGTCCGGATAGACGGCGGGCCTCTGCAGGGGCGGATGAGATCCGCCCCTGCGGGTGCGCCGTTCGTACCCCGGCGATTTTTTATCCCCCTTTGACAACCGCTCCCATCCGTGGTATACTCCCCCCCGACTGGTTTCCACACCCAGTCCAAGCGCGGAGGGGCGCATTCCTCCGCGTTCGTTCGGGCCGGGCCCCCTTGGCGGGGGGACGCGGCGCCGTTCTCTAAACAAAAAATGGAGGTATCACAACTATGAAACACATCACCGTCCGCCAAATCACTTTCTCCGCCCTGGTGGGGGCCATGTACGTCACGCTCTGCTACTTCGGCAATATCTTCGGACTGAACTTCGGCATCTTCCAGTGCCGCTTCGCCGAGGCGCTGACGGTCCTGCCCTTCCTGTGCCCCACCGCCGCGTGGGGGCTCTTCGCCGGGTGCATCCTCTCCAACCTCCTGAGCCCCTACGGCCTGCCGGACCTCATCTTCGGCTCGCTGGCCACCCTCTTGGCGGGGCTCCTCACCGCCCGGTGCAAGAACCGGTGGCTGGCCCCCCTGCCGCCGGTGCTCTGCAACGGACTCATCGTCGGGGCCCTCCTCGCCTGGTCGGAGACCGGCTTTACCGCCGCCTTCCCCGGCCTTTTCGCCTTCAACGCCCTCAGCGTGGGCGGCGCGGAGCTCCTGGTGTGCTATGTTCTGGGCCTGCCCCTGCTCTCGCTCCTGGAGCGGATGAAAATTTTTCCCGAAAATATGGAGAAAATCCGGAAAACCGCTTGACATTTCCGGCTCGTCCGGTATAATAATAGGGCTTGCGTTTCGCAGGCATATCCTTGCTCCCGCCTGAGAGCGGGGGCCATTCGTCCAAAAGGAGGTGCAAACCATGGCAAAGATTTCTGAGAATTACGAGGTCGTCTATATCATCGACCCCGCCCAGGGTGAGGAGGCGATCGCCGCCACCGTGGAGAAGTTCAAGGCTCTCACCGAGCAGCACGGCTGTACCGCCGTGGAGGTGGAGGAGTGGGGCAAGCGCCGCCTCGCCTACGCCATCGACTACAAGACCGAGGGCTATTACGTGCTCATGAGCTTCACCAGCGACCCCGCCTTCCCCAAGGAGCTCGACCGTATCCTGGGGATCACAGAGGGCGTTCTGCGCTCTATGATCGTGCGCAAGGGTGAGTAAGCGGAGGTGAGCGTATGTTGAACCATATCGTCATCATGGGCCGCCTGACCAAGGACCCGGAGCTGCGCACCACCCAGTCCGGTGTCTCCGTGACCAGCTTCACCCTCGCGGTGGACCGGGACTTCAAGAACAAGGACTCCGGCGAGAAGAGCACGGACTTCATCGACGTGGTGGCCTGGCGGCAGACGGCGGAGTTCGTCTGCAAGTACTTTAGCAAGGGCCGCATGGCCGTGGCGGAGGGCCGCCTCCAGATCCGCGACTGGAAGGACCGGGACGGCAACAACCGCCGCAGCGCCGAGATCGTGGCGGACAACGTCTACTTCGGCGACAGCAAGCGGGACAACGGCGGCTCCGACTACGGCAGCCCGCCCCCCTACGGTATGCCCGCCGCCTCCTACGGCGCGGGCGGCTCCAGCGCCCCCGGAGGCTACGCGCCTCCCGGCGGCGAGAGCGAAGGGTTTTCCGATATGGATGATGACGACGGCGACCTGCCCTTCTAGGCGGCGCAAGCGCCGCCTGAGCGGTCGTTGGGCAAAGTCCAATGACGCGAGAGGCCGCTGTCAAGAGACTTTTGTAATAGGAGGATACCACCATGGCTATGGAACGTGATAACAACAAGCCCGCCCGTACCGGCGCGCCCCGGAAGCGCAGGAAGGTCTGTCAGTTCTGTGTCGATAAGTGCGAGCACATCGACTACAAGGACTCCGCCAAGCTGCGCCGCTTCATCTCCGAGCGCTCCAAGATCCTGCCCCGCAGGACCACCGGCACCTGTGCGATGCACCAGCGTCAGCTGACCGAGGCCGTCAAGCGCGCCCGGCAGATCGCTCTGCTCCCCTACGTGACCGAATAAGAGGCTGTTGGCCGCGCCTGTGAAGGCGCGGCCTTTTTTCTGCGGGGAGAGCCCCGAAAACCGCCCGGACACGGTCAACGCACCCGCAGGGGCAGATATCATCCGCCCCTGCGGGATCGTGCGCGTCCAAATCCCCGGCGGAATTCATCGAATCGGAGGAAACACACATGACATTCACCATCCCCTGTCTCTTCGGCCTGGAGGGCCTGGTGGCGGACGAGGTGCGCCGCCTGGGCCTCGGGGACGTGCGGCCCGAGACCGGACGGGTCCTCTGCACCGGCACGGAGGCGGACATCCCCCGGCTGAACATCGGCCTGCGGTGCGGCGAGCGGGTGCTCATCGAGCTTGCCGCCGGTCCCGCCCGGAGCTTCGAGGCCCTCTTCCAGCTCGCCTCCGCCGTGCCCTGGGAGGACCTCATCCCTCAAAACGGCCGCTTCCCTGTGAAGGGCCACGCCCTGGACAGTCAGCTCCACTCCGTGCCCGACTGTCAGAAGACCGTCAAAAAGGCGGCGGCGGACCGCCTGGGCCGGGCCTATGGACTGGAGCGCCTCCCGGAGGACGGCCCCCTCTACCAGCTCCAGTTCTCCCTCCTCCGGGACCAGTGCGCACTGTACCTGGACACCACCGGCCCCGGGCTCCACAAGCGGGGGTACCGGGCGGTGGGGGTGGAGGCCCCCTTGCGGGAGACCCTGGCGGCGGCGATGGTGATCCTGAGCCGCTTCCGGGGGAAGGACCCCTTCCGGGACCCCTTCTGCGGCTCCGGCACCATCGCCATCGAGGCCGCCCTTATCGCCAAAAACCGCGCCCCCGGCCTGGACCGGTCCTTCGACGCCCAGAAGTGGGCCGCTCTCCCCTCCCGGCACTGGGTGGACGCCGCCGGGGAGGCCATGGACCGGGAGTTCGACGGCCATTACGACATCTGGGGCGGGGACATCGACCCCAAGGCCGTCCGCATCGCCCGGGAGAACGCCGGGAAGGCCGGGGTGGAGGACCTGGTCCGCTTCGACACAGCCGACGCCTGCGCGCTCCGCTGTGAGGGGGACTACGGACAGGTGGTCACCAATCCCCCCTACGGCGAGCGGCTCCTGGAGCAGGAGGAGGCCGGGGCGCTCTACCGCCGGTTCGGCCATGCGTGGCGGGAGTTCCCGCCCAAATGGCGCACCCTCGTCCTCTCCAGCCACCCGGAGTTCGAGCGGTACTTCGGACGAAAGGCCGACAAGCGCCGCAAGCTCTATAACGGGATGATCGCCTGTCAGCTCTACCAGTTTTCCAGGTGACCGCGCCGCCCGGATTGCAGATGCCCCGCCGGATATCCCGCCTCCCCGGTTGACAGGCAAGCTCCGGTTGTGTACAATAAGGATAACAAGCCGCAGAAGGAGTGATATTTCCGTCATGTCGATCAAGAAGAAGCTGAAGAAGATGCTCCAGGCACAAAAGCAGGTGGAGGCTGAGAGCGCGCCCCTCCCCAGTCAGCCGGAAGCCGTCGTTCCCGAGGTCCTGGAGCCCGTCTCCGCAAACGACCCCGGACAGGCCATGCTGGAGCTCCCCCCGGAGCACCCCCTCTACCGCCTCTACAACCAGCGCAGGCAGGAGGCGGGCTATCTGCCCGCGCCCCGGCTCTGCCTGGACGAGGAGGGCGTCTTGCCGCCGGAGACCATGCGCACAGAGCTTGCCCGGCTGCGGGCGGTGATCACTGGGGCCTGCAACGCCCGGCTCAAGGACTCCCGGAACCAGCCCAAGCCCTCTAAGAAAAAAAGAAAAAAGGGACAGGAGGCCCCCGAGGAGCCTCAGGAGAAGGACAAAAAGCAGGACGACGCCCCTGTCGCCCTGGACGCCCTGCCCTTCTTCTTCCTGTCCTCGGATAAGCTCTACGCCTGGGTGATCGTCCTGCCGCCCATGGGGGGCGGGCGGGAGCTGACCCGGGAGATGATCTACGAGGCCCTGGTGGCGGGGGGCATCGGCTTCGGCGTGGACACCCACCTGGCCGACCAGCTTGCCCACAGCGACCGGCGCTATTTCACCCTCTACCTCATCGCCCAAGGCAAGCCCGCCTTCAACGGGAAAAACGGCAACATCGTGGACAACTTCCCCCGGGTCATCGAGCGCACCCTGGAGGTGGACGAGTACGACCAGGTGGACTATACCGCCCTCAACCTCATCCACAACGTGGACCGGGGGCAGGAGATCTGCCGCCTCATCAAGCCCACTGAGGGGGAGCCGGGCCGCTCTGTCCTGGACCAGGAGATCCCCGCCAAGGGCGGCAGGGACGTGCCCCTGCCCAGGGGGAAGAATACGGAGATCAGCGAGGACGGCACCCAGCTTGTCGCCTCCATCGCCGGGAGCGTGGACTTCACCGGCAATGTCTTCCAGGTCAAGCCCGTGCTGGAGGTCCCGGGGGACGTGGACTTCTCCACCGGGAACATCAACTTCCTGGGGGACGTGAACATCCGGGGGAACGTCCTCAGCGGCTTTACCGTCCGGGCCATGGGCAACGTCCGGGTGGAGGGCGTGGTGGAGGCCGGGAGCAGTGTGGAGGCCGGAGGGGACCTGGTGGTGGTCAAGGGCATCCTGGGGGACGGCACTACCACCGTCCAGTGCCAGCGCAGCGTGTTCTCCAAGTACGTGGAGAACGCCACCATCTCCGTCCGGGAGACCCTGCAGACCGACTGCATCATCGGCAGCCGCGTCTACTGCGGCGGCGAGGTGGTGGTCCAGTCGGGCCGGGGGAGCATCATGGGCGGCAAGGTCTGGGCCGGACGGCGGGTCCGGGCCAACGCCGTGGGCTCCCAGTCCGAGTGCAAGACCTCCATCTCCCTGGGGGGCAGTCCCTGCGCAAGCTTTGAGCGGGAGATGGCCCACAGGGAGGTCAACGACCTGGAGATGGAGATCGAGCGCCTGGCCTGTCAGCCGGAGAGCCCCGTGCGCGCCAGTCTTGCGGCCAAGGCCAAGCTCAAGCTGATGACGGCGGAGATGAAGCTCCGGCAGATCGAGGAGAAGGCCCCCATCCCGGCGGAGGATGACGGCGGGGAGGGCGGACGCCTGGAGAGCGCTGTGGTCTACCCGGGCACCAAGGTCCGCATCGGCGACGAGGTCCTCCGCCTGCGCCATGTGGAGCGCAGATGCGTGATTACAATGTTCCATGGGGAGATCGTGGTGATGTAGGAGCGGCCTCCGCGCCGCCCCGCCTGCGGTTCCCAAGCGTACCCCGTCCGGGAGGGCGGGGTGCTTTTTTGCCCGGGGAGAAAAATTTTTTCCTCCCCCTGCGACATTTCCCGCCTCCCGATCGTATCCCTATAAAGGAGCGTGAAGCCCATGGGACCGGACCTCTCCACGGACGAGGAGCTGACGGAGATCTACAGGAGACAGGTAGACGCGGTCTACCGGGTCTGCTATGCCTTTATGAAAAACCCGGCGGACACGGAGGACCTGGTCCAGGAGACCTTTTTGAAGCTCCTGACCAGCGGCAGGCGCTTCGACTCCCAGGACCACGAGCGGGCGTGGCTCATCGTCACCGCCTCCAACGCCTGCAAGGACGCCCTCAAGCACTGGTGGCGCAGGCGGGAGGACCTCGAAGCCTGCCAGGCCCAGGCCCCGCCCTTCGAGGTGGACGGGGTGCTCAGCGCCGTCCTCGCCCTGCCGGACCGGTACAAGGACGTGGTGTACCTCCACTGCTGTGAGGGGTACTCCACGCCGGAGATCGCCCGGCTCCTGCACTGCCCCCAGTCCACGGTGAGAAACCGACTGGCCCGGGCCCGCAGGATGCTGGAAAAAAGCCTATGAGGGAGGTGGACACTGTGACGAACGAGGATATCCGCAGAGCCCTCCTGTCCGTCCGGCCCGACGACGCCGCCCGGGCGCGGATGCTGGGGCACATCCGCTCCTCCGCCGCCCTGGAGCGGAAGACGGCCCCTCCGCCCCGGCGGCGGTGGCGGCGGGGGGTGCTGCTGGCGGCGGCCCTGGGGGCGGCGGCGGGGCTCACGGCGGCGGTGGCGGCCTATGAGACGGATTTCTTCGGCCTCTGGCGCACGGACCTGGGCCGGACGGAGCTGGAAATCCCGGAGGTGGAGGCGGACGGCGGGATCACGTACCGCGTGGAGGAGCGCGAGCGCATCTCCCTCCAGGGCCTCGCCGGGACCCCGGAGCACCAGGCCAGCCGGGAGTGGGAGGACTTTTTGGAGCAGTACGACCCCGACGGCGCCCTGCTGGAGGCCGTGGGCAACGGCCCCACCGGCATCTCGGACGCGTACGACGCATACCTCTGCTACACCCCGGAGATGGCGGAGAAGATCGACGGAATCTGCGCCAAGTACGGCCTGCGGCTCCTGGGCCCGGCCACCGTAGAGGAGGACGTCCGGACCCTCTTCGCCCGGACCGGCACGGGGGACGTGTGCGCCGGGAGCGGGAGCAATACCCCCTGGTCCGGCTACTGGTACCGGGACGGGACCTTCCTCTTCGAGGGCGCGGTGGAGCAGAGCGGCGGAACCGTGGACTACCAGTTCAGCCGGGCCGTGAAGGGGAGCTTCGGCAGTACGCCGCTGTACCTCAGCGGCATCGAGGACTACGAGCAGTGGTCCTACACCACGGAAAACGGCGTGGAGCTCCTCCTCGCCAATGACCATGCCTCCAAGGCCCTGATTATCGCGGACCGGGAGCGGTCCTTCGTGACCGTCAACGTCCTGGGCGACTGGAGCGCGGGGACCTTCCAGATGTCCGACCGGGACGTGGAGGACTTCGCGGAGGCGTTTGACTTTACGGCGGTGCCGTAAAAAAATTCATGTTTGGAGGAATCTGAAAATGCGCAACATTCCATCTCTCCTGTTGGCCGTTCTGCTGGCGTGCGCCCTGTGCGCCGGGTGCGGGGCCCCCGCCGCCCCGGAGGCCCCGCCCGCTGCGGGACAGACCGGGCCTGTGACAAACCAGACCGAACCGCCGGCAGACCAGACCGGGCCCGTCACCGTCCTGCCGGAGACGGACCGCCCGGACCTCACCGGCGTCTACACCGACAAGCAGGGCACCGCCGATGTCTACAGCGAGCTGGAGCTGGCCTTGCAGGCCGACGGGACCTACAAGGTCACCATGGGCCTCTACCGCATCACGACTCTGGAGGGCGCCGCCGTCTGGCGGGACGGTACGCTCCATTTCACCAGCAAGACCCCCGCTGTGGAGGCGGACATCACCGTCGCGGACGGCGGGGCGGAGGTGACGGTCACGGCCTCTGAGCAGGCGTACATCTCCCCCGGGGACGTCTACGCCTTCCCCGACGGCGCGCCGGACCCCGCACCCCGCCCGGAGAGCCTGCCCGGCGCCTACCGGGCGGTTTTGACGGACCTGCTGGAGAAGGGCGTGTTCCCCGGCGGCGAGGAGGCGGAGCGCTTTGCGGACAGCGCCCCCGACCAGTACGCGGTCTTTGACGTGGACGGCGACGGCAGGGAGGAGCTCCTCATCCGCCACACCGACGCGCCAACAGCCGGGATGGTGGAGAAGGTCTACGATATTGATCCCGGCACCGGCGCGGTCCGGGAGCAGTTTTCCGACTTCCCCGGCATGAGCTTCTATGACAACGGCGCCCTGAAGGTGGAGATGTCCCACAACCAGGGCCGGGCCGGGAATGTGCTGTGGCCCTACGCCCTCTGGACCTACCAGGCCGGGACGGACAGCTACGAGGTCGTGGGCATCGTGGACGCCTGGGACAAGAGCCTGGGGGAGACCATGGGCGATGATCTCGCCTTCCCCGCGGACGTGGACCAGGACGGCGACGGAGTGGTCTACTACATCATGCCCTACGGCGGCTACTGGATGGAGGAGGAGTACGCCGTGGACAAGGCCCGCTATGACCTCTGGGTGGATACCTACCTGGGCGGCGCGGCGGCGCTGGAGATCCCCTTCCAGGACCTGACGGCAGAGAGCCTGGAGGGTTGAAAAAATGCCGCCCCCCTTGTGTATGGGGGGCGGCGCTCTGCTATCTCGCCAACTTGTAAAGGATATAATTGTACGCATCCAAGGATTTTTTCACAGTGCAATCCCACCCATTCTGTACGCAGATTGAGATTTATCACTCCCGCAAAACCTCTTACTGCAACTCTGCCAGATACAGCCCCACCCGGCTCTGGATGGCGGCTACGGTGTCATCCAGGGAGCGGTCTCCGGCGAAGTAGGCCCCTGCCTGTTCGGTGATGATGTTCATGAGGTTTACGTCGTAATCGACGATGCCCTCCGCCGCGTTGTAGAGGGCCATGAGCTGGTCGATCTCCTCCTGGGTGGCGGGATAGTAGGGGATTCTCATACTATCATTTTGATATGAGGAAAACCAATTGACGAATCCCTGCGGCGAATCCTCCTTCGGAAATTCCCGCTCTGTCATAGACAGTTCGACCATCTGCTCAAAATCCTGCCGGTTGATAGGGAAGAGATTAGGTGATCCGCCCGCATCTTTCAATGATACCTCTTCGTGGGGGAGCAGTTGCTGCCGCAGGAAGGACCACGCCTCCTCCTTGTGTTCACTGGAAGTACAGATTGCTAGCGGCACTCCATAGAGCTCAAAGCTGCTGCCCACGCGCCCGCTCTCGTTGGGCCAGCCTACGAAAGCGATCTCCCCGCCAAAGAGGGCCCTTTTCTGCTGTAGATCGATAAAACTGTTGGCCCCGTTGGGATACAACATCTGCTCACCGTAGTAGATCGGGTCAAAGGAGAACCGCTCAAACTGTAACGGCTCTTCCGGGAAGCGGCTACAAAACTCCAGCAAGGCGCGAAATTCCTCGCTGTCAAACCGGCAAATACCCTCCTCCAGATCGAGGAAGAGCGGCATATTGTATTTCACTTGGGCCACCAGCATCGCACGCCTGCTCCCCATTTCGGAATCGCCCATAGGAGTGCTTCCCTCCGGCATGGAATCCAACGCCGCCCAGAAGTCGTCGTAGGTCCAGGTCATGCGGTCGCCCACCACGGACGCTGCCCCCACCATGCTCTCGATTTTGAAGGAATCTGCCACGCGGTAGAGCCCGCCCTTGTACTCCATGGCCTCCAGGGGCCGTAACATCAGGGCACCCCGGCCCAAGTCCGGGTCGGCGTCGATGTAGGGCCACAGGTCCTCCAGCATCCCCTTGGCCTCCATCCGCCGGACAGGGAGGTTCTCGTTGAGACAGAGGATATCCGGCATCTTGCCCGCCGTCAGGACCGTGGTCATGCGGAGAACAGCCTGCTCCCAGTCTGCCGGGCCGTAAGGATAGGCGGGCGGATACTCCGTTACGGAGATGAAGCAGGAATCACTGCTCTTGTTGAAGTCAGCCACGGCGGACCGCAGTTCGCCGCTCAAGGTGAGCGTCGCGAGGGTGAGCACCGTCCGCTCCGGCAGGGCGGCGGCGTCCGTGGCGGTGAGGACCGTGATTTCAGTCTCCCCGTCAGAGCCGAAGGTGCCGGTGATCGCCGCTAGCTGTCCGTTGGGAAGAAAGCCGTATGCGGCCATATAGATGGGGTCCACGCCGGACTCCGCCCAGCTCATCACCCGCTCCGCCTCCTCTGCGCCCTGCCTCCAGGCGTAGAGCCCGTCGCCGTCCAGGTAGTAGAAGAAGGCGTTCCCGTCCCCATCCTGGAAGCCGGAGGCGCTGTACGGCAGGGAGAACGCCTCCTCCGCCCAATCCCCGGCCTCCGGGTCGATGACTCGCAGTTGGGTGGCAGTGCTCCCGGCGCTCTGGGACAGGACCGGGATGGCGGCCCTGCCATCGCCCAGGGTGACGAAACGCTGAAAATTTACCTCGCCCCCCTCCAGCACGGCTCGGACCGCCCCGGTCTCGTCCAGGAGGAACACCCCGGCATCGGTGTTGACGAAGATGGTCCCCGCCCCGCCGCTATAGAGGTCATGGATAAATTCTACCCCCAGGTAGGCTTTCAGCCCGGAACCGTCGAAAGAGGACAACTCATTCCCCTCGCTGTCCAGCTGGCGCAGGACCCAAAAGCTCCCGCTGTCCGAGATGTAGACACGTTCCGTCAGCCACAGCGTCCCGTCCGCGCCGGGGCGGAGATAGCCGCCGGTGGACTCGTACTCCGTGGCTCCCTCCAGCCGGGCGGGGTGGAAGCCGGGGAGGGCCTCCGTCTTGCCGCCCTCCAGGGGGACGCGGACCAGGGTGAGCGTCTCCTCGTAGGTCTTGCTGTCGCGGACCGCGCCCAGGAGATAGACGGCCTCTCCGGAGATGCAGGCGCTCTCCGTCCAGGTCAGGGGGGAGGAGAATTTGACCTCCTCCGGGACGTAGACGATGCCGTGGGAATCGATTTTACTATTTTGACCGCAGGCCGCCAAGCTTAGCAGCAAAAAAGTTGTTAATAGAGCGGTCATACACACTCTAATTTTCCCCATTGTAACACCTCGCTATAAAGATTTCTTAAGCCTTTCCCGCTTGCCTACTTGGCTTTGGTAGTCCTGTAAGCTGTTGCAACATTATCATACAACACTCCGTGGAAAAGGACAAGGGCGTTTCCTGCAAATAAAGATTTTCAAAAAACGCCTCATTTGAGATTGCCAAAGCATATTGCTCTATAATAGCTAAGGAAGCACTGATTAAATCCCCCCCCAGTTAGGAAAGTGTGGTAAAATAGAAGGACAAGGTGGCGAAAGAAATGAAGCAGGAACGTTTCAGCGATATGGAATACAGGTGCCGAAAGAAGAAAACGAAGCGGGAAGAATTTCAGGAGATCATTCCATGGGAGGAATGGGTGGAAATTATCAGGCCGTACTATCCGGTGGGGAAACGCGGGCGTCCACCCATCAAGATAGAAAACATGCTCGGATGTATCTGCTGCAATGCTGGTTCAGCCTGTCGGACGAAGGCGTGGAGGAC
>Ga0137309_100103_pt1 | contig 56939 bp, 49 predicted proteins | sample NAcewiD2O_June_FD_97179 | JGI IMG/M metagenome (GOLD analysis project Ga0137309, IMG submission 97179) | Mouse cecal microbial communities from Vienna, Austria - N-Acetylneuraminic amended D2O_June | ecosystem: Host-associated > Mammals > Digestive system > Large intestine > Cecum | place... | reverse complement strand
TAGGATAAACAATATGAAATGGCCAGGGCGGCTATGACCGGGCGCGGCGCATGGTGCGGGCGAATTATGAAAAGGAGGATACGGGATATGAAAATGACGTGGCGGTGGTACGGCGAGGGGAACGACCAGATCAAGCTCAGCGATATCAAGCAGATCCCCGGCGTGGAGGGCATCGTGTGGGCGCTCCATGACAAGATGCCGGGGGAGGTGTGGCAGCCCGGCGAGATCGCGGCGGTCAAACAGCAGCTGGACCAGTACGGCTTCAACATGGACGTGGTGGAGAGCGTGAACGTCCACGACGACATCAAGATCGGCCTGCCCACCCGGGACGGGTATATTGAGAACTACAAGCAGACCATCCGCAACCTGGCGCCCTTCGGCGTGAAGGTGATCTGCTATAACTTCATGCCGGTGTTCGACTGGACCCGCACCGACCTGTTCCACCCGGTGGGGGACGGCTCCACCGCGCTGTACTACGAGGCGGCGAAAATCAAGCAGGACCCAAAGGAGATGGCGGATTACGTCATGTCCTTCACGGAAAAGTACCACATGACCTTCCCCGGCTGGGAGCCGGAGCGGATGGCCAAGCTGGACGAGCTGTTTGAGAAGTACCGCCCCGTCACCAAGGAGAAGCTGTGGGACAACTTCAAGTATTTCTTGGAGGCCATCATGCCCACCTGCCATGAGTGTGACATTAAAATGGCCGTCCACATGGACGATCCCCCCTGGGATATTTTCGGCCTGCCCCGGCTGCTCACCAGCGGCGAGGCCATCGACAAGTTCTTAAAAATGGTGGACGACCCCTATAACTGCCTGACCCTGTGCTCGGGCAGCCTCAACGCCGACCCCAAGAACAACGTGGCGGACATCGTGCGCAGGCACTGCGATAGGATCGCCTTCGCCCACATCCGCAACGTGAAGCACTTCGACAACGGCGACTTCTCCGAGGCGTCCCACCGGGACTGCGACGGCGACACCGGCATTCTGGACATCCTGAAGGCGTACCACGACGGCGGCTTCGACGGCTATATCCGCCCCGACCACGGCCGCCACCTGTGGAGTGAGGGCCCGGGCACCGTGCGCCCCGGCTACGGCCTGTATGACCGGGCCCTGGGCGTGATGTATATGCTGGGCGTGTGGGATATGCTGGACAAGCTCGACAAGAAATAAACGATAGACACATGGCGGCGGGCCCCCGGGCGTTCCCGGGGGCCCGCGCTGCGCCGGCGGAGGGGATCGGGCACACCGCCGGCAGACCAAACCACGAAGGAGGCCGTCATGAAGCTTGCCGCCGACGCCATTGCCGCCGCCTACAATCTGCTGTGGGGCGACCTGTTTGCCATCCCCCTGCCGGGGGGCGGGTCGCTGGAGGTGTCCCTGCTGGTGCTGCTGCTCATCCCCACAGGCATCTTTTTCACCGTGCGCACCCGCCTGCTCCCCATCCGGCTCCTGCCGGAGATGCTGCGGGTGACGGGGGAAAGGCGGACCAGCCGGGAGGGCAGCGCCATCTCTGGCGTCCAGGCCCTTGTGGTGTCCACCGCCACCCGGGTGGGCATGGGCAATTTGATCGGGGTGGTGGCCGCCATCTCCGCCGGGGGGGCGGGGGCGGTGTTCTGGATGTGGGTTACGGCGCTGATCGGCTCGTCCACCGCTTTCATTGAGGCCACCCTGGCCCAGCTTCACAAGGAGCGCGACCCGCTGTACGGCGGCTGGCGGGGAGGCCCGGCCTACTATATCCACAATTTTATCAAGGAGAGGCGGGGTGGAAAGCTGGGGCGGCATTGTGTGCTGGCGGTGCTGTTCGCCGTCTCCGGCCTGATCTGCTGGTGCGGCATCAGCCAGGTCATCTCCAACTCCGTGTCCGCCGCCTTTCAAAACGCCTTCCACATCGAGCCCATTTACACCACTGTGGTGCTGGTGGCCCTGTCCGCCGTCATCGTGCTGCGCAAAAACGCCACGGTGCGGGTGCTGGACGTGCTGGTGCCCATCATGGCGGCCTGCTATTTTGTCATCACCCTCATCCTCATCGGCATGAATATCACAGAGCTGCCCGGCGTGTTCCGCCGCATCTTTGAGGAGGCGTTCGGCCTGCGCCAGGCCGCGGCGGGGGGCTTTGGCGCGGTGGTCATGAACGGGGTGAAGCGGGGGCTGTTTTCCAACGAGGCCGGCTCCGGCTCCGCCCCCTGCGCCGCTGCGGCAGGGGATACCTCCCACCCCGCCAAGACCGGCCTTTTGCAGGCGCTGGGGGTGTTTATCGACACCATCGTCATTTGCAGCTGCACCGCCTTCATCATCCTGGTGACCCCGGCGGAAAAGGTGGCCGGGCTGGAGCTGATGGACCTGCTCCAGGCGTCCATGGCCCACCACCTGGGCCGGTTCGGGGTGGTGTTCATCGCCCTGATCCTGTGGCTGTTCAGCTTTTCCACCTTTGTGGGCATCCTGTTCTACGCCCGGTCCAACGTGGCCTACCTCTTTGGGGACAGCTGGCTGTCCCAGACCCTGTACAAGGTGCTGGCCCTGGCCATGCTGTTTGTGGGCGGGCTGGCGGCGTATACCTTTGTGTGGGACCTGGGGGACGTGGGGGTGGGGCTGATGACGGTGTTCAATATTATCGTCATCGTACCCATGTCGGGGCAGGCGCTGAGCGCCCTCCGGGACTACGAGGGGAAGATGCGCAAGCGCGGAGAGAAGTGAAAAAGTCCCGGTTTCCAGGAGAAACCGGGACTTTTTTGTCACCGCATCAAGCCTTGGATCAAAATCACCAGGATGAGCACGGGGAGTACAAACTGGAAATAGGGCTTCAGCGCCCGGGGCATTTTTACGCCCCTGCCTGCGTTGGCCTCGGCCAGGTACTTGTCGAAGCCCCAGCCCCATTTGGTGACGCAGAACAGCAGGTAGGCCAGCGACCCCAGGGGGAGAAGCAGGTTGCTGACCAGGAAGTCCTCGATGTCCAGCACCTGGCCCACTGCGCCGTTGGGCAGGACAGCCTTGAAGTACCACAGGTTATAGCCCAGCACGCAGGGCATGGAGGCCAGCAGGAGGAATAGGCCGTTGAGCAGCGCCGCCTTTCTCCGGCTCCAGCCGAAGTTGTCGATGCACCCGGCCAGCAGGTTCTCGAACACGGCGATGACGGTGGAAAAGCTGGCGAAGGACATGAACAGGAAAAACAGCGAGCCCCACAGCCGTCCCCCGGCCATGCCGGTAAACACCTTGGGCAGGGTGACGAAGATGAGGGACGGCCCCGCGTCCGGCGTCACCCCAAAGGAGAAGCAGGCGGGGAAGATGATGAGGCCGCTCATAATGGCCACGAAGGTGTCAAGGCCGCAAATGCGGGCCGCCTCCCCGGCCAGGGTGTTGTCCCGGCTCATGTAGCTGCCGAAGATCTCCATGGCGGCGATGCCCAGGCTCAGCGTGAAGAACGCCTGGTTCATGGCGGCGGTGACCACCTTGCCCAGCCCCTGCTCCACCGCCCGGCCGAAGTCGGGCAGCAGGTAGAACTTGACGCCCTCCGCCGCGCCGGGGAGGGTGAGGCTGTGGACGGCCAGCACCACGATGAGGCCCAGAAGGCCCAGCATCATCCACTTGGTCACCCGCTCCAATCCCCCCTGGAGGCCCAGGGAGCACACCAGGAAGCCCGCCAGCACCGTCACCGCCATCCACACCGTCATCTCGGCGGGATTGCCCAGCATGGCGTCGAACACTCCGTCCACCGCCTCGTTTGCTATGCCGGAGAAGGTCCCCCCGGCGAACTTGAAGAAGTAGCCCAGCATCCAGCCGGACACGGTGGTGTAGTACATCATCAGCAGATAGCACCCGATCATGCAGAACCAGCCGTGGACATGCCACTTGGACCCCGTGGGTTCCAGGGCCCGGTAGCCCAGCACGGCGCTTTTGCGGCTGGCCCGGCCCACCGCCAGCTCCATGGTGAGCACAGGCACCCCCATAATCACCAGAAACAGCAGGTAGAACAGCACGAACACGCCGCCGCCGTATTCCCCGGTGACATAGGGGAATTTCCACACGTTGCCAATGCCGATGGCGCATCCGGCGCTCACCAGCAGGAAACCCAGCCGGGAGCGGAAGCTTTCTCGTTTCATTTGCCCTCTCCTCTTTGCAAATTTCCGCCATTATATCGGAGAACCGGGCAAATGTCAAATTTCACTGTATGTCTGCTGAAACAGCCCGCCTGCGTGGCAAGCGCAGGCGGGCTGTCTGATGGGGCAAGGTCACTTTCCCGGCTGCCTCAGCTGCTCCCGCGCCCAGGCGGCGTACCAGGTTTTGCCGCCCTCGTCCCGCAGGCGGGCCAGCAGGGGGGCTGCCTGCTCCGGCCCCAGGCGGCGCAGGGCGTCCTGGGCCAGGATCTGCTGTATGTCCAGACGGCGCAGCCGGAAGGGGGCCTGCCAGAGCTGCTGCTCCAGCCAGGCCCGGTCCACCGCCCGGCCCCGCAGGCAGGTGAGCCGGGCGCGCAGCAGCGCGGCGCAGTCCGAGAGGTTCTGGGCCAGCCTGGCCTGCTTTTCCCCGCACCCGGCGGCCAGCCCCTCCAGCTCTTCCAATGCCTGGGCAGCCCCCGCCCGGTCCCCCTTACCCAAACGATAGGCGCACACGTCCTGGAGGTAGAGCCCCCGCAGGGCGGCGTCCTGCGCCAGACCGGCCCGCTCCAGCGGGGCCAGGGCGGCCAGGGCCGCGTCAAAGTCCCCCTTGGCGGCATAGCCGTCGGCCAGGTAGGCGCTGGACACCAGATATTCCCGGCTGTCCGGCTTCAGCCGCCCGGGTATTGCGGCGTACTGCCGGAGAAAGGCGTCCGGGTCCAGCTCCACATGGAGCAGGCCCAGCAGCTTGGTATTGCAGCTGTCCGCCACCAGCCTGGCCGCCAGCTGCCCGGCGAAAACCCCCAGAAGGAGCATGAGCACCGAGGCGATGAGCGGGATATGGACAGGCAGCCCCCTGTCCCGAATCCAAACCAGTACGGTCAGCACCACGGACGCGGCAAATATGCCCGCCGCGGTCAGCCTGCTCTGCCGGAATGCCCGGACCATAGCGCCGCACCCCTTTCCCTTTGAGTTTTTACAGATGAAGTGCTTTGATTATAGCCGCCTGAAGCCCTTTTCCGCAAGTGGGCGGGGGGAAAAAACCGTTTTTCAGCCGCCAGCACAAAAGCATTCGAGAAAAAATTTCTGACTTTGTGCCGGATACCAAAAGTTTTCTGTTCCTTTTTTCGACAATTTAGGTTATAATGTCTGCAACAAAAGAAAAAACGCCGATGGAATATATCTATATTGTACAAAGCATAGACTGGGCGTAAGAGATGGAGGCGGTTGAAAATGGTACGTGTCACAGCTTTGATGGACAACGACGCATCGGAGAACAAGGCGCTGGTCAACGAGCACGGCCTGTCCTATCTGCTGGAGGGGCCGGATTTCCGCATTCTCTTTGACTGCGGCGCGGGGCCCCACCCCTGGGCCAACGCCCACAGGCTGGGCCTGTGTGTGGGCGGGCTGGACGCTGTGGTGCTCAGCCACAGCCACTATGACCACGCCGCCGGCTTCCGCGACCTGCTGGAGCAGGGGCTGGGGGGTAAAATCCTCTACACCGGCCCCCATTTCTTTGAGGCGAAGTTCGCCTTTGACGGACTGCGCTACACCGACCTCTCCGCCGGCTTCGGGCCGGAATTCCTGGCGGAGAACCGCGTGGAGCACCGGGTGGTGGAGGCCCTGGCCCAGCCCTTCCCCGGCCTGTGGCTGGTGGGGAGCTTCCCCAGGCGCCACGGCTTTGAGACCATCCCGGAGCGCTTTGTGCGCCAGACGGCGCAGGGCTTTGTGCCCGACGATTTCTGCGACGAGATCTGCATGGCCGTGGACACCCCCCAGGGCCTGGCCATTTTTGTGGGCTGCTCCCACCCGGGCATTTTGAACATGGTGGAGCACGTGTGCGCCGTGCTGGAGCGCCCGGTGATGGGGGTGTTCGGCGGCACCCATCTGACGGAGGCGGACGAAGGCCGCATTGAGGCCACCATCGACGCGCTCCGGGCCAAGGGCCTGCGGGTGCTGGGGCTGAGCCACTGCTCCGGGCAGGCGGCCGAGCGCTGCGCCGCACGCCGGGAGGGGCTGCGGCACTGCCACCTGTCGGTGGGGGACAGCATTTTCCTGGAGGCGGGCGGCTGATGCTGCTCCAGCCGCTGGCCAGGGAGATGGTGGAGGCGGTCTCCGGCATGGTGGAGGGCCGCACCATCAATCTGATGGACACCAAGGGGATCATCGTGGCCTCCAGCGACCCCGCCCGGGTGGGTTCCTTCCACCAGGGGGCGATGGAGGCGGTGCGCACGGGGAAAATGGTGAGCATCACGAAAGAGCAGGTGGCCGATTATTCCGGCGCCAGGGAGGGGTGTAATATGCCCCTCCGGGTCAACGGGACCATCATCGGCGTGGTGGGCATCTGGGGCGACCCCCCGGAGATCAAGGCCCTGGCCCACCTGCTGGAGGTCTACGCGGCCAAATACTTTCAGCTGGAGGCCATGGCCAGCCCCCGCCTGGCGGATCGTGAGCTGCGGGGCCGGGTGCTCCGGGCCCTGCTGGCCCCCGCGGACCGCGCCATGGCGGACGCCAAGGTGCTGATGGACAGCCTGGGGCTGCGCCTGGAGTTCCCCCTACAGGTGATCGTCTTTTCGGACCGGACGGGGGCAGCCCGGTCGGAACGGCAGGAGCAGCTGCTGAATTTCCTGGCCGCCCAGGGCTGGCTGCGGCCCGAGCGGGAGCTGTGGGGGACGGTGGACGACCGGCTGGTGCTGCTGTGCGCGTGCGCGGGCCACTGCGCCGCCGCGCTGTACCACAGGGACGCGGCCCATGCCGGCGTGCTGGCGGACTACCGCTTGTGCATTGGGGATGTGTGCCGCACCGAATGGGATATCGCCGCGGCCTATCAGCAGGCCGCCGCCCTGGAGGCCGTCTCCCCCCGGGCGGTGAGCGACCTGCGGGACCCGTCCACCCGCTGCGATTACCTGCTGTACAGCGCGGCCATCCGGGACGCGGATTTTTTGGAGGAGCTCTATGCCCGGCTGGGGGACGCCTTCCGGGAGAGCGAGTTGCCCCTCCTGTTCCAGACGGCGGAGTGCTATTACCGCCATGGGCGCAGCGTCACCCAGGCGGCGTCCGAGCTGTTTATCCACAAGAACACCCTGCAATACCGGGTGCGCCGGCTGCTGGAAGCCCTGGAGCTGGAGCGGTGCGGGCCCTTTCAGGAGGAATTCCTGATGCGGCTGCTGCTGGAGCACCACAAGCGTAAACAAAGCCGTCAGGCTTTGGAATAAAAAAAGGAGGAAAGAGAGTATGCAAACGTTCGTCATGTTCCTGCTCATCATCGCGTCAGTGGTCCTCATGGTCTTTGCCATCTCCAAGCTGAAGATGCACCCATTCATCGTCATGCTGGTGATCGCCATGCTGCTGGGCCTGTGCTGGGGGCTCTACCAGCCCGGCACCGCCGGTCTTGAGACCCCTGCCGACATGGTGACCACCATCAAGAACGGCTTTGGCGGCATCATGACCAGCATCGGCATCGTCATCCTGTGCGGCACCATCATCGGCACCATCCTGGAGAAGACCGGCGCCGCGCTCACCATGGCCAACACCATTCTGAAGCTGGTGGGCAAGAAGAACAGCGTGGTGGCCATGGGCGCCATGGGCTACGTCACCGGCATCCCCGTGTTCTGTGATTCCGGCTTCGTGGTCCTCTCCCCCATCAGCCGCGCCCTGGCCCAGCAGTCCAACATCTCCTTGGCGGTGATGGGCACCGCCCTGTCCGGCGGCCTGTACGCCACCCACTGCCTGGTGCCCCCCACCCCCGGTCCCATTGCCATGGCCGGCACTTTGGAGGCGGATCTGGGCCTGACCATCCTGGTGGGCCTGTGCATTTCCATCCCCGCCGTCATCGTGGCCATCCTCTACGCCAAGTTCGTGGCCAGCAAGATCGACATCCCCGCCAACTCCGAGTTCACCTATGAGGAGCTGCAGAGCAAGTACGGCAAGCTGCCCGGCGCGGTGCAGAGCTTCGCCCCCATCATTCTGCCCATCATCCTCATCGCCCTGGCCTCTGTGGCCTCCTTCCCCGGCAGCCCCTTCGGCACCGGCGTCTTCTTCAAGTTCATTGCCTTCATCGGTAAGCCCGAGGTGGCGCTGCTGCTGGGCGTGTTCCTGTCCATCAGCCTGATCCCCGAGTCCGAGAAGGAGAACACCCTGAAATGGGTGACCCAGGGTGTCACCGACTCTGCGGGCATCCTGGCCATCACCTGTGCCGGCGGCTCCTTCGGCGCGATCCTGAAGTGCCTGCCCATCGCCGACTCCGTGGGCAGCCTGACCAGCACCGGCATCGGCGTGCTCATCCCCTTCATCATCGCCGCCATCCTGAAGATTGCCATGGGCGCGTCCACCGTCGCGATGATCACCACCGCGGGCATGATGGCCCCCCTCATGGCCACCATGGGCTTTACCTCGCCCCTGGCCAAGGTGCTGGTGGTTATGGCCATCGGCGCGGGCTCCATGTTCGTCTCCCACGCCAACGACTCTTACTTCTGGGTGGTGTCCCAGTTCTCCGACATGAAGACCAACGAGGCCTACAAGTGCCAGACCGGCATGACCGGCGTGATGGGCCTGACGGTTATCATCATTGTGTTCATCCTGTCCCTGTTCGTGTAATTGGAAAAACATCAGGGCCGCCGCCGGGACTACAGGGCCCGGCGGCGGCCCCCTCATATCCCATAAAAAGGAGGACTTCCCTTGTCATTGAGAACAGACGCGCAGCGCATTATGGACGCCGCCCTCAAGGCCGCCCTGCCGGATACGGCGGTGGCCAAGGCCCTGGAGGCGGCGCGGTTCGGGCCGGGCCGCCTGGTGCTGGTGGCGGCGGGCAAGGCCGCGTGGCAGATGGCCGCCGCAGCCGTCCGGCAGCTGGGTGAGCGGGTGGATTCCGGCGTGGTCGTCACCAAGTACGGCCACAGCAAGGGCCCCCTGCCCGGTTTGGAGATATACGAGGCGGGCCACCCCGTCCCCGACGAGAACTCCTTCAAGGCCACGCAGACCGCCATTGAGGCGGTGTCCGGCCTGACGGCACAGGACACGGTGCTCTTCCTGCTGTCCGGCGGCGGCTCCGCCCTGTTTGAAAAGCCGCTGATCCCGCCCGCCGACCTGGACCGGCTCACCCACGAGCTGCTGGCCTCCGGGGCGGATATCGTGGAGATGAATACGGTGCGCAAGCGCTTTTCCGCCGTGAAGGGCGGGCGGTTTGCCGCCCTGTGCGCCCCGGCCAGGGTGTTTTCGGTGGTGCTGTCCGATATCATCGGCGACCCGCTGGACATGATCGCCTCCGGCCCCGCATACCCGGACTCCAGCACGGAGGAGCAGGCCCGGGCCGTGGCGGAGAAGTACGGCCTGACCCTCACCGAGGAGATGCGCGCCCTGCTGGCGGTGGAGACCCCCAAGAGCCTGGACAATGTGGAAACCCATATCACGGGCAGCGTCCGCCAGCTGTGCCTGGCCGCCCAGGAGGAGTGCCGGGCCCTGGGGTATACCACCGTGGTGCTCACCGCCAGCCTGTCGTGCACGGCGCGGGAGGCCGGGGCCTTCCTGGCCAACATTGCCCAGTACCACCACGGCGGCGGCCGGAAGCTGGCCTTCCTGGCGGGGGGGGAGACGGTGGTGCAGCTCACCGGCGGCGGCCTCGGGGGCCGCAATCAGGAGCTTGCCCTGGCGGCGGCCCCGGGCATCGCGGGACTGTCCGGCGCGGCGGTGTTCTCCCTGGGCTCCGACGGCACCGACGGCCCCACCGACGCCGCCGGGGGCTATGTGGACGGCTCCACCGCCCAGGCCCTGGGGGAGCAGGGGGTGGATATCTTCGCGGTGCTCAAGGACAACGACTCCTATCACGCGCTGGAAAAGACCGGCGGCCTCATCAAAACCGGGCCCACCGGGACCAATGTGAACGATATCGCCGCCGTGCTGATAGAGGGCTGAGAACGGGGCGCATCAGAACAGCCGGACTGCCTAGGCAGTCCGGCTGTTTGCCTTCACGGCTCACAGGATGAAGTTTATAACGGCATAGATCAGATGGCAGAGGGTGAAGCAGGCCGCCGCCAGCAGGGCGGGCGCGTTTTTCCGCGCCAGGGAAAAGAGGAGAAGGGCGGCGCAGGGGGCCAGGCACAGGGTCAAAATCACGGCGGCGTTCACAATCCCGGCGTAATAGGCCGCCCATGCGGCAAGGTACAGCGCGGCGCACGACAGGACGCCCGCCGCGGATATGGGCTTGACGGGCCCGCCCCCGGCGGTGTTGGACAGCGCGCACAGCGCCGCGGCCATGGCGCATTGAAAGACCTGGGCGGCGGCGTCGACGGCCGGCGTGACGGATTCCTGCCGCAGGACATCGCGGGGGGCGGGAAGGGCAAACCATACGAAATTGGGGAGCATGATGAGCAGAAACAGCCCCAGCCCCCACGGGTCAAACCCCAATCGGTAATTTCGGAGCTTCCACATCCTTTATGCACCCCATTTGCGGACATATATCCGGGACGGCTGATCCTCCCCGTCCCCCTGGGCCATGCACAGGAACTCCCAGCCGTACCGCTCGTAAAAGGACGTGTGGCCGGTGAGCAGGTACAGGGTGTCCACCCCCAGCTGCGCCATACCGGCGCAGGCGTGGTTTAACAGCGCCCCGGCGATCCCACGGCGGCGGTACGCCTCCTCTACATAGACGGCGCACACGTTGGGGGCCAGGTCCTTTCGATTGTGGAAGTCGTTATCAATGACCCCCAGCCCGCCCAGGATGGCGCCGTCCTCCACCGCCAGATACCACTGGGGCACGGGGCCCCCGCCGGACAGGGACTGCTCCATGCTCTCCCGGTAGGCGTCCAGCGGCACGCCCCATTTGCCGTGGAACCACGCCGCCGCCCGGTCCAGCAGCGCGGGGCGCTCCCTGATGCTCAAAAGCTCGCAGCGCAGCGCGCTCACCTCCTTGAGAAATATTCCTCCACAAAATCCACGTGGTCCACCGTCCACTCCCGCCCGTTCAGGTGCGCCAGGCAGCCCGCGTCCGTGGTGAAGTCAAAGCGCAGCTTATAGGAGTAAAGCGCCTGAAATTTGCGCCCGTCCCGCTCCCGGCCATATTTGCCGTCCCCCAGCAGGGGATGGCCCGCGGCGGCGAACTGGGCGCGGATCTGGTGGGTGCGCCCGGTGATGAGGTCGCACTCCACCAGCGACAGGCCATCCCGGGCGTCCAGCGTGCGGTACACCGTCACCGCCGTTTTTCCGCCGGGGACGGGGCGGTCGAATACCCGCACCTGGGCCTTGCTTTCGTCCTTTAAAATGTATCCCCGCAGCTCGCCCTCCCGGGGGCAAATCTCCCCGTGGATGACGCACAGGTACAGCTTTTGCAGTTCCCGGTCCCGGATCTTCTGGTTCATCACCCGCAGGGCGGCGGCAGTCTTGGCGGCGATGACGATGCCCCCGGTGTTGCGGTCGATGCGGTTGCACAGGGCGGGGGCAAAGGCGTTCTCCCACCGGGGGGACCACTCCTTCTTCTGGTACAGGTACGCCTGGACGTGGGTGATGAGTGTGTTCACCTGCTCCTTGTCGTCGGAGTGGACCACCATGCCCGGGCGCTTGTCCAGCAGCAGCAGGTGCTCGTCCTCGTACAGGATGGTGAGCCGGGGCTGATCCACCCGCAAAAAGGCGTTGTCCGGGGTGGGCGCATCAAAAAACTCATCGTTAATGTAAAGCTGGAGCACGTCCCCCTGCTCCAGGTGCGCATCCCGCCGGGAGCCCTTCCCGTTGCGCTTCACCCGCTTGAGGCGGATGTATTTCTGCGCTAAGGGGGCGGGGAGGAGGGGGACTGCCTTGGCCAGCCAGCGGTCCAGCCGCTGGCCCGCGTCGTTGGGGCCGATGGTAAATTCCTTCATGGCGCTCGCCTCCCGGGGGAAAAATTTTGCAGCCGGCTGCGTGAAGCGGGTTAATTGTAGCAGAAAACGGGGGAAAAGGCAAGGCGGGCGGAAAGGTTTTGCCTCTCCGCCCGCCCGGCCCCTGGCTGAGCGTCAGGAAAACGTGGTGTGACGGCGCCGGTAGCCGTCGTTGTCCTTTTGCCGAAGCTCCGCCTCCACCTGGGCCAGCTTCCGCTTCAGCTCCTGGGCGCGGGCCCCGTCGGTCTCGGCGTCCAGCTGCCGCTCCAGCTCCGCGCGCCTCTGCTTCAGCTGCTCGATCTCCCGGTCCACCGCGCCGGTGTCGCCGGTGCAGCGCTCCGCCTTTTGGGCCGGGCCCCCTTTTTCCGGGGCCCCCGCCTGCGCGTCCCGCTCCGGGCTGCCCGGCGTTTCGGGGCCGTCAAAATAGAGCCTGGGCTGTCCCTCCCCGCTGCTGCCCAGCCGGTACAGGCCGGAGGGCTCCGGCTTTTCCCGGTGGACGTATTGGTCCGTCACGGGCTCCGGCGGACGGTTTGGAGCTTCCTCCCCGGCCTGCCGGGGCCGGGGCGTCCCGGGTATGCCCCCGGCTGCCGCCATGGGACGGGCGGGGTTTGCTTGGGAAACAGGTGTCATAGAGCGTTCCTCCCATCGGATAAAGTGTGCCTGCCTCCAGTCCAGTTTACCCTTTGGCGGGGGGATTGCAAGGCCCTTGCGCTGAAATGCGCCCCAGGCGTCACGAGATGTTCAGCAGCACGTGGAGGGAGAAGCGCCCCTGGTTTTTTTCCGTCAGCACCGCCCCGTGGTATTTTTCCGCCACGGCGCGGATGTTGGAGAGCCCGGTTCCCGCCGGGGGCAGGGGGCCGCCGCCGCAGGTGTTTTCAAAGCTCAGCATATAAAAATCCCCCTGCCGCTCCCCGGAGACGCGGATGGAACGCTCCCCGGCGGCGCGGGAGCAGGCGGCGATGGCGTTATCCAGGGCGTTGGCGAAAATCACGCACAGGTCGAAATCGTCGATGCCGCAGGGCTTGGGCAGAACCAGGGAGACCTGCGCCGCAATCTCCCCGGCCAGGCCCAGCTTCTCGCCCAAAAGGACGTCCACCACAGGGTTTCCGGTCTGGTAGGGGAAGGACAGGGACTGGGAGACGCCCTCCAGCTTTTTCAAATAGGCCCTGCCCTCGTCCACCCTTCCGCCGCCCAGCAGGCCGTCCAGCACGGTCAGGTGGTTTTTGACATCGTGCCGGAAGGCCGCCGTGCGCTCATAGCGCAGCTGCGCCTCGGCGATATAGACCTTTTGGGCCTGGGCCGCCTGGGCCAGGGATTGCAGCGCCGCCTGGGCCTGAAAGCCCCGGCAGAGGTGGCGGTAGGCGTACAGGGTGCACAGCAGCGCGGCCAGCCCCATCCCCTGGAGCAGCAGGAGGGCGGTGTGCTGCGCGATTTCCGCGGGCAGCGGGCGGATGGACGGGGCGCTGTACGACGTGCGCAGGATATACAGCTGGGCGGCAAAGAAAAACAGCCCGGGAAACAGCAGCAGTCCGGCATGGGGCGTTTGGCCCTCCCGCGTCCAGGCCAGGAGCCGCAGCGCGGCGGCGCAGCAGCAGGCGCACAGCGCGAAGAAGGCGGCCAGCGCCGCCAGTAGCAGCAGGTACAGCAGCGGCGTGCCCACAAACTGGGGGAAGATGACCGCCTCCAGCGAGTTGACGAGGCCGAAGCAGAGCTGGGAAATGTAGTGCGCCAGCACGGCGGCAAGCCAGGATACGGGGGACGGGTTTCCCAGCGCCAGGCGGCTCACGCCGTACAGCGCGAGCACGCCCGCGCCGGTGGACACAGCTTCGCAGCCGGGGCAGAGGCCGGTAAAGGCGAGCTGAATCACGCACAGGAGGGAAAAATACGCGGCAAGGCTCCATGGGCTTAGCTTTTTCCCGGTGAGACGGCAGGCGAAGACCATGTGCACAACGCTCATTCCGCTCAGGTACAGCGCGTCCAGGCACAGGCTGAAATAGTCCATCACACATCCCGCTCCTTCATGTGGCGCAAAAGGGCCTGGACCAGCTCCCGCTCCCGCAGCCGGGACACCGGGATGGCCTCCCCCCGGGGCAGAAAAACCTGCCCGGCCCGGCATCCGCGGACATGGTCGAGGTTGACCAGATAGCTCCTGTGGCATTTGAAGAAGCGCTGATCCACGCGGCGCTCCAGGCGTTCCAGCCTGTCGCAGTACTCGACGACGGCCCCGTCGCTTTTGTGGAGGTACAGCTTCCGGCCCATCACCTCGCAGTACACGATCTCCGACAGCGCGATCACCTGGCAGGCGGCGCCGCGCTGGACGACGATGGTCTGGGCGGAGCGCTCCTCCAAGCGTTTGACAACCCGGTTCATGGTGCGCTCAAAACGCCCAGGGTCCAGCGGCTTGAGGAGATAGCCGCAGGCGTCCACCTCGAAGGCGTCGAATACGCACGCCTCGAGGACGGTTACAAAGACCAGCAGGCTGCGCTCCCCCGCCGGCGCAGCTGCCTGGCGGTCTCCATGCCGTCGGGATGGCTCATCTGAATGTCCAGCAGGATCACGTCAAAGCTGTCCCCGCATTCCAGAAGGGAACGGCCGTCGGAAAAGCTGCGGACGCAGCAGCCGTCGGCCCGGCGGGCCTGCATATAGGCCGTGAGAGCGGCGCAGAGCGCCTGGGCCATCTCCGGCTCGTCGTCACAAACGGCAAATTTTATCATGTCCGGCGCCACCCCCCGACGCTATGTTATGCCTGCCCGGAGACGGAGGGGCTGGCCGAGGCCCTGCGGTGGGTCCGGGGCCATCGGCCCGCGCCGTTTTGCTCCAATACGGAGGCGTTTTTGGCGTCTTTGGACGGTTTTCTCAACTCGCTGTAAGCACGGAGGTATCCCATGAAAATATTGGTAATCGGCCCCGGCGAGACGGGCTCCCGGGGCGGGATGGCCGCAGTCATCCGGGGCATCCAGGAGGGCGAGGCGCTCAACCGGGAGTTTGAGATCGACACCTTTCCCTCCTACATAGACGGCAGCCTGCCCCGGCGGCTGCTGTACTGCATCTTCGCCTATTTCCGCTTTCTGCGCTGCTATAAGCGCTACGACCTGTTTCACATACACACCGCGGAAAAGGGCAGCGCGTTTCGCAAGGCGCTCTATCTGCGAACAATAAAGCGGGCGGGGAAAAGGGCGGTCATACACGTACACGGCGCGGAGTTTCTGGACTTTTACGACGGGCTGGGCCCCCGAGGAAAGGGGATCATCGACCGCTTCTTCCGCCGGGCGGACCTGGTGCTGGCCCTGTCGGAGCGCTGGCGGCAGGAGCTGGAGAGGCGGTTTGAGACCGGGACCTGCCGGGTGCTGCACAACGGCGTGGACCCGGAGGAATGCCGGGGGGCGGTCTCCGACCCGGCGGAGCACCCCAATTCCTTCGTGATGCTGGGCCGCATGGGGATGCGGAAGGGTTCCTATGACCTGGTGGAGGCGGCGGCGCTGGCCGCGCAGCTCAACCCGGCGCTGCGCCTGACCATGGCGGGGGACGGCGAGGTGGAGCAGGTCCGGGCCAGGGTGGCGGAAAGGGGGCTGGAAGACCGCGTTGCGGTGCTGGGCTGGGTGGACGGCGAAAAAAAGCTGGAGCTGCTCAGAAACGCCGCGGCCGTGGTGCTGCCCTCCTACCACGAGGGCCTGCCCATGGCCATCCTGGAGGGGATGGCGGCGGGCAAGGCCATCATCAGCACCACCGTGGGCGCCATTCCCGAGGTGGTCACGGGAGAGAACGGCACCCTGGTGGAGCCGGGGGACGTGATCGCCCTGGCGCAGGCCCTACTGCAATACGGCGGCAATGTGGCGGCGCTCAGGCGCATATCCGCCGGCAGCAGGGCGCGGGTGGAGGCGCTGTTCAGCGTGCAGGAAATGCACCGAAGGCTGGCGGAGTACTACCGCCAGGCGGCGGGAGAGGGGGCGGGGGAATGGAGCTGATCAGCGTGGTGGTGCCGGTGTATAACGCCGGGCCGTATCTGAAGCGGTGCTTGGACTCCATCGCGGCCCAGACCTATCCCAACTGGGAGGCCATTCTGGTGGACGACGGCTCCACCGACGGCGGGGGCGGAATCTGCCGCCGCCGGGCGGCCCGGGACGGACGGTTTCAATACGCGGCCCTGCCGGATAACCGGGGGCCGTCCGCCGCCCGCAATGAGGGCGTGGGCCGGGCGGCGGGGGAGTTGGCCGTCTTTATCGACTCCGACGACTGGGTGGAGCCTGGACTGCTGGAGGCGCTGTACCGCAATTGGCGGGAGACCGGGGCGGATATCTGCGCGTGTGGGAACGAGGGAATGGGGCTGGAGGAGGCCCCCCCGCCGTCTATTCCGCGGAGGGGGCGGTGGAATGCCTGGCCCGGCGCGCCCCCTTCCTGTGGACGGCGTGGGGCAAGCTCTACCCCATGGGGCTGGTGAGGGAGACGCCCTTCCGGGAGGAGGTGCTGTACAGCGAGGACCTTCTGTTTTTCTATCAGCTGCTCCAGCGGGTGGAGCGGGTCAGCTATATCCCGGACCGGCTGTACCACTATACCTGCCGCATGGGCAGCCTGGTCAACAGCGGCGTGAATGAAAAGCGGTGCGCCGTGCTGCCGGTGCTGGACGGCATCTGCGCCGGCGCGCCCGCCCGGTTTTCCCCCAAGGCGGTGCGCTGCTGGGAGCTGGTGGCGCTGGACACCGGGGCGCGGCTGGCCATGCAGGCGGTGGAGGGCGGCGCGGACGGGCCCGTGGGGGAGTATCTGAAGCGGTTTCAGGGCAACATCCGCCGCCATTTCAGCTGGCGGGCGCTGTCCCTGTTTGCGTCTAAAAAGGACGCGGCGGCGGTGCTGGCGCTGCGGGCCCACATTGGGATATTCCGGGCGGCGGCCTGCCTGTACGGCCGGATCAAGCCGCCGAAGGCGGGGACGGAGTGAGGGGATCGGATGGACACGGCGAAGGGCGTGGCGAAAAACCTGAAGTTTATCCTGGCCAGCGAGCTCATCCTGGCCGGGCTGAAGTTCGTGTCCCGCCGGGTGTTCGTCATCGCGCTGGGGAAGGAATACCTGGGGCTGAACGGGCTGTTCACCGATATCCTGTCTATGCTCTCGCTGGCGGAGCTGGGGTTCGGCGTGTCCGTCACCTACAGCCTGTACCGGCCCGCGGCCCAGGGGGATACGCAGCTCATCAAGTCCCTGGTCCGGCTCTACCGCCGGGTCTATCAGGCGGTGGGCGGGGCGGTGCTGGCGGTGGGGCTGGCGCTGACCCCCTTCCTGAGCGTTTTTGTGAAGGAAATGCCGGAGGGCATCCCCAACATCCCGCTGCTCTATGCCCTGAGCGTGGTCAACGCGGGCGTGTCCTATTTCTGGTCCTATAAGTCCACGCTGCTCTTTGTGTACCAGAGGAAATACATCGACGCCGCGGTGCGCGCCGCCGTGGCCCTGGCCGCCGCCGGGGCACAGGCGGCGGCGCTGCTGCTGACACACAATTATGCGTATTACCTGGGCATCGCCATCGCCGCCACCCTGGTGCAGAACGCCGTGGTGTCGGCCTGGACGGACCGGCTGTACCCCTTCCTGCGGGAGCGGGATGTCCGGCCTGTTCCGGCGGAGGTGCTGGGGGAGATCCGCCGGAACGTGGGGGCTATGGTCCTCCACCGGGTAGGGGCGGTGGCGGTGTTCGGCACGGACAACCTCCTCATCTCCAAATTTGTGGGCATCGAGACCACCGGGCTGTACTCCAACTATGTGATGATCCGGGGGCTTTTGAATATGGTAATCAGCGCCCTGTCCAACGCCGTCATGCCCGCGCTGGGGAAGCTGAGCGCCACGGCGGAGGTGGAGGAAAAGCGGACTGCCTTCCGCCGCCTCAACTTCTGCGCGGCGTGGCTGTTCGGGTGGATGAGCATCTGCCTGCTGTGCCTCTACGACCCGTTCATCGGCCTTTGGCTGGGGGAGGGCTATCTGCTCCCCCCGGAGACGGTGGCGCTGATCGTGGCGAATTTTTACGTGACCAGTATGCGGGTGCCGGTGGCAAACACCAAGAGCGTCATGGGGCTGTTTTGGGACGAGCGCTATAAGTCGGTGCTGGAGGCGCTGGTCAATCTGGCTGTGTCCGCCGCCCTGGCCCAGCGGTGGGGGATTGCCGGGGTTTTGGCCGGGACGCTGGTCAGCACGGTGTCCATGCCCTTTTGGATTGAGCCGCTGGGGCTGTACCGCCATGGGCTGGAGCAGCCGCCCGGGGAGTATTTTGCCCGCTACTTTTTTTATCTGGCGGTCACCGCCGCGGGCGGGGCGGTGACAAAGCTGCTGTGCGGGATGACGCCGGAGGGCGCGGCGGGCTTTTTGTGGAAGCTGCTGGTGTGCATGGCGGCGCCCAACATAATCTGCCTGGCCGCGTACCGGCGGCTGCCCGAGATGGTTTTTTTGAAGGATCTGCTCCTGCAAGCGGGCCGAGCGAATAGGAAGGGATAGCAAGCTGTCCCGGCAGCCGGGGTGCGCGGAGGCTGCCGGGACGGCTTTTTTAAGGGGCTGACGGCGCAAAATGCAAATGACGTGGTGAAAACGACCAAAAACGTTGCGGCGATTCAAAGAAAATTGACACCCGGCAGAGTTTCCGATATCATGAACGGGGGTGATTTTATGATTGAGATCGCCATTGTTGAGGATGAGGAAAAGGAAGCGCTGCGTCTGGGCAGTTTTTTGGACCGCTTTTCCAAGGAGACGGGGGCTGAATTGAGCCATAAGTGGTGGGACAGCGCCTCCGCGTTTCTGGAGCAGTATCAGTTTCAGTACGACCTGATTTTTATGGATATCCGAATGCCCGGCATCGACGGGATGGCGGCGGCAGAGCGGCTGCGGGAGATAGACAGCGCGGTGAAGCTGATCTTCATCACCAGTCTGGCGCAGTACGCGGTGCAGGGCTACTCTGTGGACGCGCTGGACTACATCCTCAAGCCGGTGAGCTACGCCGCCTTTGCCCTGAAGATGCAGCGGGCCGTGGAGCGCTGCGCCCATCGGGCCGAGCAGTGGCTGCTGCTGAACACCAACTCCGGCGCGATCCAGCTCAAGGAGTTTGAGCTGTGCTACGTGGAGATTTTTGACCACCATATCAGATACCACACCCTGCAGGCCAACTACGACGCCTATGGGACGCTGAAGTCGGTGGAGCAGCGCCTGCCGTCCCGCAGCTTCTTCCGCTGCAACAACCAGTGTATCGTCAACCTGCGCTACGTGTCGAAGCTGGAGGGCAGCACCGTGGTGGTGGAGGGGCGGGAATTTCCCATCAGCCGTATGAGGAAAAAGGCGTTTTTGGCGCAACTGCACCGCTACTCCGGCGCGGAGTGGGAGGACGGGCAATGATCGGCCCGGGCGGGCTGCAGCTGCTGATCTGGTTTGATTCTTACATGCTGCTGGCGCTGCTGGCGTGCTGCATCGTGGCGGGGTACGGGCTGGAGCGCAGGCCGCTGTTCGGACTGCGCCTGGCCGTGGCGGCGGCGGTGGAGTGCCTGTGGGCCGGCGTGTGGACCTACCAGTGGATTTTGGCGAAGGCGCCCCTCTGGGAGCCCGGCGGCATTGTGATCTGCAAATACCTGGGCACCTACCTGCTGACCATCGGCACGTTCCGGCTGTGCCTGCGCTGCGGCTGGTCGGCGGCGCTGTACGGAGGCACCACCGGCTACATCCTCCAGCACTGCGCGGAGCGGATCACGGAGATTGCCCAGGCGGCGCTGGGCATACCGCCTGGCTGGGGGGAGAAGCTGCTGCTGGCGGCGTGCACGGCGCTGATCTGCCTGTGCTTTGTGCTGGTGTTCCGCAACCGGTATGACATTTCGGAGTACGACCGCTACAGCAACGGGGAGGGCGACGTGATGCTGCTGACGGCGGCGGCCGCAGCGGGCGCCGTCATCGTGCTGGAGCCGCTGATCCGCATTGAGCTGGGCCTGACCCTCAACGAGCGGGGGATGATTTACCTCAATGTCATCTCGGTGCTCTTCTCCGTGCTGGCCATGGTGGTGAGCATGTGCCAGATGCGCCAGGCGGAGTCGAAAAAGAAGGCCCAGATCGCCACGCAGCTCCTCCACACCGAGCGCAGCCGCTATGCCCTGGAAAAGGAGGCGGTGGACGCCATCAATATCCGCTGCCACGATATCAAGCACCAGATCGCCGCCTTGGGGGACGTGGGGCGGGAGCGGGAGCTGCGGGAGATCGAGCGGCTGGTGGACATTTACGACTGCGGGCTGAAGACGCAGTGCGCGGCGCTGGATGTGGTGCTGGCCAGCAAGTCGCTGATGTGCCTGAACAAGCAGATTGAGCTGACGTGCATGGCGGACGGCCGCCGGCTGGCCTTTATGGAGGACGCCGATATCTATGCCCTGTTCGGCAACATCCTGGACAACGCCATTGAGGCGGTGGAGCAGCTGGACGACGAGGAGAGACGGCTGATCTCCCTGTCGGTGCATGTGAGGGAGCACTTTTTGCACGTCAGCGAGGAGAACTACTACAGCGGCGACCTGGTGATGGACCGGGGCCTGCCCATGACCACAAAAGAGGACAAGCGGTTTCACGGCTTCGGGATGCAGAGTATTCGGATGCTGACGGAAAAGTACGGGGGCGACCTGCGCCTGCGGGCCAGCGGCGGAATTTACCGGCTGTCCATCCTGTTCCCAATTGTATGATCTATGAAAAAAAGAGGATAATAAATGTCGAGGAGTGCCTATATTGACGGGCACTCCTCTGCTTATGTGCAGGAAAAGTTGTAAAACAAACCAAAAAAGTTTTGCCGCATTGAACCCCCCGCAGCATGGAGGTAAAATGGGGCGGAACAGGCGCGGAACAGGCGCGGAACAGGCGCATGGGGAAAGCCGGACACTGTTTTGCAGGGCGCATATCCGCTGCGCTCCGCGCCCAATAACAGAGGAAGGATGGCAAACCTAATGAAGAAACAAGTCTCTCTCTTGCTTGCAGCACTTCTGCTCCTTGGCGTGATGGGCGGATGCACCCAGTCTGCTCCCCCTCCTACGGCTACGCCTACCCCTGCGCAGGAAAGCCCCAGCGCGCCGCCGGCCACGGAGATCGCCCTGTCCAAGGCGTACATCATCGTCCAGGGCTATGAATGGGGCCCCGCGATTCCGAAGATCGTACTGGAATTTGCCGAGGACGTGAGCGGTTTTGCCAGCGATACCTTTGAGGTGGCGTTTGGCTCCACCAAGCGCACCGTGAAAGATGTGTACAGCTCCGACGAGGACGGCAATAAGGCCGAGGGCGCGGGCAAGCACCTGACCATCGAGATGGCGGTGAAGTCCAGCGAGGCCAGCCCGTTTGCCTATAATATGGAGAAGAACGTCAACACATGGGCGGAGCAGGTGGACTTCACCGTGACCGTGGCCTCCGGCAAGTCCTTCAGCGTGGGCGGCACCGCCTACCAGGGCGGCGACCTGTGCTCCTACTCCGCCACGGCGGCGGATCGGAAGGTGCCCCAGACCGCCAGCTGGGTGAAGGACACCGTGGAGTACCACGAGGAGGGCAAGGATATCACCCTCACCCGGGCGGCCTGGGCCCCCGAGGGCGCGGACAGCGACAGCGGCAAGAACCCCCTGATCATCTGGCTCCACGGCATGGGCGAGGGCGGCACGGACATCGACATCGACCTGCTGGGCAACGAGGTGACCGCCCTGACCACCGAGAACGAGACCAACGTGCAAAAGTACTTTGCCACCGACGGGCTGGCCGGCGCCTATGTCCTGGCGGTGCAGACCCCGACCATGTGGATGGATATCGACGGCAACAGCACCTTTAATAACGAGAACCTGACCCTGCCCGCAAAGCAGGAGTCCTGGTATACCGGGGCCCTCTGGCACGCCATTACCTCCTATGTGGAGGGCAATCCCGATGTGGACACCAGCCGGATCTATGTGGGCGGCTGCTCCAACGGCGGCTACATGACCATGAACATGATGTTTGAGCACGGCGGCTACTTTGCGGCCTTCTATCCCATCTGCGAGGCGTATTTGAACGACTGCGTCTCCGATGAGATGGTCCAGCAGGTGAAGGATTACAACATCTGGTTTGTCCAGTCCGCCGACGACGGCACGGTGAACCCCTCCGAGTATGGCCTGCCCACCTATGTGCGGCTGCTGGAGGCCGGGGCGCAGAATGTTTGGTTTACGCTGTCCGACCACGTGCGGGGCACCGACGATCCCGAGCCCTGGAGCTGGACGGGCACCGGCACCTACGACGGCCACTGGAGCTGGATCTATGCCTTTAACGACCAGGTGACCACCCGGATCGACACGGCGAAGGTGGCCTCTGTGGCCGACCTTACCCCCGAGAACTGCACCGTCACCGATGTGAACCTGTGGCAGTGGATGTCCCAGCAGAGCCTCCCCCAGGCTGCCGAGTAAGGCGGGGGACCTGAAAGCGTTGCTGACCGGCGCCGTCCCTGGGAGGGGAGCCTCCCGGGGCGCGCCGGGGCAAATAAAATGATTCAAAAAACAGGAGGAAAAGAGTATGAAGAAGGCACACAAAACTTTGACGGCGATTGCTTCGCTTGCCCTGGCGGCGTCCCTGGCGGCGTCCCTGGCCGGCTGCGGCGGCAAGGCCCAGGACTACGTGTTCGAGGCGGAGAAGGCCGAGCTGTCTGCGGCCTGCATGGTGGAGACCGGCCCCGAGTACTCCGCCGAGGGCTCCGGCCCCGAGGCCACCCAGGTGGGCTACTTCACCGCCGCCGGCGAGACCATCACCTTTAAGATCAACGCGTCCAAGGCCTGCTCCGCCACCCTGACCCTCCGGGCGGCCTCGGCAGTGGCCCAGTTCGCTGACCCCATGATCTTTGAAGAGGTGGATCTGTCCAAGGGCGAGCACGCCAAGCTCACCGTCAACGGCACCGAGTGCAAGCTGGAGGGCGTCCTCCCCGGCCTGGAGGCCCCCATGGACTGGGAGGTTGTCTCCTCCTACTATAAGAACTACGGCACCGCTACCGCCAAGATCGACCTGAAGGCCGGCGAGAACGTCATCGTCCTCACCTCCCAGGGCTACAACGGCGGCCAGGGCGGCATCAACGTGGACAAGATCACCATCAACGCCGCGTCTGAGCTCACCTGGACCGAGACCGACAACTCCGACCGTGTTCCCCAGCAGTAATTAAAACATTACATAAAAAGGCGCCCCCGCCGCATTTTCCGGCGGCGGGGGCGCTGTGCGCAAAAGCAAGGGGTTTCACCCACAAAATTGGAACAGGATCATGATTTAGGAGGGATCTTTGTGGCAAAGGGACAGAAGAAGAAAATGAGTGCAAAGAAGTTTACCGCAATCGTTGCGCCCCTTTTGGCAATCCTTTTGGCATTCTCCATCGCGCTGCCCGTCATCAGCACGTCCCGGTTTGACCTGGTGCTCCGCGATATCTTCGGCGAGGCGGAAAGCAGCAACAAGGGAAGCGACGCCACCGACGCAGTGGACGCCACCTACTATACCCGCGACATCACCGACTCCAAGCAGCTGCAGGCTGACGAGCAGGCCTACACCCGCAAGGCGGGCGCCGAGGGCTTCGTGCTCCTGTATAACCGCAATGAGGAGGGCAAGGGCCTTCCCGTGGCGGGGGGCTCCAAGCTGAGCCTGTTTTCCGCCTCCTCCGTGGACCTGCTGGCCGGCGGCACCGGCTCCGGCGTGTCCACCATCTCCAGCGACATGAAGACCGCCCTCACCGAGCAGGGCTTCTCCATCAACGAGGCGCTGTGGAAGTTCTACAGCGACAACCACGCCACCTACACCCGCGGCGGCGGCGCGCTGATGTACGGCGGCGCTGAGGACTGGTCCATCAACGAGGCCCCCATCTCCGCCATCCCCGACGCGGCCAAGAGCGAGGCGGCGGGCACCACCCCCGTGTACTTCCTGGCCCGTACCGGCGGCGAGGGCCGCGACCTGGGCCGCCACATGGGCAATTGGACCAACGTGGCCGAGGATAAGGACAAGCACTACCTGGAGCCCGACTCCGTGGAGCTGGGTGTGATCCAGTACCTGAACGATAATTTCGACAACGTCATTCTCGTGGTCAACACCAACAACGCCTTTGAGCTGGGCTGGGTGGCCAACTATCCCAACATCACTGCGGTCCTCTGGGCCCCCGGCGCCGGCGGCGACACCTGCCGCTCCATCGCCGATGTGCTCAGCGGCGCCATCAACCCCTCCGGCCATCTGGTGGACACCTTCGCCTATGACGCCTTCTCCTCCCCCGCCATGCAGAACATGGGCGACATGATGATGGTGAACGGCGGCCAGGACGTGGGCGCCGGCGTGTTCTACGACGAGGGCATCTACGTGGGCTACAAGTATTACGAGACCCGCTACTTCGACAAGGTGCTGGACCAGGGCAACCCCGGTGACTACGATTATGCCACCGCCGTGCAGTATCCCTTCGGCTTCGGCATCTCCTACACCACCTTTGAGTGGTCCGATTTCAAGCTGGGCGCTATGGATGAGAACGGCGACATGGAGATCCAGGTCACCGTGAAGAACACCGGCAGCGTGACCGGCCGGGATGTGGTGCAGCTCTACCTCAACGCCCCCTACACCGACTACGACAGGACCAACCACATTGAGAAGTCCGCCGTCACCCTGGTGGGCTTTGAGAAGACCGGCGATCTGGAGCCCGGCCAGTCCGAGACCGTGACCATCACCGTCAACCGCCGGGACTTCATCTCCTATGACGACGTGCAGGCCAAGACCTACATCCTGGAGGCCGGGGATTACCTGCTCACCGCCGCGGAGAACGCCCATGCCGCCGCCGACAACTTCCTGGCCTACAGCGGCCAGACCGTGGAGCAGCCCCTGTTTGGCGGCGCGGACGCCGCCTTCGTGGGCAAGTGGACCTATGACTACAGCGACAACAGCGGCGTGGACAACGTGACCTACGCCAAGTCCCTGGCCGGCGCGGACGTGACCAACCAGTTCGACCATGCCGTGTACGACGAGCTGACCCCCCGCGACAAGTATCTGACCCGTCAGGACTGGGTGGGCACCTTCCCCCAGCCCCACGGCAACCAGGACGGCAAGCGCGCCAGCGAGTTCAGCGAGAAGAACGGCTACACCTGGGAGGTTGAGGTGTCCGACACCATCAAGAAGAACATTGACGACATCGGAGCCGGCACTGCCTCCCTCAACCCCATGACCGACGACGAGGCGGGCAAGCTGGCCGGCGAGTTCGGCAAGACCGGCGGCCCCCAGCTCATCGACTTCCGCGGCCGCGACTTTGACGAGGTGGACGCCGAGGGCGGCTGGGACGCCCTCATCGACCAGATGACCACCGACGAGATCAAGAAGATGATCCGTAACGCGGGCTATCAGACCCTGGGCTCCACCGCCATCAACAAGCCCCGCGCCATCGACTTCGACGGCCCCTCCGGCCTGAACGAGGGCGGCGTCAGCCATGAGCCCTACTCCATCACCTATCCCTGCGCCGCCAACCTGGCCGCCAGCTGGGACCGGCAGAACTCCTACCTCCACGGCTACTACGTGGGCGAGGACGGCCTGGCCGCCGACGGCAACTGGGGCACCCACACCTACACCGGCATCATCTCCGGCTGGTACGCCCCGGCCATGAACATCCACCGCACCCCCTTCGCCGGGCGTAACTTCGAGTACTACTCCGAGGACGGCTTCATGTCCGGCGAGCTGGCCCTGGAGGCCTCCCGCGCCTGCGCGGAGAAGGGCGTGTACGCCTACATCAAGCACTTCGCCCTCAACGACCAGGAGGACCACCGCAGCCACGCGGCCACCTTCTCCAATGAGCAGGCCATCCGCGAGATCTACCTGAAGCCCTTCCAGACCTGCATTGAGGAGCGCGGCACCACCAAGATCAAGGTGCAGAACTTTGACGAGGCGACCGGCACCTTCACCGAGGGCGAGGCCGAGATCCCCGCGGTCATGGCTGTGATGACCGCCTTCAACCGCATCGGCTGCACCTGGGCGGGCGGTAACTACAACCTGATCACCGGCGTGCTGCGCAACGAGTGGGGCTTTGACGGCTCCGTCATCACCGACTACGACAACGGCGGCGTGATGGATACCGAGCAGTGCATCCGCGCCGGCGGCGACATCAAGCTGACGGCCTACGGCTCCAACGCCCAGCTGGATATGGAAAATCCTGCTTCCCAGTACTATGCCCGGCAGGCCATGAAGCACGTGCTCTACACCACCGTGAACTCCAACGCCATGAACGGGATTGTCCATGGTGTGGCCGTGTCTGAGCTGCCCTTTGCCAACTACTACTACATCCTGATCGGTGAAGCGGTGGTTGCGGCTGCCCTCATCGGTTTGGGCGCGTTCGCCATCGTGCGCCGCTGGAAGAAGGAGAAGGCCGGCAACTAACGGCACATCCCGCACACAAAAAGAACGCCGCAAATTGGTGCTTCTATACATCCTCATTCAGCAGCGGCCGGGCTCCGAAAGGAGCCCGGCCGCTGCGTTTTTCTAGATTGGCTGGTGTAGGGGCACGGAGGCCCGGGGCCCGTCCCCCTACACCACGAAACGGTATCCCAGCCCCCGCACCGTCTGAATATAGGCGGGCCGGGCGGGGTCCTCCTCGATCTTCTGGCGCAGGCGGTTGATATACACCATAATGGCGTTCTCATCCACAATGGCCGACCCCCAGACCATGTCGTAGATCATATCCTTGGTGAAGATGCGGTTCACATTGTCCAAAAACAGCTTCATCATGGCGTTTTCCTTGGAGGACAGCACGATTTCCACCCCGTTTTTGTAAAAGCGCAGGGTGGTGGTGTCGTAGCGGAAGGGCCCTGCGGCAATGACGCTGCCCTCGCCGCCCAGACCGCCCCGGCTGCGGCGGATCAGGGCCTTGATCTTGGCCCCCAGGGTGACCGGGTTGAAGGGCTTGGTCAGGTAGTCGTCCGCGCCGATGCCCAGGCCGTAGAGGGTGTCATAGTCCTCCTTCCGTCCGCTGACGATGATGATAGGCAGCTTGAGCCCCCGGCTGCGCAGGGTCTGGACTACCTCGAAGCCGTCCATCCCCGGCATGTTCACATCCAGCAGCATCAGGTCGTAATGCCCCCGCCCGGCCATCTCGATGGCCTCCCCGCCGCTGCGGGCCACGTCGGACTGGATGCCGCTGCTCTTCATCACCTTGCGGAGCATGGTCAGCACCGCCTCGTCGTCGTCCACAATCAGTACCGTGTCTGCCATCTGTCCCGCCCCCTTTACAGCTGAGATTTCATGTGGTAGATTATAGCATATCCCATTCCCCCGGCGCAAGCCCCGCCGAAAACCGGCGGGCCGCCACCTCCACATGAAAGGCGGAGAGGAACGCGATGAGAGAAAAGACGCCCGGCCCGAGGCATTTCCCCGTCGTCCCCCTTCTGGCGCCGGCCATTATCCTGCTGGGGCTGCTGGCCATATCCGGCGCGTTTGCGAAGAGCCAGCAGCTGCTGCTCAGCGGGCAGGACGGCCAGTTGACCAAAACCGCCCAGTCGGTGGACAACAATATCATGGGGCATTTCGCCTGGTACTGCTCCGACCTGGAGTATATCACCAGCCGCACGGCGTTTTTGGCGGCGGAGGAGCTTTATCTCAGCGGCGGCAAGGCGGACAGCCTGCTCTACCACCTGCGGGAGAGCCCCCTGCCCAAGACGGTCATGGTGGAGTCCATGCTGGTGCTGCGCGGGGGGAGGGTGGCGGGGTCCACCGGCGGCAGGACGGATTACACCCGTCTGGCCGTCCTGGGCCGGACCGGCCAGGTGGAGATATCCCTTTGGGAGGATGGCGCTTCGCGGCCCTACGTGGCCCTGACCCTGGAGAAGGAGGAGGTGGGCTACGCCGCGCTCATGGACGCGGAGGTCTTTTTCGCCATCGCGGAGCGGCAGACCGCCGCCGAGGAGAGCGACCGCATCCTGGTGCTGGACGTGGAGGAGCGCTACTTTTTCCACCGCACCCCGGCGGGCATCCGGGTGGACGCCGTGGACAGCCTGGATCCCGCCGCCCATCCCAGCCTCTATCTCATGCTGTCCACCCAGCGGGCGGGGGAGGCGGTGACCAGCTTTTTCAGCGCGGGGAACCAGTCCGAGGGGGGGCGCTATACCGCCCGGCCGGCCGTCCTGCCCGCCCCCGGCAACGAAAACGGATGCTTCACCGTGGGGGTGTCCCGGAACTACGATGAGATAATCCGCCCCTATCAGGCCGCGGCGGTTCAAATGGTGCTGTGCGGCGTGATCGTGATGGGTGGGGCTGCGCTGCGCTGCTGCTGTTCTTTTTGCTGCGCTCCCGCCGGAGCCACCGGCAGGCGCAGCGTGAGCTGGTGCTTCTGCGGGCCAAGGCGGAGGCGGCGGAGCAGCTCAACGCCCAGACCCAGGCCCTGGCCCACCGCCAGCGCCTGGAGTCCATCGGCACCCTCACCTCCGGCATCGCCCATGAGTTCAACAACCTGCTCACCCCCATCATGGGGTACAGCATCCTCATCCTGGAGAAGCTGCCGCCGGAGGATACGGAGTCCTATGACAACGCCCTGGAGATCTACAACGCCTCCCAGAAGGCGAAAAAGATCATTGCCCGGCTGTCCAACCTGTCCCGGAAGGGTGCGCCCGGCGACCTGCGCCCCGTCCGGCTGGCCCCCCTGGTGGAGCAGGTGCTGGAGGTCTCCGCCCCGGTCCGGCCCAAGGGCGTGCGGGTGGAGACCGGCCTGTCCGGCCAGGACGCCCCCATCCTGGGGGACGAGACCCAGCTGTTCCAGCTGACCTTCAACCTGGTGCTCAACTCCTTCGAGGCGCTGTCCGCCCAGGGCGGTACGGTGCGGGTGAGCACCGGGGCCGCCGCTGGGCAGGTGACCCTCCGGGTGGCCGACAACGGCCCGGGCATCCCCGATGAGGTGAAGGAGAAGATCTTCGACCCCTTTTTTACCACCAAGGGCTCGGGGAAGGGCATCGGCCTGGGCCTTGCCATCGTGCAGCAGATTGTGGAGGCCCACGGCGGCGCCGTCACCCTGGAGAGCGCCGCAGGCCAGGGCACGGCCTTCACCATCTCGTTTCCAGCCGCCCCGCCCGGCGGCGAAGAGCCGAAGGGCGTTTGAGAAGCTGTACAATAGCCTCAGCGCCCAGCTTTACGGCCAAAATTGCCGGCGGCTGCGTTGAAGAATCTTGAAATACACCAAGTATTCCCGCGATGTTTCGCCTTGCCACCGGCAATTTTGGCTCGCCAAACTGAATACTTCGGCTATTCGTACAGCTTCTGAACAAATCCCCCCGCCGGACGCTCCGGCGGGGGGATTGCCGTTTTCTTAACAAATATTAAGGCTGGGTATATATCCCGTTAAGGAGGCGGGAATAAAATAATCGAAAAAAGGGAGGCGGTTTGCGATGCTGGAGCAGCTGGTGGAGGTTGTGCTGGAGTTTCTCATCCCCCTGTGCGAGATGATGGGCATCCTGGTCATCGCCGTGTCCACGTGCACCGCCTTCTGGCAGTACTTCCGGGGGCTGCTCACCCGCACCCCCGGGGATGTAAAATCCCAGCTGGCCTCGGGGCTGGCCCTGAGCCTGGAGTTCAAGATGGCCGCCGAGATCTTGAAAACCGTCCTGGTCCGGGACATGACGGAGCTGATGGTGCTGGGGGCCGTCATCATTCTGCGTGCTCTGCTCTCATTTTTGATCCACTTTGAAATGAAGCAGCATGATACATCCAATCACGAGACTTTAGGAGGAATTGTCAAATGAAACTGAAACGGATCTCTGCCCTGCTGCTGTCCGCGCTGCTCCTGCTGTCCGCCCTGGCGGGCTGCGGCACCACCGTGGTGGTGGGGCCCGAGGGCGGCAAGCCCGCCGCCGGCACGCCCGCGCCCGCCGAAAGCCAGACCCCTGCCGAAAGCCAGGGCGTCTCCGTGGGCGACGCCGCCCCTGTGAAGACCGGCCTTGCCGTCCTGCCCAGCGTCAGCAGCAGTAAGGACGCCTCCGCCGAGGGCGACGGCACCGCCCAGAGCGAGATCCTGCTGGTGGCGGTCACCGTGGGCGACGACGGCGTGATTGACAGCTGCGTCATCGACAACATCCAGGCCAAGATCGGCTTCAGCGCCTCCGGCGCGCTGACCACCGACCCGTCCACCACCTTCCCCAGCAAGAACGAGCTGGGCGACGGCTATGGAATGGGTAAGGCCAGCTCCATCGGCAAGGAGTGGAACGAGCAGGCCGCCGCCCTGGCGGACTACGCCGTGGGCAAGACGGTGGACGAGCTGAAGGGCATGGCGGTGGGCGAGGACGGCAAGGCCGCCGACGCCGATCTGGCCGCCAGCGTCACGCTGTACATCGGCAGCTTTGTGGACGGCATCGAGGCCGCCGTCAACAGCGCCAGCCACATGGGGGCCTCCAAGGGCGATAAGCTGTCCCTGGCCAGCCAGACCAGCATGAGCAAGAGCAAGGACGCCTCCGCCGATAAGGACGGGGTGGCCCAGGCTTACGCCACCATCGCCGCCGTCACCTTCAGCGGCGAGGTGATCACCAGCTGCTACATCGACGCGGTGCAGGCCAACGTGAATTTTGACACCGCAGGCCATATCACCACCGACCTCACCGCCGCGCCCCAGACAAAGAACCAGCTGGGCGACGGCTACGGCATGAAGCAGGCCAGCTCCATCGGCAAGGAGTGGAACGAGCAGGCCGCCGGCTTCTGCGCCTACGTCACCGGCAAGACCGCCGCCCAGGTGGCCGGCCTGGCGGTGGACGAGTCCGGCAAGGCGGCGGACGCCGATTTGGCCGCCACTGTCACCGTGGGCATCGGCGAGTTCCAGAGCCTCATTGAGAAAGCATCCAAATAACACGAGACGGGGGGCGGGCCCCAGGGCCCGCCCCCGCAGCAAAAAGGCGGAACCGATATGAAACAGCGCGTTTGGGCGCTGGCCCTGGCGGCGGCACTGCTGCTCGGCGGCTGCGCCCCCCAGGCCCCGTCCGGACCGGTGCTTCACCGATACGAAGCCAGCTTCCTCACCCTTTTTGACACGGTGACCACCATCGTGGGCTATGATGCTTGCCCTGAGCGTGACCGCCCTGGCGGTGGACGCCTACTGGTCGCCTGAGCGTAAGCTGTCCTGGCCCGCGCTGGCGGCGAATACTGTGCTGGGTGGGGCGGCCTTCGCCCTGCTGCCCTGGTGCGCCGGGGTGACGGGGGATGTCCCCGTCTGGGTGCTGGGGCTGGCGGGAGCGGCGGTGTTCGGGATTGCCTGCCTGCTCTACACCGCGGCCCTGGAGCGCATTGCCACCGGGCCGAGGGCCCCGCTGGCCCCTGTGGGCACAGCCTTCATGCTCTATCTGGCGGGGCAGTGCCTGAGCGGGCTGCTGTAGTGCGCGCTCCCGGCGCAAAATAGAAAAAGCTGGCAAGCTCCTGGGCCGGATCGGCCGGGCTCAGGCGCTTGCCGGCTTTCCTTTTTGTGCCAGGCAGGGCGTTTCGCACAGGAGGGATGCGCTGCGCCGCGATTCTTTTGTGGGATCGGCCAAATAGAATGGTGCTTCCTTTTGCGGAAAATTTATGATATACTGCCTAAAAAGGTCTTTCGTTTTCGCCTCGCCGCACGTCAAGCCGGCGTACAGGGAACGAGCGGCTTTTTGTGCTGTTTATCGGCAGATATCATCCAGAAAAGGAGCGACGGAGACGTGACGAGAAAGCACGCGGAGCCCCAGGGCGGACGGGGGATAAAACGGAGCCTGAACAGGAGGATTTTGAGGAATACTACCCTTAATATCCTGATTTTGGTGGCCGTATGTTGCGCTATCATGGCCTTTTCCATGCACTCGCTTGCCAACAGCATTTTGTTGGACAGCCTTCAGCCGATGGCCCGGCAGTCGGCCAAGACGGTGGAGGCCAACATACACATGCTGGCGGACCGCATGATGACCATTGCGGGCGACTCCAGGATGGACGCGGCAGAGAGCCGCGGTGCGGTGCTGGAAGAGGCGGCGGAGATCTATGAGCTTTATACAATCGCCCTGTACGGCCTGGATGGGCGGCTGATGCAGGGGCTTGACGCCGCCCCGGAGAGCCTGGACAGCGGTTTTTTGTCGCTGCTTGAGCAGACGGATAATCTGACCATTGATTCCTCCACCATCTACCAGGGCAGGCTGGGCATTACAATGGGAATGCCGGTGAAGGAGTCGGGCGAGACGGCCTTTTATGTGATGGGCGTATATAAATACGACACGCTCAACGACGTTATCAGCAGCATCAACCTGGGGAAGAGCGGCATGGCCTATATGGTAAACCGGGAGGGCGCCGTCACCGGCCACCCGGACCAGTCCCTGGCCCTGGGCGGAAGCACGCTGATTCAGCTCAGCGGCGGCAACGGGGACGCGGTGGAGCGGGTGACCACCGGGGAGACCGGCGCGGTGGAGTTCCCCATCGGCGGGGAGCAGATGCTGGTGGCCTTTTCCCCCATACGGGGGACCCAGTGGTCGCTGGTCATCCAAATCCCCAAAGCTGACTATAACCATTTTATCAACGGGGCAATGTTTGTTGCCATCCTGTCCACCATGGCGGTTCTGGTGGTCTCCATACTGCTGGTGCTGCGCCTGGCCCGCTCCATCTCCAACCCGGTGAAGCGGGTGACGGACCGGATGGTGGCCTTCTCCAACGGCGATCTGCACACGCAGGTGACCCCGGTGGCCACAGGGGACGAGCTGGAGGTCATGACCCAGACGCTGGACGCCACGCTGGAGAGCATGAACCGCTACATATCCGATATCCAGCAGGTGCTGACGCAGGTGGCGGACGGCGATTTGCGCACCGAGCCCCAGGTGGACTACAAGGGGGACTTTGTGCTGATCCGGGGCAGCCTGCGCACAATCACCCGCTCCATGAACGAAACCCTGCTGGGCTTCCGCGCCGCCGCGGACCGGCTGACGGACATGGCCGAGCAGCTGAGCGGGCAGTCCGCGCAGCTGCACCAGGCGTCCCTGGAGCAGAACCAGTCCACAGAGGAGCTGGTCCATGCGGTGGGCCGCGTGAAGCAGCGGCTGTCCGACGTGACCCAGAGCAGCGGCCAAACCCGTGTCCAGACGGAGGCCATCACCCAGCGCGTCCACAGCGCCAACCAGCAGATGAGCGCTTTGTCCTCCGCTATGGACAACATCAGCGCCAACGCGCAGCAGATCACGAAAATCGCAAAGGATATTGAAGACATTGCGTTTCAGACCAATATCCTGGCGCTCAACGCCTCTGTGGAGGCGGCCCGCGCCGGGTCGGCGGGAAAGGGCTTCGCGGTTGTGGCGGACGAGGTGAAGCAGCTGGCCGCCAAGAGCGCCGAGGCCGCGCAAAGCGCGACGGAAATGGTGGACAACACCAAGGCGATCATTCAGACCGGCGTGGTGCTGACCGCGGATACCGCCGGCTCCCTCCGGGCGATCTCCGAGGTCTCCGCGCAGATCAGCACGATTTCCGATCAGCTGGCGGCGGCGGTGCAGGGCCAGGAGGCCGCCCTGGGCGAGATGGAGGCGCGGATCGCCACCATCTCCGATATCGCCGACCGCAATCTGCAAAACGCGGGGGAGACGGAGCAGTCCAGCGGCCTGCTGGCCAGAGAAGCGGAGGCGCTTCAGTCCCATGTGCGGAAATTTGTTTTGAAGGAGGGCGCCAGGCGATGAAACGAATTCTTGCCGTATGCCTCTGCCTGCTGCTGACGGCGCCGCTGCTGGCGGGCTGCACAAGCGGCACGGCGCTGCAAGACGGGTATTATACCGCCCAGATGTCGCAGTTCAGCCACGGCTGGAGGGAGTACATCACGATTCTGGTAAAGGGCGGGAGCATCGTTTCCGTGGAGTATAACGCGGAAAACGCCAGCGGCTTCATCAAGAGCTGGGACAACGCATATATGCAGAACATGCTTCACACCAACGGAACCTATCCCAATGAGTACACCCGCTATTACGCCAACCAGCTGTTGGAGGGGCAGGGGGAGGACGGCATTGACGTGATCGCAGGGGCGACCTCTTCCCACGGGACCTTCCAGCTGCTGGCCCAGGCGGTTCTGGAGCAGGCCCGAAAGGGGGATTCCAGCATTGTATTTGTGGATGCGGGCCATTGAGGCGGAAGATAAGGCAGGGATACGCGGATGAAGTATGGGAGATACGCAGTGAAACGTCTTTTTGCGCTGCTGCTGGCGCTGCTTTTGGCGCTGGGGCTGTCCGCCTGCGGCGGCCCGGCGGCGGAGGTGCCGTCCTCCGCGCCGCCTGCGGCGTCCGATGCGCCCGAGATCCGGGAATCGCTCCCACCGGTGCAGACGCCGCCCGCCGGTGGGGAGCAGGCGGAGGACCCGGCAGGGGAAACACCGGACGGCCCGGCGGTTGCCGAGGACGGCTGGTACAGCTCGAAGGAGGAGGTGGCGCTCTACATCCACCTTTACGGCCATTTGCCGGATAACTACGTCACCAAGCAGGAGGCCCAGGAGCTGGGCTGGACCGGGGGCAGCGTGGAGCGCTATGCCGGCGAGGGGACGGCCATCGGCGGAAGCCGCTTTGGAAATTACGAGGGCCTGCTGCCCGAGGCGGAGGGCCGGGTGTATACCGAATGCGACATCGGCACCGTGGGCGGGACATCCCGGGGCGCGGAGCGGGTGGTGTTCTCCAACGACGGTCTGGTGTACTACACCGGTGACCACTACGAGAGCTTTGAGCTGCTCTACGGGGAGCCGTGAGCATGGAGGCCATCAGACTGGACGCGGAGCGTCTGCTGGGCCGGGAGGAGGCCATGGAGCAGCTGGGCCGGGCGCTGGCCCTGCCGGAGTGGTGGGGGCGCAACCTGGATGCGCTCCACGACTGCCTGACGCAGCTGGGCCGGCCGGTGCGGCTGGAGCTGGGCCGCCGGGAGGCGCTGGAGGGGACGGACTTTGGCCGGCGGCTGCTGCGGGTGCTGGAGGACGCGGCGGCGGAAAATCCCTATTTGGAATTGAGCCTGGAATAAAAGGAGGGCTCCCGCTATGGCGGGGCCCGCGCGAGGAAGCAGAACGCCCCCCGGAAACCGCCGTTTACGGCGGTTTCCGGGGGGCTGTTTTTGGATATTGGATGGGTGGGCCGCCTCACAGCTCTGTTTTCCAAAGCCCGTGGAGGTTGCAGTACGCATACGCCGCCACCGCCTGGTCGTCCTCCAGGCGGAAGGCCACCTCGGGCGGGTCGGTGGGCTGGAGCTGCTTGCGCTGGGCGCCCCGTTTGGTCTGGAGATAGACCCATTGGATCAGGTGCTCGGGGGTCATAGGGTGGCTGGCGCTGCCCACGTTCACCCGCACCTGGCCGTCCTGGGCGGACACCACAGGGAGGTGCTTTTCACCGCTGGCCTCGGTGGTGTTGGCGCGCAGGGGCTCCATCTCCTGCCCGCAGCAGGACATGGGGACGCCGCCGTCGCAGATGAGCTCGGCCAGGTTGCCGCACCGGCGGCAGATACGAAAGTTTGCCATAGAGGTCCTCCTAACTTGTGCATCGCACGCTTGTTAGGATAGGGTTCCCCAAGGATAGGGCGGTTATGCGCGCGTCCTCAGTCGTCGCCGAAGCTGATGCCCAGCAGGCGGGCCTCGGTGATGATGTCGGAGCTGGGGTCGATGGTCTTGAGCTTGCCCGCCACCTCCTTCAGGGGGACGGAGGTGATCACGTGGTCGTGGATGGCCACCATGTTGCCGAACTCGCCCTTGGAGATCATCAGCGCCGCCGTGGCGCCCAGCCGGGAGGACAGCACCCGGTCATAGGCGCAGGGGGTGCCGCCGCGCTGCATGTGGCCGGGGACGGTGACCCGCACCTCCCTGCCGGTCTTCTTCAAAATCTTGTCCGCGATGGCGTAGGACACGGAGGGGTACTGCTCCAGCAGCTCCGCCAGGTGCTTTTTATACTCTTTTTTGGACATGGCCGCCTCTTTTTTGGACATGGCGCCCTCCGCCACCGCCAGGATGGTGAAGCCGTGGCCCGCGTTGGCCCGGTGGTCGATCTTGGCCACCACCGAGTCGATGCTGTAGGGGATCTCCGGGATGAGGATGATATCCGCGCCGCCGGCCATGCCCGCGTTCAGCGTCAGCCAGCCCGCCTTATGGCCCATGACCTCCACCATAAAGACCCGGTTGTGGGAGGCGGCGGTGGTGTGGATGCAGTCGATCACGTCGGTGGCGATGCCGATGGCGGACTGGAAGCCGAAGGTGGTGTCGGTGCCCCAAAGGTCGTTGTCGATGGTCTTGGGCAGGCCGATGACGTTCAGCCCCTCCTCGCTGAGCAGGTTGGCGGTCTTCTGGCTGCCGTTGCCCCCCAGCACCACCAGGCAGTCCAGCCGCAGGCGGCGGTAGGTGTATTTCATGGCCTCCACCTTGTCCAGGCCGTTCTCGTCGGGGGTGCGCATCAGCTTGAAGGGCTGGCGGCTGGAGCCCAGGAAGGTGCCGCCCCGGGTGAGCAGGCCGGTGAAGTCGATGGGGGTGAGCTTTTTGTAGTCCTCGTACATCAGGCCCTTGTAGCCGTCGATGAAGCCGATGATTTCCACGCCGCTGCCGTAGATGTTGTAAAGGCCCTTGGCCACGCCGCGCATGGTGGCGTTGAGGGCTTGGCAGTCGCCGCCGCTGGTGAGCATTCCGATTCGTTTCATGAAGTGTCGCTCCCTTTCAAACCATTATATTTTCAGAAGCTGTACCAATAGGCGCTGTTTGAACATTGACGATGTGCCCGGCGGCAATTTGCGCCGCAAGGATGTGTGCTGGGGTCTATTGGTACAGTTTCTAAGCCGTTCCCGGCTTTGATGACGGGGACAGGGGCGGGTCAATCCCGCCCGAAGAGGCGGCCCAGCAGGCCGGTGCGGCGGGTATGGACCTTGACGGCCGGACGCTTGGCGGGGGCCGTTTTGGCGGGCAGGGGCTTGGCCGCAGGGCGCTTTTGCGGGGCGGGGGCGGGCCGCGGCTCCGCCGCCTTGGGGGCAGGCGGGGCCTTTTGAGGGGCGGGCAGCGCCCACGCGCCGGCGTAGGCCTGGCCGCAGAACCATTCCTGGGAGTTGAACGGCTCCCCCTGGGCCCGGATATAGGCGCCGTCCGGCTGCTGCACCCGGCCCTTGGCGGTGTCCCGGAGCTGGTCCTGGAACACCTGCTCCAGATGGGCGCGCAGGTCGGGGTCACGGACGGGGGCGGCCACCTCCACCCGGCGGGTGGTGTTGCGGGTCATAAAGTCGGCGGAGGAGATGTATACCTGCCTGCGCTCCCCCGTGCCGAAGAGATAGATGCGGGCGTGCTCCAGATAGCGGCCCACAATGCTCACCACCCGGATGTTTTCGGTGAGGCCGGGCACGCCGCCCACCAGGCAGCAGATGCCCCGCACCACCAGGTCGATTTTCACTCCCGCCTGGGACGCCTCGATGAGCTTGTCGATGAGCAGCTTGTCGGTGAGCCCGTTGAGCTTGAAGCCCAGATAGGCGGGCCTGCCCGCCCGGGCCTGCCCGATCTCCTTGTCGATGAGGGCGGAGACCCTGTTTCTCAGGCAGGCGGGGGCCACCATCAGCAGGCGGCTGTCCTCCACCACCTCGCCCATGGACAGGGCGTTGAATACCCCCGCAGCCTCCGCGCCGAGCTCGGGGTCGGCGGTCATGAGGGCGAAGTCGGTGTACAGCCGCACGGTGTCCTCGTTATAGTTTCCCGTGCCCACCTGGGTGATATACTCCACCTGGCCCTGGTGCATCCGGGTGATGAGCAGCAGCTTGGAGTGGACCTTCAGCCCGTCCAGGCCGTAGATCACCCGGCACCCGGCCTGCTCCAGCACCCGGGACCAGCCGATGTTGTTTTCCTCGTCGAACCGGGCCCGCAGCTCCACCAGGGCCACCACCTCTTTGCCGTTTTCGGCGGCGTCCACCAGGGCCTCCACAATTTTGCTGTTGTGGGCCACCCGGTAGAGGGTCATTTTGATGGAGACCACATCCGGGTCCTGCCCCGCCTCCTGGAGGAGGCGCAGCAGGGGCCGCACGCTCTCATAGGGGTAGCTGAGCAGCCGGTCGCGGGCCCTGATCTGCTCCGCCATGGGGGCCAGGGGGTCCACATTGGGGGAGTTCTGGGGCACCCGGCGGGGGTAGAACAGCGCCCCCTTATCCCGGAGCATATCCCGCAGCGCCCCCATGAAGGTGAGGTCCAGGGGCGCGCCGCTGGAAAACAGGTGCTTTTTGGACAGCCCCAGGCAGGAGCACAGGCTGTCCCGCACGGAGTCGGTGAGCTTGCCCTGGTAGTCCAGCTTCACGGGCTGGAGGCGCTTGCGGCGGCGGATCATCTTTTCCATGCTCCGGCGGTATTCCTCCGCCAGCATGCCGCCCATCTCCGATGAGGCATCGTCCACGTGTATGTCGGCGCTGCGCACCAGACGGATGAGCACCGTGCCCTCCACCTTGTAGTGGGCGAAAATCTTGGGGAGGAAGCCGGCGATGAGCTCCTCCACCAGCACGAACCGCCCGCCGTCCCCGGGCAGGGGGACCAGGCGGCGCAGAACCCCCTCGCCGCAGGGGACGATGCCCATGCGCTCGCCGCCGTTTTTGGTCTTGAGGATGGCCACGGCATAGATCTGCTTGTTGCGCAGGAAGGGGAAGGGCTGCTTGCGCCCGATGATCTGGGGGGAGAGCAGGGGCAGCACATTGGAGGTAAAGTATTTTTCCAAAAAGGACTGGGCCTTATCCTGTAGGCTGTGGAACCGGCACAGTTCCACCCCCTGGCTGGCCAGCTCCCGCAGCAGCTCCTTGCACACCCGGTCCCGGTCAGCCAGGTATTCCCGGGTTTTGTCCAGCACGGCGGCGGCCTGCTGGGCGCTGGTCTGCCCGGTCTTGTCGTCCACGCTTTCCAGATGCAGGGTGTCCATGAGCATACCCATCCGAACCATATAGAACTCGTCCAAATTGCTCTGGAAGATGGAGGCGAAATTCAGCCGTTCGCACAGGGGGTTGGCGGGGTCCTCCGCCTCCTCCAGCACCCGGCGGTTAAACTGGAGCCAGGACAGCTCCCGGTTGACATAGCACGGGCCGGGAGGGGCGCTTGGGGCGGGGGAAGGGCTCTGTTCTCTCATGGCGGATGACGCCTCCTCGTTGGGTTGGGATTGGGCACTGTCTATGAAATAATGTACCACTGTTTTTTGCCGGGCGCAAGCCCTTTCGGGCACTTTTTTGGATGGGGGCGGGGGATTGAGGCGGCCGCGGCAAAAAAGGCGGCGACCCGCCCAATTGGGCGGGTCGCCGCTGTGCTTTCAGCGATAAAACCGGGGGCTGGGGAAGATCACTTTGTGTCCTGGACCCGCAGCAGCATGGTGGCCAGCTGGGCCCGGGTGGCGGTGGTCTTGGGGGAGAAATTGGAAGCGCCGTCGGCGTCAATGCCCTTGATGATGCCGTTGGAGGCGCACCAGTTGGCGGCGTCCTTGGCCCAGTCGGCAATGGTGTTGGCGTCGGCGAAGCCCGTCAGCTCATCGCCCTCGGTCTTGGGGGAGTTGGCGTTGCGGTAGAAGATGGCGGCCAGCTCCTGGCGGGTGGCGGTGTCACGGGGCCGCAGGGCGCCGTTTCCGCCCTCCAGCACCTTCTCCTGGACGGCCCACAGCACGGCGTCGCGGGCCCAGTCGTGGATGTCGGCCGCGTCGGTGAAGGCGTCCAGCTCGTCGCCCTCCACCTCGGGGGAGCCGGCGATGCGGTACAGGGTGGTGGCCACCATCTCACGGGAGACGGAGCCGTTGGGGTTAAAGGCGTCGGCGGCGGTGCCGGTCATCAGCCCGGCGTCCACAACGGCGTCCACGGTGCCCGCGTACCAGGCGCTGTAGCCCACGTCCTTGAAGTCGTGGCTCACGGCGCAGAAGGCGGCGTTGGCCACGAAGGTGAACTCGTCGCGCTGGTGCACCTTGTTGGTCAGGGTGTTGGCGAAGAGCACCACGTTCATGCCGTTCTCCCGGTAGGAGATGGCCTGGATGGAGTTGTCCTTGAACGCCTTCAGGCCGTCGCCGGCGGGGAGGAAGCCCTCCAGCAGCTCCTCAGAGCCGTCCATGCGCACCAGCACCTGGGCGCCGTCGGGAATGGCGGTGAAGTAGCCCGCGCCGTAGCCGTACATGATGTAGTCGCCCTCGGACACGTAGCTGGCGGTGATCAGGCTCTTGGAGGGGTAGGTCACGTAGCCCAGCGCGTCCATGGCGTTGCCGCTGGCGGTCTCGCGCACCAGCGCACCCTCGCTGAAGAGGCCGGCGGCGGTGCGCACGGCGGAGGAGCCGTAGCCGATGTACGGGGTGCCCGCCTTGACGGCGGCCAGGGCGGCGTCATCCAGGGCGGCGGCGCCGATGATCAGGTCGGCCTTGGCGGGGTCGTCGGTGGTGTCAAAGCCCATGAGGCGCATGGACTGGCGGTCGTAGTTATAGGCGTAGGAGCCGGACACCAGGGAGGCCTTCACAAAGCCGGAGGTGTTGTCGCCGGCCTTGCCCGCGATGTAGATGACAGGGGCGTGGTCCAGCTTGCGGACCTGGGGGGCGTCGCCGTCCACGGGGGCGGCGGTGAGCAGGAGCTTGCCGGACACCCGGGCATAGTCCGCCTTGGAGATCAGGAAGCTGCCCACGTAGTCGCCGCTGATGATGAGGCCCACGTCCTTTCCCGCCTTGAGCAGCTCATTGACGGCGGCGATGGCGTCCTCGGAGGTGTTCTTCAGGATAACCTGGTCGGTGTCCACCTTGTCGGAGGACACGCTCCACTTGGTCTTCTCGGTGCAGGCGGCGGCGATGTCCTTGTAGGCGGCGGGCTCGGCGCAGGTGGCCATGTCGAAGCCGCGGGTCTTGTTGAAGGCGGTGATGCCCTCGGAGTAGAGCACGGGCCAGCCGGTGATGACGGTGCCGTCATACAGCACGCCGTTGGCCACGCTGCGCTTGGCCTGGTACATGGACACCACGGCGGTGCCGGCGGGATACTCCACGCCGCCGTAGGTGAAGGCGCTGTCGGCAAACATCAGCTTCACACCGTTGCGGGTGAGGTAGGAGAGCATCTGGTCGGCGGCGTCCAGGTTCTTCTGGTGGGCGCCGTCCAGGGGGATGATGTAGCACTCGGGATAGAAGTTGCCGTTCTGGTCCTTGCCGCTGTACACGGGACGGAACAGCTCAGCCTCCGCACCCTCCACATCGTACTGGTCGCAGAACCACTGGCCAACCAGCTCGTAGGCGTTGGAGTTGGCGTTGGTGACGCCGCGCTCGAAGATCTTGGTCTGGGCCAGCAGGTAGGACGCCTTGTTCTCGGCAATGTAGTTGGACTGGCCCAGCGCGCCGTAGGCGACGGCGGTAGAGGTGTGGTCGTTATACGCGGGCTGCTCCACCGTGTAGGCCACGGTGCCGTGGAGCATGGCGTACTGGGGGGTGTAGCTGGTGGACATATCGTCCCAGGGATCGAACCACTGGGTCTGGTCCTGGCCGTCGGCGGTCTTCTTGCCGTTGTAGCTCAGGTAGTCCCGCTGGGGGATGACGTAGCTGTTGTAGCCGTCGTTGTTGGCCACCGCGGCGATGCCGAACGCCTCGCCGCCGGTCACCAGATGCTCGGCCAGCAGGTCATACTCAAAGTTGGGCTCGTGGGGGGGATCGCAGGGCTCGCACTGGAACGCCTCCACCCGGCCGTGGAACTCGGTGAAGCTGATGGGGTTCCACTGGGCGATGAGCCTGGTCATGTTCTGGGTCTCGGCCTGGGTCTGGAAGGAGTTGTCGCGGTTCAGGTCAAAGCCGCCGGAGGAGGTGCGGGTTACATAGGTGCGGCCCTCCACGTTCTCCTCGGGGACGATGATGAAGAACACGTCGTCCAGCAGATCGTCCACGCTGACGGTGACGGTCTCCTGGGTGTAGTACTTGTCCAGATCCACCACGTCGGAGCGGAAGGAAGCGCCCCAGGCGTTCTCCTGGATGTTATCCACATGGAGATAGCCCAGGTAGGTGGCGGTGTCCTTCACCAGGTCGGGGACGGCCACGCTGCCCGCCTGGCCCTTGGGGCCCAGCTCCCGGGCCAGCTCGGCCTTACCCTCCTCGGTGAAGCCGGTGAGCTTGTTGTAGTCGATTGTGCCGCTCTGGCTGGCGGCGGCCTCCAGCAGCATCCGGGCGAACTTCAGGATGCCGTCGATGGAGGACACCTCGTTGGCGTGGACGTTGGAGTAGAGGATGGGGACCTGGTAATTACCCAGGGAGCCGTCCTCAATCTTCTTGATCAGGGCGGTGGGGTCGCTCTCCGCCTGGTTCTTGATGGACTTCCAGTTGTTCACGGCCTCCTCGCTCTTGGCGATGATGAGGTAGGGCATATCCAGGCTGGCCAGGCCGTTGTCGCCCTGGCTCTTGCCCATGGAGAAGTTCTGCACGTACAGATCGGTGTTGCTATTGCCGTACTCCACCAGCTCGTCGATGGCGGCGTAGACCTCCTTCATGGTGTGGAACTCGTCATAGGGGGTGATCTTCACGCCCACGGAGCCCAGGGCCTTGCCGTCCACGGAGGGGGTGAGCTTGTACCAGCCGCACACGTCCATATAGGCGCCGCCGTTGGAGTGGGGGGCACTGTAGTCGGGGGTGCCGTCATAGTTATAGAAGAACGGTTTGCTCTCGAAGGAGACGGTCAGGCACACCTGGCCGTCCACAGTGGCCACGCCGGTGACGGGCTTGGTGAACAGCGGCTCGTCGTTCTGGGCCATCCAGCTGTCCAACGCGCCGCCCTCGGTGTGGTTGGGGAACTGCTTGGGGTCCAGGTAGCCGGCGGACTTGTCGTAGTCCAGGGACCAGACCACCTTTTCCGCGGCGGCCTTGGCCTCGTCCTCGGTCATGTCCACCGGGACGGCGGCCTTGAAAGAGCGGGGCTGGGTCAAATTGATGACGTTTTCGCCGCCGTCCTCAGAGACGTTGACGAAAGGGGTGTCCCCAGTGGGCTCCGCGGCCATGGCCGGGAGGACCGTCAGAGACAGGCACAGTGCCATCACGGTCAGCAGGGAAATGACCTTTTTCCAGGGCGCTTGCTTCATCTTCCTCACCTTTTTCTTGTTCATTTTGCAGTATTCCGCCCGGAATTTTGGGGCGGGATACGTGCATATCACAATTCTATACTACCGCAGGGCTTTTGTCAAGGCCAGGAGGCCCGGGCCGCCGGCTTGCGCGGGAGCGCCGGTTTGACGGTTTTTGGAGTAGACGCGGGACAGGGATTGTGGTACAATATTTCCAAGATGAGGATTGCGTATGGTGAAAGGGCCTTCATGGAGATGATTGGCACAAAATGGGCTTGACTATATCAAACGAGGAGGGATTTTTATGGACAGTCAACTGGTTTGGCAGGACAGCTTCAATATCGGCGTGGAAGCCATCGACAAGGAGCACCAGCAGCTTTTCAAAATCATCAACCGGCTTTTTGAGTATGGAGAGGAGAAAAGCCGCTGGGCGTGCCAGGAGGGCGTGAAATACTTCAAAAGCCACACCATGAAGCACTTTGAGGACGAGGAGGCCTATATGGCGTCTATCGGCTACGAAGGGCTGGAGACGCACCGGCATATCCACAAGGAATTCCGGGAGAATACGCTGCCCGTGCTGGAGCAGGAGCTGGAGGAGACGGATTACAACCCGGATTCGGTGAACCATTTCCTGGGCGTGTGCGCGGGGTGGCTCATCGGCCACACGATGACGGAGGACCAGGCCATCACCGGCGGGCGCAGCAGCCAGTGGCGGGACCTGCTGCCGGAGGAGGAGCTGGAGGCGCTGAAAAAGGTGATCGTCCAGCTGGTGTTCGACATGTTCCAGCTGGAGTCCCAGGCCATCAGCAGCGCCTACGGCGGGGAGAAGTTCGGCAAGGGGGTGTACTACCGCCTGGTCTACGGCGCCAAGGGGGACGAGAAGCGGCAGGAGGTCATTATGGTCTTCGAGGAGAAGCTGCTGCTCAATACCGTGGGCAAGGTGCTGGGCCTTCAGACCAACAAGCTGGACTCCATGCTCATCAACGCCGCCCGGTATACGGCGCGGCAGTTTGTGGGCCGGGTGATGGAGCTGGTGCCCGCCTTTGGCGGGCAGGAGCTGAGGGAGGAGAACCTGCTGTCCTACGAGCAGTTCCGCAAGGTGTTCGAGCGGGAAAAGCCCCAGGTGAGCCTGCTGTTCAACACCAGCGGCGCGGGGTACTTCGCCTACTGCGTCATCGCGCCCCACCTGCTGGAGAGCGGGGTGGGCACCCCCATTGAGGCGGATAACGCCATGACCGAGATCCAGGACTACCTGGCCAAGCGGGAGGAGGCGTCCGGGAAGCGCCGGGTGCTGGTGGTGGACGACTCGGCCACGGTGCGCCAGGCGATGAAGGTGCTGCTGGAGAAGGATTATGAGGTGTCGCTGGCCGAGTCGGGGGTGGCGGCCATCCGCACCATCACCCTGGACCGGCCGGACATGGTGCTGCTGGACTACGAGATGCCGGTGTGCGACGGGCGGCAGACCCTGGAAATGCTCCGCTCGGACCCGGCGTTCGCGGACCTTCCCGTGGTGTTCCTCACCGGACGGGGGGACCCGGACGTGGTGCGCAAGCTGCTCTCCCTGAAGCCGATGGGGTATCTGCTCAAATACTTGAAGCCGGAGGAGATCAAAAAGAAAATCGACGGTTTCTTTGAAAAGCTGGCCTGAACGGGCCAAAAAAGCCCGGGACGCGGTGGATACACACCGCGTCCCGGGCTTTTTTCGAACATGGGCCTCAGCCCCCGGCGCGGCGCAGCAACGCCTCGTGGGAGAAGGCCATGACGGCCAGGATGGCCAGCAGGTAGAGGGGGAAGAGCGCGGGGCTGAGGTGGTCGGAAACCAGCCCGAACAGTGGGGGCATCAGGCAGGTGCCCACGTAGGCGCTGGCCATCTGCACGCCGATGACCGCCTGGGATTTGTCTGCGCCGAAGTGGCCGGGGGTGGAGTGGATGATACAGGGATAGATGGGGGCGCACCCCAGCCCCACCAGCACCAGCCCCGCCAGGGTGGCGTAAATGTGCAGGGGCAGCAGCAGGATGAGTGCGCCCAGGGCGATGACGCCCTGGCCCAGCCGGATCATCTGGGGGTCGCTGAGCTTCATGGTGAGGAAGCCGCTCAGCGCCCGGCCTGCGGTGATGCCCAGGAAGAACAGCCCCGCGTAGCCTGCCGCCGTCTCCGCCGGGACGCCCCGGTGGAGGTGCAGGTAGCTGCTGCTCCACAAAATGGCGGTCTGCTCCAGGGCGCAGTAGCAGAAGAAGGCGGCCATGACCTCTTTGGCCCCGGGGATGCGGAGGATCTGGCTCAGGGTGAGGGGGCGGGCGTCCTGCTCCGCCCCGCCGCCCGCGCGCTGGTGGACCCGCCACAGGGGCAGCGTGGCCGCCAGGACGGCGGTCAGGACGATCTGGAGCAGGGAGATATAGCGGTAGCCCATCTGCCACCCGGCGGAGCCGGACAGGGCCAGCCCCATGATGTAGGGCCCGATGGCCGCCCCCAGCCCCCACATGCAGTGCAGCCAGCTCATGTGGCGGCTGGCGTAGTGCAGGGCCACGTAGTTGTTCAGCGCCGCGTCCACGCTGCCCGCCCCCAGGCCGTAGGGGATTGCCCATAGGCACAGCCCCCAGAAGGACCCGCTGGCGGAGAAGCCGAACAGGGCGGCGGCGGTCAGCCCCACGCTGGCGGCGGTGACCCGCCCGGCGCCCAGCCTTTTGGTGAGCCGGTCGCTTTGCAGGCTGGACACCACCGTGCCCATGGAGATGATGACGGAGATGATGCCGGCCCAGGAGGTGGGTACGCCCAGCTGGGCGTGCATCACCGGCCAGGCCGAGCCCAGCAGGGAGTCGGGCAGGCCCAGGCTGATGAAGGAGAGGTAGATGACGGCCAGAAGCAGATGTACCATATACAGGTTCCTCCTTTTGCGCTGGATATGATTATACCAGCGGGAGGGGAAAACATCTATGGGCAAAACCGCCAGATACCGCTGCGCATTTCACGAATTTGCCGGGCGCAGCGCCGTCCCCGGCAGGGCGGGCGGTTTTCCGCGCAAAAAAGCTGGCCGCCCCCACTTGACAAGAATGGTTAGCAATGGTAAACTATGGCCGTCACATCGGAAAAAGGAGGCCATGGGAATGCTTTTGAAAGATATCGGGGTGGGCCAAAGCTGCGTGGTGGAGCATATGGAGCTGCCCTTTCAGATCCAGCGGCGGCTGGAGGCGCTGGGCATGACCCGCCGGGCCCGGGTGGCGGTGGTCAACCGCAAGGGCCGGGGGATTTTGATCGTCAAGCTGCGGGGCAGCCGCTTTGCCCTGGGCGAGCAGATCACCAGGAATATCACGGTGAGCGGGGCGGGGGGAGCGGTATGAATCGGAAAGAGGACATGACCATTGGCTTCATCGGCAACCCCAACTGCGGCAAGACCACCCTGTTCAACGCCTACACCGGGGCGAACCTGAAGGTGGCCAACTGGCCGGGGGTGACGGTGGAGAAGGTGGAGGGGGCCATCCGGCGGCACGACCTGAACATCCGGGTGGTGGATCTGCCCGGGGCGTACAGCCTCACCTCCTACACCATGGAGGAGATCGTCTCCCGGCAGTTTATTTTGAGCGACGAGGTGGACGTGATCATCAACGTGGTGGACGCCTCGGTGCTGGAGCGCAGCCTGTACCTCACCCTGCAGCTGCTGGAGCTGGGCAAGCCGGTGGTGGTGGCGCTGAACATGATGGACGTGGTGGAGAAGCGGGGGATGGAGATCGACCTGCACCGCCTGCCTGAGATGCTGGGGGTGCCGGTGATCCCGGTGTCCGCCCGGCGCAGGACGGGGCTGGACGCGCTGCTGCACGCCGCCGCCCACCACAGGGGCTGCGCCGGCCCGGACAGCCTGGTCCACCAGCACCGGCATGTGGGCAGCCACGCCCACGACCACCACCAGGAGTACGCCATGGTGTACTCCGACGAGATCGAGGACCAGATCGACCGCATCATCCCCGCCCTGGAGGAGAAGCACCCCGGCGTCGCCAACCCCCGCTGGCACGCCTTGAAGCTGCTGGAGGGGGACAAGGAGGTGACCGGGCAGTACCCCCTGGACCTGCCCGGCCTGGGGGGGAAGGATTACGAGTCCCGGATCATCAACGAGAAGTACGCCTTCATTGACGAGATCGTGGAGGAGGTGCTTTTGCACAGGCAGCGCCAGGACCGGCTGACGGAGCGGCTGGACGCCGCCCTCACCCACCGCGTCTGGGGCATCCCCATCTTTTTGGGCATCATGGCCCTGGTGTTCTTCCTCACCTTCACCGTGGGCGACTGGATCAAGGGCTATTTTGAGCACACCATCGACGCGCTGTCCCTGCTGGCCCAGCAGGGGATGGACGCCATCGGGGTGGCCCCCATCGTCCAGTCCCTGGTGGTGGACGGGGTGATCGGCGGGGTGGGCACCATCGTCACCTTCCTGCCCAACATCTTCATTTTGTTCCTGGCCCTGGCCTTTTTGGAGGACAGCGGCTATATGGCCCGGGTGGCCTATGTGATGGAGGGCGTCATGAGCCGCCTGGGCCTGTCGGGCAAGGCGTTCATCCCCATGCTGCTGGGGTTTGGGTGCACCGTCCCGGCGCTGATGGCCTCCCGGGCGCTGGAGAGCAGGCGGGACCGCTATAAGGTGATGCTGGTCACCCCCTTCATGAGCTGCAACGCCCGGCTCACCATTTACATCCTGTTTTCCGAGATGTTTTTCGGGGAATACGCCATGCTGGCGGCCTATTCCATGTATCTCATCGGCATTGCGGTGGCCATGCTGGTGTCGGTGGGGCTGCACCTGCTGGACCGGGAGAAGGCGGTGAACTACCTGCTCATCGAGCTGCCCGAGTACAAGCTGCCCGACGCCCGAACCGTGGGCATCTACGTGTGGGACAAGGTGAAGGACTACCTGGGCAAGGCGGGCTCCACCATCTTCCTGGCCACGCTGCTCATCTGGCTGCTGCTGAACTTCGGCCCCCAGGGGTATGACCCGGGCATGTCCGGCGGCTTCGGGGCCATGGCCGGGCGGTGGCTGGTCCCCTTCTTCGCCCCCATCGGGCTGGGCTTCTGGCAGATCGCCGTGGCCCTCATCGCGGGCATATCCGCCAAGGAGGTGGTGGTGTCCAGCTGCGCGGTGCTCTTCGGCATCGTCAACGCCAACTCCCCTGCGGGGATGGAGGCGTTTGCCCAGGTGCTGTCCGGCATCGGCTTCGGGCCGCTCAACGCCTTCTGCCTCATGGTGTTCTGCCTGCTCTACGTCCCCTGCGCCGCCACCCTGGCTACCATTAAAAAGGAGTCGGGGAGCTGGGGCTGGACGGTATTTGTGGCGGTGTTCCAGGTGGCGGTGGCCTGGCTGGTCACCTTCCTGGCGTACCGCGTGGGGCTGATGATTTTATGACGCGAGGCGGGGGCCCTCCCATTTGGGAGCGGCCCCCGCCTTTTTCTGATCGAGCTTCCCGCTTTGGGCCGCCGGGCCCGCCCCTGTCCTAGAATTCCGCCAGGGTGATGGTCCGCCCGCCGTCCAGCCGGGAGGCTTCGGCGGCCAGGGCCATCACATGGCTCTCCACCGAGGCGTCCACCCCGGTGAGCCCCTGGGTCCCGCCCGCCGCGATGAGCTTGCAGAAGCTGGACATCAGCCCGAAGTCGCCGCCGCCGTGGCCGGAGAACTGCCCGCCCTCCTCGTTCAGGTCGATGACCTCCTGGGGCCTGCCGAACCGGCGCAGGATGAGGGCGTTTTTCTCCATATCCCCCTCGATCTCCCCCATGGTGCCGGTGATCTTGATGGTGCGGTGGCAGTCCTGGGTGAAGGCGGTCATGGTGAAGGTGGCGTGGATATTGTCCTGGAACTCCAGGTTCACCGTCTGGTGGTCCACAACGTTGTTGTCGCAGTGGAACACGCACCGGCCGTAGGGTCCCGTGCGCAGGGCGCCGTAGATTTTTTCCTCGTCGGGCTCACTGGCCAGCACGGCGCAGGGCCAGCGCTTCCCCCGGCCGCGTATGCCGGTGCGGGGGTCGGTGATGTAGATCTTCTCCGCGTCGTAGGGGCACCCGTCCTTGGCGGCGCAGCCGTCCAGGCAGCGTTTTGCGGCCCCCTGGGGGGTGTTTGCCGGCGTGAAGTAGTCCAGCGATCCAAAGCTCTGCACCCGCAGGCAGGGCTTTCCCGCCAGCCAGCGCAGAATATCCATGTCGTGGCAGCTCTTTTGCAGGATCATGGGGCTGGTCTCGTTGGAATTGCGCCAATTGCCCCGGACGAAGCTGTGGGCCTGGTGCCAGTAGGCCACGTGCTCGATGGCGTCGATGGTCTCAATCCGGCCGACCTCCCCCCGGCGCAGCAGGTCCTCCAGGGCGGCGTAAAACCGGGTATAGCGCAGCACGTGGCACACCACCACCGCCCGGCCGGTCTCGTGGGCCTTTTTCTGCAGGGCGCGGCACTGCCCCAGGTCGGGGGAGATGGGCTTTTCCAGCAGGATGTGGTAGCCCTTGTCCAGGGCCTTCAGGGCGGCGGAGACGTGCTGCCGGTCCAGGGTGGACACGATCATCACGTCGGCCAGGCGGGGCTGGGAGAGCAGCGCCTCGTCGCAGGGGAAGCACATTTCGGCGGGTACGCCGAAGCGTTTTTGCAGCAGCTCCAGCCGCTCGGGGCGCACGTCCGCCCCGGCGACGATTTTCATCTCCTCCGGGTGGGCGTGCTGGTAGGGGGCGTAGGCATCCAGGCCCCGGTCCCCGCAGCCGCAGATGGCAAAGGTGACAGGCTGTGACATAGCTTTGCGCTCCTTTCGGTGGCTCGCGCGGGGCGCGCGCCGGTTTTTGGGTATTATATCATACCCGCGGGGATTTTGCACCAGGAAAAGAGGAAAAAATGCGGCGGGGCCTGGGCCCCGCCGCGTCTGCCTATTCCATGTCCGCCTCCCGGGCCTGGCGGCGCTTTTGGTAGTACTGGGCCTGGGCCTCCCAGAGGGAGCGGTATTTGCCCTGGGCCTCCAGCAGGGAGTCGTGGGTGCCCTGCTGGACCACCCGCCCGCCGTCGAACACGGCGATCTCGTCGCAGAACCGGCAGGAGGACAGCCGGTGGGAGATATATACGGCGGTCTTGTCCTCCACAATGTCGTTGAATTTGGTGTACACCTCCGCCTCCGCCTCCGGGTCCAGGGCGGCGGTGGGCTCGTCCAGCACGATGAAGGGCGCGTCCTGGTAGAGCACCCGGGCCAGGGCGATCTTCTGGGCCTCGCCGCCGGATATCTCCACCCCGTTTTCGTCGAAGTCCCGGTAGAGGAAGGTGTCCAGCCCCTCCGGCAGCTGCTCCAGCCGCGCCCCGAAGCCCGCCTTGACAAGGCACTGCTCCGCCCGGGCCCGGTCGTAGTCCTCCGACGCGGCCACGTTTTTGCCCAGGGGCTGGGAGAGCAGCTTGAAGTCCTGGAACACCACGGAGAACAGCGCCAGGTAGTCGCCGTAGCGGTATTTGCGGATGTCGATGCCGTTGAGGAGGATGACCCCCTCGGTGGGGTCGTACAGGCGGCACAGCAGCTTGATGAAGGTGGTCTTGCCCGAGCCGTTCTCCCCCACCACCGCCAGGCGCCCGCCCACCTTGAACTTCATGGACACATGGCGCAGGGCCCAGGCATCGGTGTTGGGGTAGCGGAAGGACACGTCCCGGAACTCAATCTCATAGTTGCGGTCGGCGCGCTTTTCGGTGGTCAGGCTGCCCTGGTACATGCGGTTGGGCATGTCCAGCAGCTGAAAGACGGGAAGAAGGAACTGGGCGTTCTCCCGCAGGTCGGACAGCACGGACAGCAGGTCCGCCGCCCCCTTGGACAGTCCCGCCAGCGCCCCCACATACTGGGCGATGGCCCCCACCCCGAAGGCGCCCCCCAGGGCCTTGAGCCCCACGAAGAGGTACACCGCGCCGGAGTAGGCCCGCACCACCCCCTCCGAGGCGGCGGTGAGCAGCCCCCGGGGGCCGCGGCTGGCCCGGCCGATGGCGGAATTGGGGCCGAAGCCGTCCAGGGCGGGGTCGGCCGCCTTCTGGAAGAGGAATTTGTCCTGGGCGTAGACGCGTATGTCGGCGGAGGCGGAGCGGTTGAACTGGGCGTGGGCGCACAGCGCATTGAAGGCCCGGTTGAAGAAGGAGCCGTCTATGGCGGACCAGAAGGTCTGGGCCCGGCTGTAGCACAGGGCGGACAGCCCCACCGCCCCAGCCATCAGCGCCAGCATGGCCGGCAGGCACCAGGGGCTGTTCAGCGCCGCCAGGGGGCTGCCCTGGGGCACGGGCAGGGTGAAGAGACTGGCGGACAGGGCCAGTGCCCCCGCGATGCGAAGCACGGCCTCCACCAGGCGGCTGAAGGCGTCCTTCAGCTTCCAAAGCCCCCAGCTGGCCCAATTCTCGTCCTCCATGATCTGGTTGAGCAGGGCGAGGGTCTTGGGGTCGTCCGCGTCCTGGAAGTCCATGCGCAGCATCTTGTCCACGTGCAGGCGGCAGCGGGCGGGGAAGGCGTAGCCATTGTCAATGACCTGGGCCCGGCAGCTGGCGGCGGCCTGGGCCGCGCCCATCAGCGCCGTGGACAGCAGCAGGGCGGCCAGCAGGGGCCACGCCTCCCCGCCGCCCCCGCCCCCGGCCACCGCGTTCACCAGCCGGGCGGTGAAGTACAGCGGGACATAGGGGGACAGGGCGGTGAGGGCGTTTTTGGCCAGCGAGACGGGGAAAATCTTCGGCATGGCCTTCCACAGGATGGAATAGCCCCGGCGGGTGGCGGCGAACGCCTCCCTGAGGGTCATGCGGCTTTTGTTCTCACTCATGGTCTGCCACCCCTTTCAGGTCCGCGCTGCCCGCGTAGTATTTGCGCTGGATGTCGAACAGATAGGCGTACCGCCCGCCCAGCTCCAGCAGGGAGTCGTGGGTGCCCTCCTCGGCGATGCCGCCGTTTTCGATGAGCAGCACCCGGTCGCAGAACCGGGTGGACGCCAGCCGGTGGGAGATATACACGCTGGTGGCGTCCCGGGTCAGCTCGTGGTACTTCTGGTAGAGCTTGCTCTCGGCGATGGGGTCCAGGGCGGCGGTGGGCTCGTCCAGCACCACGATGGGGCCGTTTTTGTACAGCGCCCTGGCCAGCATCAGCTTCTGCATCTGCCCGCCGGACAGCTCCACCCCGTCCAGGTACAGCTGCCGGCCCAGGTGGGTGTTCTCCCCCTGGGGCAGGGCGCGGACCTGGTCCGCCACCCCCGCCCGCTCCAGGCAGTCCCACATACGCTCCCGGTCCACGTCCCCGCCCTGGGCCACGTTTTCCGCCACCGTGCCGGGCAGCGGGGCGAACTGCTGGAACACGGCGGAGAACAGCTTGTAGTAGTCCCGGCGGTTATACTGCCGGATGTCCTCCCCGTCCAGCAGCACCAGGCCCTCCGTGGGGTCCAGCAGGCCGCACAGCAGCTTGATGAGGGTGGTCTTGCCCGCGCCGTTTTTGCCCACCACCGCCAGCTTCTCCCCGGGGCGGATGGCCAGGCTGACGTGGGAGAGGGTGTCCGCCTTTGCGCCGGGGTAGCGGTAGGACACGTCCCGCAGCTCGATGGCGTACAGGTGGCCGGGCTTGACGGCCAGGGGTGCGCCGTCCTCAAAGCGGAAGGGCTCCGGCGCGGCCATAAACTCCCGCAGGGTGGACAGGTCCAGGCTCTGGCGGTGGAGGGCGCCCAGGTCGGTGAAGATGCCCGTCACCCACTGGGCGAAGCCGCCCACGGCGGAGAAGTACAGCACGAATTGGGCGGGGGACAGCTCCCCCCGGAGGGCCAGGGCGATGAGCCAGCCGTAGGCCGCGCCGTTGCGCAGCAGGGCCAGGGCCACGTCCAGCAGGTCGGCCCACAGATAGCGCCGCTGGGCTTTGACGCAGAAGTCCTCGAACATCTGGGTATATTTGTCGTAGAGCTGGAGCAGCCAGGGTCCCAGGCCGAAAATGCGCACGTCCTTGGCCAGCTTGGGGCTCTGGCTCTGGTACACGATGCGGTCGGACATGCGGCGCAGCCTGCCCTCCTCCTCCCGGTGGCGGTAGCGCCAGGAGCGGATGCGCTCCCCGGCGAAGTAGCCCGCCGCGGCCAGCGCAGCGGTGAGCAGGGAGATGGCCGGCCCCGCCTGGGAGAGCAGCAGCAGGTAGACGGCGAAGCTCACCAGGTTGGAGGTCAGGCTGGTCAGGGTGTTCCACACAGCCTCCCCCGCGTCGTTGTTGGTGGAGTGGGCCCGGCCGGCCTCTGCCAGGCGCTTGAGGTAGTCCGGGTCCTCGATGTGGGGGTAGGCGGTGCAACATTCCAAAAGGTTTTGCTCGACGGCCAGCATCCGGCGCACGCAGACCCGGCCGAAGAGGGTGTTGGCGTTCAGATACGCCTGAAAGGAGTAGACGCACACCAGCCCCAGGGCGAACTGGGCGATCAGGACGGTCAGCTCCCCGGGGGACACCCCCCGGCCCACCGCGTCCAGGATCATGGGGGTGACGAACAGCTCCAGCAGGCTGGCGGCCACAGTGCAGACGATGAGCCCTGCGCAGATGAGCAGAACGCTCTTGGCGTCCCGCCAGGCATGGCGGATCATGAACGCGCAGTTGGAGGCCATGCCGTAGGCGGGCTTTTGCTTGCCGGTTTTGGGTTTTTCCATGTATCTCACCTCGTGGCGTATGGTAGCACAAAAGCCCCCGGCCGTGTAAACCGGGGGCTGAATTGCCGCGTGCAGGGGCTGAATTGCAGGGGCAGGGATGGACAGCGCCCCCCTACCGCGTGCCGCCGCCCACGGGCAGCAGAATCTCCGTGGTGAAGGCCCCCTCCTCGCTGTTGCGGCTGAGCCAACCCCCCAGCCGTTCCACAATGGCGTCGATGCGCACCAGGCCGAAGCCGTGGCCCTCCCCCTTGGTGGAGCGGAAGCGGCCCTCCCGCTTCCTTTGCCTGCCTCCGGCGGTGAAGTTGGTGAAGGAGATGTAGAGCTGCTCCCCCTTCCTGTCGATATAGACCCGGATGAGCCGCTGCTCCTCGGGCAGGGGGAGGCTGGCCTCGATGGCGTTGTCGAAGAGGTTGCCCAGGATGACGCACAAATCCAGCGCCGAGATGTCCAGCGCCACCGGGACGCTGGCGTCCGCGCGCACCTGGATGTGCTTGGACCGGGCCAGGGAGATCTTGCTGTTGAGGATGGCGTCCGCCATGGGGTTGCCGGTCTTGACCACCGTGTCCACTGCGGCCAGGTCGGTCTCCAGCTGGTCCAGGTAGGCCGCCACAGCCTGCCAGTTCCCCTGGGCGGCGTGGGCCTTCATCACCTGGATGTGGCTGCGGTAGTCGTGCCGCCAGCCCCGCATCTGGCGGTACATGTTTTCCACCTCGGCGTAATGGATTTCAATGAGCTCCCGCTGGTAGGCGGCGATGTGCTTGTCGATGAGCCTGGACAGCAGCGCCATGGCGGCGTCCTCCCTTCATATCCGGTCAATGATGGCCCGGTTGAGCTTTTCGTACTGCCCCCGGGGCAGGGGGATGCGCTCGCTGGTGGTGAGCTCCGCCTCCGTCCGGGAGGCCCGGCGCACAAAGGCCAGGTTCAGGATGAAGGAGCGGCCCACCCGGAAAAACCGGCTGTCCAGCCCCTTCTCCAGCTCGGCAAGGGGGCGCTTGACGCTGTAGTCCCGGCCGGCGTGGACGGTGACATAGTTGTGGGACACCTCCAGATAGCGGATGGCGCTCAGGGGCAGGCGCACCGTCTCCCCCGGCAGCTCCAGGGTGAGGGCGGGGGCGTTGCGGCGCAGCCGCCCCACCGCCCGGGTGAGCACCTGGGAGAGCTTGTCCGGGTCCACGGGCTTGGTGAGGTAGTGCAGGGCGGACACCTCGTAGCCCTGGGCGATATAGTCGGCATAGCCGGTGACAAAGACGATCTGAATGTCGTCGTTGTCCCGGCGGACGGCCTTGGCCAGCGCCACTCCGTCCATGCCGTCCATCTCAATGTCCAGCAGCAGCACGTCGAAGTCCCGCCGCTCCTCGTAGCGGAACAAAAACGCCTGGGCGGAGGGGAAGCGCTCCACCGCCAGCGCCGTCCCCGCGGCCCTGGCCCAGTGTGCGGCCAGGCTTTCGATGTACCGGGCGTAGTCCTGGTCGTCGTCGCACACGGCGAAGCGGAGGCTCATGACGGCGCGCCCCCGCGCTCCAGGCTGAAGTGGGCGGCGGCCTGCCCCTGGCCCACCGCCTTGGCCAGCTGGAGGGGCTGCCCGGTGCAGTCCCCGGCGGCGTACACGCCGGGGAGGCTGGTGGCCATGCGGGCGTCCACCTTGATATAGCCGTTTTCCAGCTCCAGCCCCGGGGCCAGCCGGGCGGGGGCGATGGAGGCGCGCAGCAGGAACACCCCGTCGCAGGGGGTGAGCGCCCCGGCGGCGTCCCGCACCCCGCTCACCCGGTCCTCCCCCAGGATGGACAGCCCCGCCAGCCGCTTTACGATGACCTGGCAGCCGATGGAGCGCAGGAACGCCGTCTCCTCGTCAAAATTGGGGGCGTCCCCGGCGCATACCACGGTCCTGCCCCGGTAGAACATGCCGTCGCAGGTGGCGCAGTAGCTCACCCCCCGGCCCAGCAGCGCCTCCTCCCCGGGCAGGGGGGCGGCCCGGGACACCCCGGGGGCCAGGATGACCGCCCCGCCCTCCACGGCGTCGTTTTCCACCGACACCATCACCGTGTCCCCCAGGGGCATCACGGACAGGGCCCGGCCCGGCTTGAACTGCGCTCCCAGGTCCCTGGCCTGGGCGGCCAGGCGCTGCACCAGCTCCAGCCCCGTGACGCCGGGCAGGCCGGGGTAGTTGGCCATGGCGGGGGCGCGGCACAGGGGGGAGGCGGTGGGGTCGTTGGTGATGACGAGCACGGACTTGTCCCGGGCGCGGGCGTGGATGGCGGCGGTGAGCCCGGCAGGGCCGCCGCCCACGATGAGCAGGTCGTATTTCATGGCGTGTGCCTCCGTTTCATGTTTCTGCTTCCCAGTATACTATTGTCCCCGCCCCATGACAATACTTGCAAAGTGGATTTTGTTGGGGTATACTGGGGCTGATTTTGTTGGAGGAGGGCGTTTTATGAAGCGCATCTTACTGCTCACCACCGGCGGCACCATCGCCTCCCGGCTCACCGACGAGGGGCTTGCCCCCGGCATTGACGGCGAGGGGCTTGCCCGCAGCCTGGGGGCGCTGGGGGACAGCTATGCCCTCACCGTCCGGGATATCCTCCACCTGGATTCGTCCAATATCCAGCCCGAGGAGTGGCGGCTCATCGCCCGGCATGTTTTTGAGGCCCGGGACGGCTTTGACGGCGTGGTGATCTCCCACGGCACCGACACCATGGCGTACACCGCCTCGGTGCTGTCCTTCATGGTGCGGGGCATCCCCATCCCGGTGGTGCTCACCGGGGCGCAGCTGCCCATCGAGCACCCCCTCACCGACGGGCTGGACAACCTGCGCACCGCCTTTGCCATGGCGGCCGGCGGCTGTGCGGGGGTGTTCCTGGCCTTCGGGCGGAAGGTGATGCTGGGCTGCCGGGCGGTCAAGACCCACACCACCGACTTTGCCGCCTTCGACAGCGTGAACTGGCCGCCGGTGGCGGTCGTGAACGGCGCGGGCCTCACCCTGCGGCGGGAGGCGATCCCCCCGGCGGCCGGTCCGTGCGCGCTGCGGGACGAGCTGTGCCAGCAGGTGTTTCTCATCAAGCTTACCCCGGGGCTGGACCCGGAGATCTTCGACATGCTGCTGCGGATGCACTACCGGGGCGTGGTCATCGAGGCGTTCGGGGCGGGGGGGCTCCACTTCATCCGGCGCAACCTCATCGAGAAGCTCCACGCCGCCGCCCAGGCGGGGATGGCGGTGGTGGTGTGCAGCCAGTGCCTGTACGAGAGCAGCGATTTCTCCCTGTACCAGGCGGGCCAGAAGGCGCTGGCCCAGGGGGTGATCCAGGGCTGGGACATGACCACGGAGGCGGCGGTGACCAAGCTGATGTGGGCGCTGGGCCAGACGGACAGCCTGGCGGGGGTGCGGGAGCTGTTTGCGCAGAACCTGTGCGGAGAAGTCAGAAGCGCGCAGCGCCCGGGAGCAGGCGGCTAAGACGCGAAGCGG
>Ga0137309_100097_pt1 | contig 57766 bp, 56 predicted proteins | sample NAcewiD2O_June_FD_97179 | JGI IMG/M metagenome (GOLD analysis project Ga0137309, IMG submission 97179) | Mouse cecal microbial communities from Vienna, Austria - N-Acetylneuraminic amended D2O_June | ecosystem: Host-associated > Mammals > Digestive system > Large intestine > Cecum | place... | reverse complement strand
CTGCCTTTTACCTGATTTCAGAGGCCACGGCAGAACCATGTGTGACAGCCTGGAATGGAACAGCCGCATGATCGCAGACGATATGGCGGATTTTTTGGACGTTTTGGAGATTCCGTCTGCACATTTGTTTGGTCACAGCTGCGGTGCATATGTGGGATGCTATATGGCCGCAAAGTACCCTGAAAAGGTGAAAAGCCTTGTCCTGGTCGGTGGAGGAGCTTATCCAAGGGCGGAAAGCGCAGACAGTTTTCTTCCGGAAAGCCTTTTGGAAAAGAACGATACCAAATTTATTGAAGATATGAAAGTAAGGCACAATGAAGCCTGCAAAGGTGACTGGCAGACTTACCTGAGGATGACGGTCAACGATTGGAAAACGCATCCGAGTCTGACTGACGATGAATGGGCGGCAATCAAATGCCCGGCGTTTTTCATAAACGGTGAAAAGGATCCCTTTGGGACTTGTGCGGAGCTTAAGAAAAAAGTTTCATCGGCAAGGGTTTATGAGGTAAAGGGCGGGGGACACCGCCCGCATTTTGTCGGAGAACAGGCGAAGGAGCTTAACCCGATGATCCTTGATTTTTTAGCGTCATGCTGATGATGCAAGCAGGTGAGGAAGAATTATATTATCAAAGGGAAGCATTCTCTTTGACGCAGCCATCGAGCGGTTTAAACAGGAATATACGAAGGAATCGGTTGAGAGGGAAGAAATGAGGAGGGAACGATCATGGACTGCAGGAGAATCAGCGATTCCGACCGGGAACGGATCAATACGTTTATAAAGCGTCACTGGTTTACCACTACAATGGTTATCCAGGGCAAAGAAATTGACATGACGAAAACAGAGGATTTGACATGGCTGAGCTTTTGATAAAGAGAAAGGCGGTTTGGTTTGGAGACAAGGGGCGGTTTTTATATTACACAGATCAAGCAGCGGCAGGAGAGAATCTTCGAAAAGCTGCTGCGGGAGAACGGAACAGAGATCAGCGGCGGGCAGGGAAGGATTCTGTTTGTCCTGTGGAAAAATGACAATCTGACGGTCAGTGAGATCAGCAGAAAGACGTCTCTTGCGAAAAACACGGTCTCCATTGTGGTGGACAAAATGGTGCAGAAGGGGATTGTGGAGAGGACGATCAATCCTGACAACCGGCGCCAGACCATCATATCTCTCACGGAATATGCAAGAACCCTGCGGGAGAAATACGAGCAGGTATCGCAGCGGATGAACCATCTCTTTTACCGGGGATTCTCGCAGGAAGAGCGGGTGGAATTCGAGCGGTATCTGGCCCGCATCCTGGAGACGCTGACACAGTGGGAGGATGGGTATAAGTAGCGGCGAGATTTTATACAGGAGAATTGAAAATAACGACAGGGGAGGACTGGAAATGATCACACTGGAATATATCAGGAAATTTGCAGAAAAACAGAAGACGGCGTTTATCGGATCCGTGGACGGGGAGGGATTCCCCAACATAAAGGCGGTGTTCACGCCCCGCAAGATCGAGGGGAACAGCTTTTACTTTTCCACCAATACCTCATCCGTGCGAACCGGGCAATATCTGAAAAATCCAAAAGCGAGTCTGTATTTCTATAACAGAGGGCGTTTTCGCTACGAGGCAATCATGCTGGTGGGAACCATGGAGGTCTTGCAGGATGCCGGGATCAAGGAAGAGATCTGGCAGAGCGGGGATACCATGTATTATAAGGAGGGCGTCACGGATCCGGATTACTGCGTATTGAAGTTCACGGCAGTCCGGGGAAGGCGTTACTGCAGTTTGAAGTCGGAGGATTTCAGTTTATGAAGTTAATGGAACCGACGATGAATTATGATAAACAAATACAGGCATTCCGACAGGAATTCCTTTTATCTGGCGGATCCATGGATGGGTGTGGTTCGCTTCGAAGTTTCGAACATACCGGGGACTGGATGGATCAGTTGGAGGCATATAAAAAACCTGAGACAACTCCGCCTGGACATGTGCCAATGACGCAGTATATTTATGTGAGAGAATCGGACGATAAGATCGTTGGCGTGATTCAGATCAGGCATTATTTGAATGATTATCTTGAAAAATATTTCGGGCACATTGGGTATTCGGTATGCCCGAGTGAACGGCGAAAGGGATATGCGGCTCAAATGCTCAAAAGGGTGCTTCCCGAATGTAAAGCGCTTGGCATCGACAAAGTGTTGATAAGCTGTGTTCCGGAAAATGAGGGCAGCCGCAGGACAATTGTGAAAAACGGCGGGGTATATGAATCGACTGTCCGTTTGGAAGAAGAGGATATCTATTTGGAACGGTATTGGATTGAACTTTGAAATGGAGAGGGAACAAGATGTCATTGGAAAAAGTAAAGAATTATTTGGAAACAGTTGGCCTGGGAGGGCGTGTACACGAGCTGTCGCAGACAACGGCAACGGTTGAGGATGCCGCAAGTGCAATCGGCTGCAGGCCCGAACACATAGCAAAAACCATGTCTTTTCTGCTGGATGAGGAGCCGATCCTCATTGTGACTGCGGGGGATGCGAAAATAGATAACAGGAAATATAAGAGCTGCTTTCACAAAAAGGCAAAAATGATACCCTGGGAATTGGTAGAACAATATACCGGGCATGCTCCCGGCGGCGTATGTCCCTTTGCGGTCAATCCCAATATGAAGGTCTATCTGGATATATCCTTAAAGCGTTTTCAGACCGTCTACCCGGCAGGGGGAAGCGGCAACAGCGCCGTTGAACTGTCCATTGAAGAGCTCGATTCCTGTTCCAATTCCTCCGGGTGGGTAGACGTCTGCAGTAACTGGATCGCAGAGGGATAAACACGGGTGTTGACTAATGCTCTTTACAAGACCAGTTCGTGACTTCCATTTTTATTACGGCAATCCTGTCAACCTGTTCTCTGTTGAAATCCCATTCGTTTTGCGCAGAATAGTGGGACAGCAACACATTAAGGGCGTGGACTTTTTCGGTATATTCATTTACGATTTGAATTTTCCCGTTTCCCATGATGGATTGATAAAAATAGGAGTAGGCGCAGGCTGTTTCGCCCTGGGCAAGCTGATGTTTTCGATCCATCTCAAAGGAAGCGGTTTCCTGTGTCCGGATCAAATCTATTTTCTTTCCGGCTGCTGCGCCGTGAAAATAGAGGAACAATTTTCCGTCTGCCTCTTCGTAACCAAAATTCAAGGGCACAATATATGCGCCATTCTCATCTACAAGGCCTAACCGGCAGCAATCACATGCGGAAAGGATTTCCATCATCTTGTCAAAATCCGTAACTTCTCTGTCTTTTCTTCTCATACGTTTTCCTCCATCTGTTTTGATTATAAAATATTTGTCTTCTGTCTGCAATGCGTGGTATAATAAAATGCTTGACATTAAAGGAGGAGTGAAAATGAGTGTTTATTACAAGCATACGAAGACAGAGTCAATCAAAGTGCCGTATTCTTTCAGATGCGAGCAGTGTATGAAGGACAGCGGGCCGCTGACGGCAACCATAACCGGAATGGAGGCGGATATCAACAGCAATTTCAAGGATCTGGATCTGAAGGGAACGGAGACGTTGAATAAGATCGCCCACAAATATCTTGTGAGGGCTGTGAAGGATGCGCACCGCAATGTCACGGAAAAACATATTTATTCCACGGATTTCAAGGATGAATGCCCTTACTGCCATAAGCCCCAGTCCTGGGCGGTCAGCGGCGCAAAGGACGAGATGTTCACAACGCCGATTGTCTGTTTCATCGTCGGCATCATTCTCGGTGCAGGGTGTTATTTCTTTTCGGGGGTGGACAACAGCCTGACAATCGCAATCGTCGTGGCAGGCATCTGCTTTGCCCTGGCGGCCGGAAGCCTGATTCTGAATATCATAAAGGTAAGCAGCAAAAAGAGAAAGACATCCGTTTCCTGCCAGAAAAACGTGCCGGTTATCGAATGGAGCGCCGTACAGGATCTGTTGGACGAAAAGTAAGGATTTATATAGAAAAGAAGCGGAGAAGATCTATGGCTGTTCAATACCGGAAATTAACCGAAACGGAACTGGAAGCATTTATAGAGATTAGAATCCGCCAGCTGCGGGAAGAAGGGGCGGCGCAGGAGCTGGATCTGAAACCTGCTTTAAGGGATTATTGTAACCGGCATATGGCGGATGGAACCTTTGTTTCCTGGCTGGCGGCTGACGGAGAAAGAATCGTCGGAACAAGCGGAATGTCATTTGTCGAAAGACCGCCGCATTTTGGATGTCCAAACGGAAAAATGGGACTGCTTTCCAGTATGTTTACCGCCAGGGATTACCGCAGACAGGGAATTGCGAAAGAGCTGCTTTCAAGGGTGGTAAACGAGGCCAGGGATTACGGATGCGGTGATGTCCAGATCACGGCCTCCGATATGGGGGTTTTGCTGTATACGAATTTCGGTTTTGTAAAAAACGGTAATTTTATGCAGTATAAAATCAGCGGATAGCGGGTTTTTAGAGGAATAAAATCGGGATGATGGAAGAGACGGGAATGAAAGCCCAGGTGATTGAGGAAATACGAGCTCTTGCAGGAGAGTATGGCGTGGAAAAAGTAATTCTGTTCGGATCCAGGGCAAGAGGAAATTATAAACGTGCCAGTGATATTGATCTTGCGGTAAGCGGCGGGGATATTCTGCGGTTTGCCCTTGCTGTGGACGAGGAAACTTCCACGCCGCTGCGGTTTGATATTATAAATCTGGATGGAATGGTGTGCGAAGAGCTGCAAAAGGCCATTTGGACGGAAGGGAAAATTTTATATGAAAAAATTTGACAATTACAGCTCTAATCTGCGCGTGCTTGAGAGGGCGGATAAGGAAATACTGAGCAATGAATTCATTATCAGCGGGATTATTGATAAATTCTCCATTCAGTTTGAACTGGGGTGGAAGCTGTTAAAAGAATTGCTCGACTATGAAGGCAGCAGGGTGTCAGCGACCGGATCTCCCAGAGGTATCATCAAGGAGGCGTATGCAGTGTATCCTTTTTTTGACGGAGAAATCTGGCTGGAAATGCTCAGGGCGAGAAATGACATGGCGCACATTTATAACGGGAATGCGGCGAAGGAGCTCGTGGGGCGGATATTGCGGGTGTATATTCCGGAATTCAAAAGGCTGGAGAAGGAATTGAGGAACACCTACGGCGGAAAGCTTGAGTCGGCGGAAGGAGCCATGGTACTGGAGCCGGGCGGGGAGATCGAACTGACGGGTTCTTTTTAGAAGGTTGATTATGGGCGGACGACTGGTGGAGGGAAGGCTTATGATTCGGTTGACAAACCGCCAGGCGCGGCAGTTTATGCTTTTGAAGCAGGGACTTCTTGGAAAATACAGGTTTGAGGGAAAGCCGGGGGCGCTTGCCTTTGTCCGGCAGGCGGGCTGTATTCAGTTTGATCCGGTGGATGCCTGCGGAAAAAATGCGGAGCTTACCCTTCAGTCCAGGGTAAAGGGATTCACGAAGGGGATGCTTGGCGAGCTGCTCTATGAGGACCGGCGGCTGGTGGATTATCCGGACAAGAATCTCTCGATTCTGCCGGCCCGGGACTGGCCCTGTTTTGAGCGCTACCGACGGGCCGCGCGGGAGAGCGGGCGGCAGTTTCCGGAGCTTGCGCAGCTTGAAGTTCTGACAAAGGAATATATCGAGAAGAACGGTCCGGTAAGCTCGGACGATCTTCCCATCGAGAGGGAAATACACTGGCATTCCGCCATTCACTGGAGCGGTAACTGGCAGGGAAACACAAAGGCCGCAAGAGCCGTGCTGGAGCAGCTTTATTCCACAGGCGAGCTGGTGATCCATCACAAGAAAGGGACGAGGAAATACTATGATCTGGCATGCCGGCACCTGCCGCGGGAGCTTCTGAGCGCACCGGATCCCTTTCCGGATGAGTTCGGACACAAAAAGTGGAGAATTCTGCGCCGGATCGGAGCGGTAGGCCTGCTCTGGAACCGCCCCTCTGATGCGTGGCTGAATATCTGGGGCCTTACAACAGCCGAAAGGGCGAGGGCGTTTGATGAGCTGGAGGCGGAAAACCGGATCCTGTCCGTGGAAGTGGAAGGCCTGCGCCACAGGCTGTACTGCAGGGCGGAGGATCTGCCGCTTCTGGAAGAGGTGATCAGGGGCGCAGACCACAGGCCGCGCCTGGAGTTTATCGCTCCGCTGGACTGTTTTCTCTGGGACCGGAAGCTGATCGAGGCGCTGTTTGGGTTTGAATACAGCTGGGAGATCTACACGCCAAAGGCCAAGCGCAAGTACGGCTTTTACGTGCTTCCCATCCTGTACGGGGAGCGGTTCGCAGGGCGCATCGAGGCGGTCTGCGAGGCCAAAACGCAAACCCTTGTGGTGAAGAATGTCTGGTATGAGGAGGGGGTAAGATTCACAAAGAAGCTGGAAGCGGAGCTGGAAAAAAGTCTGAGGCGTTTTGCCAGGTTTAATGCGTGCGGTGAAGTTCGCTGGCTTTCGGGCGGAGAAAATGGCAGATAATACAAAAACCGAAAGCTGCGGGAAGATTCAGACAATAGGTTCCATGAATTGAAAGGTTTCACAATCACAAAAAATACGGAGTTAAGGAACATAGAATGGGAAAACCAAAAATATTTCTTTTTGATTTGGACGGCACCTTATTAAGGGATGATAAAACCATATCGGAATCTACGTTGAAAATATTGTCCAGATGCAAAGAATGCGGGTATCTGATCGGTGTTTCCACATCCAGGGGCGAGCAGAACTGCCTTGGTTTTTTGCGAGAAATAAAGCCGGATATTCTTATTTCCAGCGGCGGGGCGCTGGTACGGGTAAATGGAACAATGATCCGCTGCGTCTCCTTTTCACCGCAAGAGACAAAAAGCTTTATTGAAGCGGCAAGAAAGCTATGCGGCAGGGACTGCGAAATTACGGTTGACACATTAGATGCGCATTACTGGAATTATAAAACCGATCCAAAAGAGCAGGATAAAAGCTGGGGAGACAGCGTCTATACGGATTTTACGGACTTTAAGCAGGAAGCGCTGAAGATCTGTGTCGAGATACCCGATCCCGCCCTGGCGCAGAAATTATGCGGACATTTCTCGGAGCTTGACAGCCAGCGTTTTTCGGACGGCGACTGGTATAAGTTTACGAAGAGCGGGATTACAAAGGAAAAGGCGGTCCTGGCGGCATGCGAAGCGTGCCATGCGGATGTATCAGAAATCGCCGCATTTGGAGATGATTATGCGGACATAGGTATGTTAAAGCTATGCGGTATCGGCGTGGCGATGGGAAATGCCATACAGGAGGTCAAAGACATTGCTGACGATATCACGCTTTCAAATGAGGAGGATGGCGTGGCCGCCTATCTGGAAAGATGGATTATTTGAGGGCGGCAGCAAACCCAATACATGCTCAGACAGAAAGAGGATCCGGACATGGACATTCATATTCGAAAAGCGCTGTATGTTGCACGGGGTGTGGAGAAAACGGCAGGGACGTTTATTTTAAAGCACGAGCCGGAAGAGGGGTATAAAAACGGAAAATGGCTGACGGAAAATGATTACAGGTACATTTATGTCATCTATACGCTTGCGGTCCATCCTGATTTCCTGAAATGCGGTGTGGGAACAGAGATCTTGCGGTTTGCGGAACACACGGCACGAAAAGAAAGGTGCGTGAGCATCCGGCTTGATGTTGTAAAGGGGAATATTCCTGCGGAGCGGCTTTATCAAAAATGCGGATATCAGTTGACCGGAACCGTAAGTCTGGGGTATGAAGCGTATGGGCTCTTCTGGTATCATCTTTATGAAAAAGTCTTATAACGTAAAAAGGAACGGATATTTACAGCAGCGGAGGAAGAGATTTATGGCGGAGAGAAATCTTGATTTTGACACGGTGATTGACAGAAAAAATACGGGAAGCGTCAAATATGACACGGCATCCCGGGAGGGAATGCCTGAGGACGCGCTCTCCCTGTGGGTGGCGGATATGGATTTTAAAACATCCTCCTATGTACAGGATGCTTTAAGGAAGTTTGCGGAGCACGGGATATTCGGGTATAACAATGCAGCGGAGGATTATTTTGAGGCGGTGCGGTCCTGGCATGTGCGTCATCATGACTGGAGGGTGGAAAAAGAATGGCTGGTGAAAACACCGGGAATCGTTTTCGCCCTTTCCATGGCGGTACAGGCCTTTACCGGGGAGGGGGACGGCGTGCTGATCCAGCAGCCGGTGTACCATCCTTTTGCAAGGGCGGTGCTGCAAAATGGCAGAAGGCTCGTGGACAATCCCCTTCTTCAGGATGAGAACGGGAAGTATTACATGGATATACAGGATTTTGAGGATAAGATCGTCAGGGAGCAGATAAAGCTGTTTATTCTCTGCAGTCCTCACAACCCGGTGGGCCGGGTGTGGTCCGGGCAGGAGCTTGAGAGAATCGGTGATATCTGTTACCGCCATAAGGTGATCATCATAAGCGATGAGATTCACAGTGATTTTGTGTTCCGGGGAAAGCACTGCGTGCTTGCGGGACTGAAAAAGGAATACGAGGAGATCACCGTGACCTGCACGGCGCCCAGCAAAACCTTTAATATCGCGGGTCTCCAGGTGTCCAATATTTTTATTCCCAACGAGAGGCTGCGCACTCTTTTTGAAAAACGGATTTCTGCGTGCGGCTGCAGCCAGCCCAATTCCGCAGGGCTTACGGCCTGCCTTGCCGCATACCGGGACGGGGAGGAATGGTATCGGGGAATGCTCTCCTATATCGGGGAGAATATCCGTTTTGCCAAGGCGTTTCTTGCGGAACGCCTGCCGGAGGTTAAAATGTGGGAGCCGGAAGGAACCTATCTGATCTGGCTGGACTTAAGGTCCCTGGGACTTTCCCATGATAAGATGGAGGAGTTGATTGTCAGAAGGGCGAGGCTCTGGCTTGATGACGGTGCGATGTTCGGGGCTGCGGGGGAGGGGTTCCAGAGAGTCAATACCGCCTGCCCCAGATCGGTTCTGAAGCAGGCTCTGGAGCGGCTGGAGAGGGCGGTCCGGGAGATTGCCGGATAAGCGGCATCAGGCGGCGGAAAGGTTTGGATTGGGTATGGAAAATCCGTTTTCGAGAACAGAATATCTGCTTGGCCCACAGGCCATGGAGCGTCTTTCAGGGGCCCATGTGGCCGTGTTCGGAATCGGGGGCGTGGGAGGCTTCGCAGTGGAGGCCCTTGCAAGGAGCGGGATCGGCGCTTTTGACCTGATCGACAGGGACAGAGTGTGCATCTCCAACCTGAACCGGCAGATCATTGCCACCCGGGATACCATGGGAAGGTACAAGGTGGATGTGATGAGGGAGAGAATTCTGTCCATCTGTCCGCAGACCAGGGTTTGTGTGCATCCCTGTTTTTTTCTGCCTGAGAATGCGGATACTTTTGATTTTTCTTCCTATGATTATGTGGTGGATGCGGTGGACACCGTGACGGCCAAGATCGAGCTGGTTCTGCGGACCCGGCAGGCCGGAGTTCCCCTGATCAGCTGTATGGGAACGGGAAACAAGCTGGATCCTTCCCGTCTTACCATTGCGGACATCTATGAGACAGATATCTGTCCCCTTGCGAGGGTCATGCGCAGGGAGCTGCGAAAGAGGGGCGTGGAGAGCCTCAAGGTTCTCTATTCCAGGGAAAAGCCTGTAAGGAGTGCGGCGGACGGCGTTGTGGGGAGCGTTTCCTTTGTTCCCTCCACGGCCGGGCTTTTGATCGCCGCGGAGGTGGTGAAGGATATCACGGGATGCCGGGAGGATTCCAATGGTTGAGAACAGAAATCCCTTATTTGTGCTGAGCATCAGCCATAAACAGGCTCCGGTACAGATCCGCAGCCAGTTTGCCTTTGACCGGGAACAGACGGAGGACTTCCTTGCCCGGATGCGGGGGATAGAGGGCGTGTGGGGTGCGGTTCTGGTGTCCACCTGCAACCGTACGGAGGTTTATTATTCCGGGGATGCGTCTGCAGGCGATGCGGTTCAGAGACTTCTTGCGGATGCAAAGGGTGCGGATATTCATGTACTGCGCAGATTTTTCAGAAGCTACCAGGGAGAGAGGGCGGTCATCCATCTTTTCCGGGTGGCGGCAGGACTGGATTCCAGGGTGCTGGGAGAGGACGAAATCCTGGGGCAGATCCGTGACGCCTATAACACGGCCTGCGGGGCGCATGCTGCGGATTATTACATCCATGCGCTTTTTCAGCGTGCCCTGGGCTGTGCAAAGCAGATTAAGACAAAGACCTGCCTGTCCAAATCCTCGGTCTCTATTGCGACCTTAAGCGCCAGCGAGGCGGCGCACTTTAAGGAGGGCGTCAAAAGGGTGCTTTTGCTGGGAGCCACCGGCCAGATGGGAGGCCTGATCGCAAAGAACCTTTCCGCAAGAGGGGATATCGAGCTCGTTGCCGCCGTGCGCAGACACTGCCGGATTTCGCTTCCGGAGGGTGTAAGAGAGATTGCCTATGAAGAGCGGTACCATTATATCGATCAGGCGGATGTGGTGATAAGCGCAACGGCAAGCCCTCATTATACGATTACCTACGAGGCATGCAGGGATGCGGTGAGAACGGAAAAAGAGAGGCTCTTTCTGGACATTGCGGTTCCAAGGGATATGGATCCGGATCTTGTCCTGCTGGAGGGGGCCAGCCTGAAAAATATTGATTTTTTTGAGAAAACGGCAATTGACCATGACGGCCAGAAGAAGGAGGGAAAACGGCAGGCGGAGGATTTGATCCGGATCCAGTGCCAGGAGGCGGAAAAAGACCTTGTCTTTCACGGTTTTCTTCCCCTTCTGGAAGATTTTACACGGCAGATCGAGGGAAAAAGCGCAAGACAGCTGTTTTACCTTCTTAAAGACTGCGCCGGCGCCGGGGAGCTTCGCACCCTTCTTGCAGTCAGCAAAAGGCTTATGGAGGAGCAGGAGAACTGAGACGGAAAGGAGAACCATGGCATATTTTCCACTGTTTATTTCCCTGGAGGGATTGCCCTGCCTGGTCATCGGAGGCGGGAGGGTGGCCCTTCGAAAGATCAGGACGTTAAGTGAGTTCGGGGCGCAGATCACGGTGGTGGCACCGGAGATCCTTCCGGAGCTGGAAGCCCTTTCAGGCCTTCGGCTGATCAGGAGGCGGTTTGAGGAAAAGGATCTGGAGCATATGTCCCTGGTGTTTGCCGCATCCTCCGACCAGGAATGCAACCGCAAAGCGGCGCGGCTGGCAAGAAAAAAGGGCATCCGGGTCAATGCGGCGGATCTTCCGGAGGAATGCGATTTCTTTTTCCCTGCGCTGGTAAAGCGGGGGGATGTGACGGTGGGAATCAGTACCGGAGGAAGAAGCCCGGCGGTTGCGGCAGGGGTGAGAGCGCAGATCGAGCAGACGCTTGCGGAGGATTTGACCGAGTTTTCACAGCAGATGGGCGATATGCGGAAAAAGATCATGGAAAGCGGAGCGTGTGCGAAAGGCCATACCGGGTATCAGCGCAGAATAAAGGAGTATTTTGAAAAATATGAGGACGGTGAAAGTGGGAACAAGGACCAGTGCGCTTGCGCTGGAACAGACGAGACGGGTCATCCTTTCAATGAAAAGCAGGGCGCCGGAGCTGGAATTTGAGCTGGTGCCCCTGAAAACCAGGGGAGATAAGCTCCTTGACGTTTCCCTTGCCGGGTTTGGCGGAAAAGGGGCCTTTGTGACGGAATTTCATAAGGCGCTTTTTGACGGTGCGATTGATATTGCCGTGCACAGCGCCAAGGATGTGCCCTGGCAGCTGCCTGACGGGCTGGATTTGTGGGCATCTCTGGAAAGGGGAGATGCCAGGGACGTGCTCCTTGTAAAGAAGGGGCAGGATCCTGATAAGATGAAGGTGGTGGGAACCGCAAGCCCGAGAAGGGAACTCCAGATCCGGGAGCTTTTTCCGGTGCAGTGCAGGCTGCTTCGGGGTAATGTGCCCACCCGGATCGAGAAACTGAAAAAGGACGATTACGACGGAATTCTTCTTGCGGCCGCAGGCCTGGAGCGCCTTGGCCTGACCCGTGACGAGGAGCTGGACTACCGGTATTTTACGGTGGACGAGATGATTCCAGCCCCGGGCCAGGGAATTATCGTGGTGGAGGGCCGTAAGGAGGATCCGCTGAGGGAGCTTTTTGAGGAAATCTGCGACCGGAAATCCTTTATGGAGCTGGAGGTGGAACGGTTTCTGTTAAGGCGGCTTCGGGCGGGCTGTCATGAGCCCACGGGCGTTTTCTCCAGGATTGCGGGTAAAAAAATCGTTATCTGGCTTTTGACGGAGAGCGGTGGAAGGGTGAGGCGGGGAAAGCTGGAAGGGCCTGTGAGCGAGCGGTTTTCCCTGGCAGAGCGCCTGATTGACGAAACGCAGAGCTGCGGCAGATAAAGAGCATGGTTATGTCAGGTGAGGCGAAGATCGGCGGCAGGTAAAACGCAGGATGTGCAGGTGAGGTGAAGTCATGACAGGTGAGACGGGAAGGGTATATCTGGTGGGGGCCGGGCCCGGAGACGAAGGGCTTCTTACGAAAAGAGGCGGGGAGCTTTTGAAAAAGGCGCAGGTCCTTCTCTATGACAGGCTGGTGGATCCGAGGCTTCTTTGCCGGGTATCGGAGGACTGCGAGCGGATCTTTGTGGGGAAGGATGCCGGAAATCACCGGGTTTCCCAAAAACAGATCAATGAACTGCTGGTGAAAAAGGCAAGGGAGGGCAGGTGCGTGGTGCGCCTAAAGGGCGGCGATCCCTTTGTTTTTGGCCGGGGCGGGGAGGAGGTTCTTGCCCTTGAGAAGGAAGGGATTCCCTATGAGGTGGTGCCGGGCGTCACCTCGGCGGTGGCCGCTCTTGCTGCGGCGGGGATTCCCGTCACGCACAGAAACACGGCCAGAAGCTTTCATGTGATCACCGCCCATACGGCGAAAGGCGCTGCCAAGAGCGGTTCTTTGACCGGGGCGGACGGAGTGGAAGACGCAAAGGGCCGTTTTGTGCCTTACGGGGCGCTGGAGGGGACACTGGTGTTTTTGATGGGCGTGGGAGAGCTTCCCGCTCTTGTGGAGCAGCTTCTTCTGGGAGGAAAAAGCAAGGACACCCCGGCCGCCCTGGTGGAACGGGGAACCACCATAAGGCAGAGAAGGATCAACGGGACTCTGGAAACCATTGTAAAGAGGGCCGGTGAGTATGGAGTAAAGCCGCCCGCCGTTTTCGTGGTGGGAGAGGCGGCCAAATTTCACCTGCTCTCCCGGGAATGGCCTCTTTCCGGGCGAAGGATCGGGGTTACGGGAACCCCCGCTATGGCAGAAAAGGTGGCGGATGCGCTTAAGGAGCTGGGAGCCCGGGTATATGCGGCGCCCTGTCTTAAGATTGTTCCCACAAAGGCTCTGGAAGTGAGAAATCCGGATTACGGGGAGTTTTCCTGGCTTGTGTTTACCAGTGCGAATGGGGTGGAGCAGTTTTTCGAGCAGCTAAAGGCCATGGGGAAAGATTGCAGGGCATTAGCTTTTTGTAAGTTTGCCGTAATCGGGCCGGGCACCGGGCAGGCGCTCTGGCACAGAGGTTTTCGGGCGGATTATATGCCGGAGCGCTATACGGTGGAGGCACTGGCAGAGGGAACGGCGGCTTTGGCAGGCAGGGGAGATCGGTTTCTTTCCCTGCGCTCCGAAAAGGCCTCCTGCGAGCTTACCGAAATCTGGGAGAGAGCCGGGATCGCCTGTGAGGATCTGGGAATTTATGAGACTGCGGCGGATGACGAGCTGGCAGATCTGCTCTGGCGGCAGATGGACGTGCTGGATACCCTTACCTTTGCCAGCGCCTCTGGCGTGAAGGCCTTTTTGGATGCGGGGGAGCGGTATCGCAAAGACTGCAGAGAGGACGGCGGGCGGCAGAGGGAGATCTTTGCCCTGGGCGGGCCTTTTCCCCAGAGGCTGGTCTGTATCGGCCATAAGACCGAGGAGGCGTTGAAGGAAGGGCTGCCCGGGGAACTGTGGAACAGAATCCGGACGGCAGAGGAATATACGGCCCGGGGGCTGGTGGAGGCCTGCCTGGGCGGAAAGGGAGGATTTCTATGAAAAACAGACTGCGGAGGCTGCGGGTGAATGAGACCATGCGGCGGCTTGTGCGGGAGAATACCGTGCAGGTGCAGGATCTTATTTATCCGATTTTTGTCAGAGAGGGAAAGAACATCAAAAATCCGGTGGAATCCATGCCGGGGATTTGCCAGTATTCCCCAGACCGCCTTCCCGAGGAGCTTGAGCGGGTGAAGGACAGCGGGATTCCGGGGGTTCTGCTGTTTGGAATTCCCGCCCGCAAGGACGAGCAGGGAAGCGGGGCCTATGACGAGCGGGGAGTGGTACAGGAGGCCGTGCGCCTGATCAAGAGTAAGTACCCCGGGCTTTTGGTGATTGCGGACGTATGTCTTTGCGAGTATACCTCCCATGGACATTGCGGCCTGGTGGATGCGGACAGCGGCAGGGTGCTCAATGACGAGACGCTGCCGCTTCTTTCGAGAATGGCGGTTTCCCTGGCGCAGGCCGGTGCGGATGTGATCGCCCCCAGCGATATGATGGACGGAAGGGTGGGAGCCATCCGCAAGGCACTGGATGAGGCAGGCTTTCAGGAGCGGGCGATCCTGGCCTACAGCGCCAAATTCGCATCCGCATACTACTCGCCTTTCCGGGATGCGGCCCATAGCGCCCCGGGCTTCGGGGACAGAAAGACCTACCAGATGGATCCCGCAAACGGCAGGGAGGCCATGCGGGAGATCGAGGAGGATATCCGGGAGGGCGCCGATATGATTATGGTAAAACCGGCTCTTTCTTATCTGGATGTGGTGAAGGAGGCGTCCCTGCGTTTTGAGCAGCCCCTTGCCGTCTATAACGTAAGCGGGGAATATTCCATGGTAAAGGCGGCAGCGGCGGCGGGCTTTATCGATGAGAAGCGGATTGTGATGGAAAACATGACGGCCATGAAGCGGGCCGGAGCGAAGATTATCCTATCCTACCACGCTCTGGACGTGGCCGGATGGCTTGGGCAGGAGGAATTTTGAGATGAAAGAGGAACGGTCAGAGGCTTTGTGGAACCAGGCGAAAAAGCGGATGCCGGGAGGGGTGAACAGTCCGGTCAGGGCTTACGGCGCCGTGGGCAGAATCCCCCGTTTTATCCAGTCAGCAAGCGGATCCAAAATCGTGGATGCGGACGGAAACGAGTATATCGACTATGTATGTTCCTTCGGTCCCGGAATTCTCGGCCACGCCCATCCTGCCGTTGTCGAGGCCGTGCAGAAGGCCTGTGCGGGCGGGCTGAGCTTTGGCGCACCCACGCAGAGGGAGGTGGAGCTGGCGGAGCTCATCAGCCGTATGATGCCCGCCGTGGAGATGCTGCGTCTTGTGAACTCCGGCACGGAGGCGGTGATGAGCGCCATCCGGGCAGCGAGAGGCTTTACCGGCCGGGACAAAATTGTCAAATTCCGGGGCTGTTACCACGGGCACAGCGACGCTCTTCTGGTGAAGGCCGGATCCGGGGCGCTCACCACGTCGGTGCCGGACAGCGCAGGGGTTCCCGCGGACTACACGAAAAACACGCTGGTTGCGGATTACAACGATCCGGAATCGGTGGAGCGGCTGTTTGGGGAAAATCCGGGAGAGATTGCGGCCCTGGTGGTGGAGCCGGTTGCGGCGAACATGGGCGTGGTGCTTCCTAAGGAGGGGTTCCTTCCCTTTCTTCGGCAAATCACGCAGGACAAAGGGGCGCTTCTCATCTTTGACGAGGTGATCACGGGATTTCGGCTCGGCCCCGGGGGTGCGCAGGAGTACTATAAAGTGCGGCCTGACCTTACCACCCTTGGGAAGATTATAGGCGGGGGAATGCCCATCGGGGCTTACGGCGGAAGAAGGGATATTATGGAGATGGTATCGCCCCTGGGGCCGGTTTACCAGGCGGGGACCCTCTCCGGGAATCCGGTTGCCACGGCGGCCGGGATTGCCACGCTCACACAGCTGCAGGAGCACCCGGAAATCTATGAGGAGCTTGATCGGAAGGGCGCCCTGCTTGCAGACGCCATGCGAAAGGCTTTTGGAAGGGCGGTGTCGGTCAATCAGATCGGTTCACTGATCGGCCTCTTTTTCATGGAGCGGGAGGCGACGGATCAGGAGAGCGTCCTTATGGCGGACACCGGGCGGTATGCGGACTATTTCAGCTACATGTTAGATCACGGGATTTATCTTGCGCCCTCCCAGTTTGAGGCAATGTTTGTCAGTGCGGCACACAGCCGGGAGGATCTTGCGAAAACCTGCCAGGCCCTGGACGGATATGCACGGAGCCTGCGCTGAAGCTTTGGCGGAAGCGTGGTCAATTGTGAAGGCAGGGTAAGGAGTAAGGAGAAGATGAGTAATATCAAGGCACAGGATGTGGAACGCAGCATTGTAAAAAAGTTCCGCAAGGAAATCTGGAGAAAATTCACAAAGGCCATCAACGAGTATGAGATGATACAGGACGGTGACAGGATTGCGGTCTGCATTTCCGGCGGAAAGGATTCCATGCTTATGGCCAAGCTGTTCCAGGAGCTGTGGCGTCATGGCAGACAGAACTTTGAACTGAAATTCCTGGTCATGAACCCCGGCTACAATGAAGAAAATTATGAGAACATTCTGCGAAATGCCCAGCGGCTGAACGTGCCTGTCACCGTGTTTCACACGGAGATCTTTGACACGGTGGCGGACATCACGGATTCCCCCTGTTATCTGTGTGCGCGGATGCGCCGGGGGTATCTCTACAGCAATGCCAGGGAGCTTGGCTGCAATAAAATAGCGCTGGGGCATCATTATGATGATGTGATCGAGACTATTCTGATGGGCATGCTCTACGGCGGGCAGGTGCAGACCATGATGCCAAAGCTTCACAGCACCAATTTTGAGGGAATGGAGCTGATCCGGCCCCTGTATCTGATCCGGGAGGAGGATATCATCCGGTGGATGCATTATAACGAGCTGCGCTTTATCCAGTGCGCCTGCCGGTTCACGGAGAATCTGGCCAGCGGCACGGGGGATTCCAAGCGGGCCGAAATAAAGGAGCTGATCCGGGAACTGTCCCGGAAAAGCCCCTTTATCGAGAGCAATATTTTCCGCAGCGTGGAAAACGTGAATTTAAGTACGGTGATTGCCTACAAGAAGGATGGCGTCAAACACCATTTTCTTGACGGGTACGATTCCAGGGGATAGGGCGGGCGTGGCTATTTCGCCTCATCCATCCAGACGCGCATCTGGTTTTCGCCCCGGTTTCCCCAGGTATAATAGGGAACGGCAACGGCGCTGCACGCCTTTGTGCCGGGACGGGATGCGGTATAAAGGCTTTTGGTATCCTCCGTCCTTGCGGCGGATACGGTGAGAGTTACGCTGCCGCCGAGCAGGTTCTCGTCATAGGAGCCAACAACGGGAGTCTCGCCGTCCTTAAGGGAGAGGGAGAGCACGTCGCCGTCATTGTCCACACCTTCGAAGCAATAGACGAGGGGGCCGCGGCAGAGAGCCGTCTTTCCGGTAAGGTGCGGCACCCTGGAGGAAGCGTACACGAAATAGGGCGTATCATCCAGCGCAAGGGTGATGGTGTCGCCGTCCGCCGCATTGAGGTACACATATCCCTTTTCCGGTGTGGCATCCGCTTCTTTTCCGTTCACGCACAGCGTCCAGGTCTTGCTGTAATCCGGGATTCTTATGGCGATCCTTCCGCCCTTTTCCACCTGGTAGGTGATATGCAGGTCGTAAGGATAATCCGTTTTGCAGGTGAGCTTCATTCCATTTTGGAAGGAAACCTGTCCGTCCGCAAAGAGGTGGCAGAAGACCGTATCCTTATTTTCCCCGTAAGCGTACACGCCGAAGGAGGAGATCAGCCTTGCGACATTGGGCGGGCAGCAGGCGCAGGCATACCATTTAGGCCGCACGGGAAGATCGTGGCGGTGGGTGGGCGAGACGCCGGAGATTCCGGGAACCACCTCAAGGGGATTGACATAGAAGAAACGCTTTCCGTCCAGCTGCATTCCCGCAAGCACCGTATTGTAAAAGGCCCGTTCCATCACGTCCGCATATTTTCCGTCCGCTTCATTTTCCAGCATCCGGGAGGCAAAAAGCATAAGGCCTATGGAAGCGCAGGTTTCGGCATACGCCGTGTCGCCCGGAAGATCATAGTCCACGCTGAAGGCTTCCCCGTGCACGGTGGAGCCGATACCGCCGGTGAGGTACATACGCTTTGTGGTGATGCTCTCCCAGAGCTTTCTGCAGGCGGCAAGAAGGCTTTCATCCTCTGTCAGGGAGGCGAGATCCGCCATTGCCGTGTAGAGATAAACGGCGCGTACCGCATGGCCAACCGCATCCGTCTGTTCGCGCACGGGCTTTCCGGCCTGCATATAATCCACATCCGAGGAGTCCGCATTCCACACATGCCAGTTTCTCTTAGCGGCTTCTTCCCTGAAATAGTTGGGATCGCAGCCCCGCCTGTCGATGAAGTGCTTTGCAAGCTCGAGGCAGTGTTTGTTTCCGGTTGCGCGGTACATTTTGAGAAGGGCAAGCTCCACCTCGGGATGTCCCGGACAGCCGTCATTTCCCTTCACGATAAAATGATCATAAATGTGCTCTGCGTTTTTCAGCATCACCTTAAGAAGGGCGTCCTTTCCGGTTGCGTCGAAATAGGCGCAGGCCGCCTCCATCATATGGCCGGAGCAGTACAGCTCATGGCCCTCAAGAAGATTGGTCCAGCGTTTTTCCCTGTCCTTGATGGTGTAGTAGGTATTCAGATACCCATCCGTATCCTGGGCTGCCGCAATGATGTCGATCAGCTCATCCGCCGTATTTTCCAGCTCCGGATCCGGGCTCAGCGACAGAGAATAGGCCACGGCCTCCAGCCATTTGGCAAGATCGCTGTCCTGGAAAACCATTCCGTAAAAGCCGTCCGCCGTATCCTCTCCCCTAAGGGCCCTGCCCGCATTGACAAAGTTCTGGATGACATGGCTCTTTTCCGTATCCTGCGCCTTGTCGTTAAGCACGCTGTACTGATAGGGGATCACCACTTCCCGGATCAGCTTCTGGTACTTTCCGACAAAGCCGCCGGACCGGTATTCTTTGATTCCGATTTGATTTTGTACTTTCATTTCCGCTCCCATCTGCGCGCAAGGGCGCACGTAAAAATTCTTTCCGCCGTGATCTGACGAAGATTTGTTTCACGGGTTTGCCCGTTTCATTGACAAATCACTTTATATGTATTATGTTCTGTTATAAGAGGAAAATAAATGGATTATATGCGGGTTTATATGGAGAATAATCATGAATGAGATTATGTTGGACAATAGCTGCCTGCCGGTGATGAGCGTCTGCGACCTGTGCGCCGCTCCGGAGGATTTTTACCATGCGGACCGAACGGTGGATTTTCACGTCATGATCTATGTGGTGGAGGGCGTGGTGTATGTGACGGAGGGGGACGTGGATTACGAAATCCATGCGGGCGAGATGCTCTTTTTAAAGAGCGGCATCCGCCACAGGGGAAAGCGGGCCATCGAGAGAGGCACGCGCTGGTACTTTATTCATTTTTATCTGGAGGAATCAGGCGGGATCCCCGCTTTTTCTCCGGATTCGTCCGCACCCGTCCCCCATGTGCCTGTGCGCCTGTGTGCGGAGCTGCCAAAGAAACTGACGGGACTTCTGGGAAGCGAGCTGGAGAGACAGCTGATTGAGATGATCGACTATTTTCATTCCGAGGAGCTGATGAAAAAGTGGGAGATCAACCAGAGGATGTTTTCCCTTTTCAGCAGGGCGGCTTTCTGGGGGAAGGAGAAGCGCCAGCCAAGGACGCTGTCCGACCGTATCTGCGATTATCTGAACGGACAGATTGCGGAGCCCTTTTCCGCAGGAAAGCTGGAGAAGCATTTTTTCTTAAGCTACAAGCACATGGCGGCTGTATTTAAGAAGGAAAAGCAGCTCACCCTGCAGCAGTACCACAATAAGGTGCGTATGACTGAGGCCTGCAGGCTTTTAAAATCAACGCTCCTTCCGGTGGGCGAGATCAGCAAGGAGCTTGGGTATCCGGATATGCTCTATTTCAGCCGCTGTTTTCACCGGTTTGCGGGGATGAGCCCCACCCAGTACCGAAAGAGTGTGCCCAGTTTTTATTGATGAGCATTTTGTAAGCTGTCAGGTCTTCCGCTTTGGGTCAGGTTTTGCGAAATCAAAGCGGAAGACCGGATGGCGTACCGAAAATAAATTGCCTAAACTGAGGGACTCTGTTACAATAAGAGAAGAAAGTTAAGGCGGACTGCGGACTGCAAATAGTAAACAAAAAGGAAAGGTGAAGAGACATGAAAATGACAACTGCCCCTATGGGATGGAACAGCTGGGACTGCTACGGCGCTGCGGTCACAGAGGATATTGTGAGAAAGAACGCCGAGTTTATGGCAAAAAATCTAAAGCAGTATGGCTGGGAATATGTGGTGGTGGATATCCAGTGGTACGAGCCGTCGGCGGAAAACCACGAGTATCACCCGTTTACGGAGCTGTGCATGGATGAGTATTCCCGCCTGATCCCTGCGGAGAACCGTTTCCCATCCTCAAAGGGAGGAAAGGGCTTTGCCCCTCTTGCAGAGTATGTGCATTCCCTGGGGCTTAAATTCGGAATTCATATTATGAGAGGGATTCCGAGACAGGCCGTGCACCGCAACACCCCGATCAAGGGCACGGACCGCAGGGCAAGGGAAATCGCAAAGACGGCGAGCATTTGCAGCTGGAACACGGACATGTACGGCGTTGACCCGGATAAGGAGGGGGCAAGGGCTTATTATGACAGCCTGTTTGAGCTGTATGCTTCCTGGGGCGTGGATTTTATCAAATGCGACGATATCGCAAGGAAATTTCCAAAGGAGGAGCAGGAGCTTGTGATGCTCAGCGAGGCGCTGCATGGCTGCGGCAGGGATATGATCCTCAGCCTTTCCCCCGGACCGGCGCCCCTGGAGAAGGCGGAGCTGTTAAAGCAGGTTTCCAATATGTGGCGGATCACGGATGATTTCTGGGATTTCTGGGATCAGCTCTACGATATGTTCCAGCGTGCCGAGAAGTGGTGCACCCATGCCGGGGCAGGCCATTTTCCGGATGCGGACATGCTGCCAATAGGGCCTATCCGTCAGGATTACGATAAGAAGAATACCACAAACTTTACAAAGAGCGAGCAGATTACCATGCTGACGCTCTGGAGCATTTTCCGCTCGCCTCTCATGATCGGCGGCGAAATGACGGGTTTTGACGATTTTACCATGAGTCTGATTACCAACGAGGCGATTCTGAAAATGCACAGGAACGCCCGCCATTCCCATCAGGTCTGGAGAAAAGAGATCGGGGGAGTGGAGCATGTGCTCTGGACTGCGGCGGATACCGAGGGCGGATGGTATGCGGCGGTGTTCAATGCGGGAGATAAGGACAGCATAGTCCGGATTTCCCTTGACGATCTGGAGATCAGCGGGGAAGTTTCCTGCACGGAGCTTTGGAGCGGCAGCAAGGAGAAGGTGACAGGCGAGGTGGAAGCGGAGCTGGAAAGCCACGGCGCGAAGGCGTTTTATTTAAGATGAAAGCCCCGGACAGCGGCCATGGGGATGGGCGTGTTTACACGCACAGCCACATGGACATTGGACGGGCAAGCCGGTATGAGCAAGCAGGCCGATAGGCCGGATTGCGAATACCGGCGGCGATTGCGAGAGCAGGAAGTGCGGAGCAATCGGCTTTCATGCGTGGTGGAGCGCTGCTAAGCGGCGCATGATATTAGAATGTGATAAGGATGGGAAGTTTGGCAGGGATTAGTCATGCAAAGGATACTGGTAGTAGATGATACGGAATTAAACTGCGAATTGCTGAAGGAAATACTGAGGGACGGCTACATAGTGGAGATGGCCAGGGACGGGGAGGAGGCTCTTTTAAGACTTAGGGAATATCCGCCGGGAGGCGTATCGGCGATGTTCCTGGATCTGCAGATGCCAAAAATGGACGGCTTTTCGGTGATGGCACAGATGAAGAGAGAAGGGCTGATGGCCAGGATTCCGGTTCTGATCATAAGCAGTGAGCATTCCGTTGAGGTGGAAAACCAGTGCTTTGAGATGGGGGCCTCGGATTTTATCCACAAACCCTTCGAGGGCTCTATCGTGAAGAACCGGGTGAAAAACGCAATCGAGCTGTTTTCCTGCAAGAACCAGCTTGAGTGGGAGGTAAAGGAGCAGGCCAAGACGCTCAAGAAGCAGTATCAGATTATTCAGATGCAGGCGGAAAAGCTGCGGGAGGCGGAGCCTTTCCACAGGCTGATGATGGAATATCAGGCAGCCATCATGGAGGTGGAGACAAGGCTCAAGGTACTGAATGCGGAATTTTCCCAGTTATACAAGAGAAATCCTTTCGAGTCCATCAAGAGCAGGCTGAAAACGCCGGAGAGTATCTATGAGAAACTGGCAAGGAAAGGCTGTCCGGCTACGGTGGAATGCATCAGGGAGAATCTGACGGATGTGGCGGGGCTGCGGGTGATCTGCTCCTTTCCGGACGATATTTACCGCCTTTCGGATTTTCTGATCTGCCAGGATGACATCATCCTGATTAAAAAGAAGGACTACATCAAGAATCCCAAAACGAATGGCTACCGGAGCCTGCATTTGATACTGGATGTTCCTATTTTCCTTTCCAATGAAAAGAAGTATATGAAAGCGGAGGTGCAGTTCCGCACCATTGCCATGGATTTCTGGGCCAGCCTGGAGCATAAGCTGGGCTACAAGCGAAAGGGGGACAACACGGAGGAGATCGTAAGGCAGCTGAAGGTCTGTGCGGACTCCATTGAGGAGCTGGACTACCAGATGCAGGAGATTCGAAACAAGATTGACAAGGCCCAGTAGGCCGGGAGGTAATGTTGTACAGACATCATGAGGAATCCATCGAACGATTGAAAGAATATTTTTGGGACAGGCCGGAAGTCATCGCCCTGATCTTTGGCGGCTCCGTGGCCAAGGGCTGCGAGAGGCCGGATTCGGATCTGGACGCTATGGTGGTGATCTCGAAGGAGGCATACGAACAGCGAGTAAAGGAGAATGCCACGGCCGAGACTATACACGGGTACTGCACCTATGAGGGCGGATATTTTGATGTGAAATATATGACCAGGGAGTTTCTGGAGGATGCGGCCCAAAAGGGGAGCGAGCCGGCAAGAAACGCATTTTTGAAAGCCCGGGTGCTGTTTACCAGGGATCCGCAGATCCCTGAGATCGTGTCCCGGATCCCGGTCTTTCAGAAGCGGGAAAAAGAGGAGAAAATGCTCTCCTTTTATGCGGATTTCTGGCTCAATTACTATTATTTCCTGAAATCATGCCCCATTGACGGCTATATGAAGCTCCATGCGGTAAATGAGGTGATCTACAGCGTCTACCGCATGATCCTGCAGGAGAACGAGATCCTTTTTCCCAGCAACCGGAGGCTTGAGGAATTCGTGGAAGGGATATCCGAAAAGACGGCTCGTCTGGCCGGTCTTGGCAGGGCGGCGGCAAAATCCCAGGAAATGCGGGATCTGGATGCGTTTGCAGACTTTTTTTTTAAAATCACCTCTTATGAAATTCCAACCGATATCGGAAACGTGCTCTCCCGCTATACCACGGATTTTGAGCAGTGGTGGAGGGTTCCAAGGCCCAATATCAACGAGTGGTAGGGAGGGGAAAAGAGGAGGAAAATAGTAATGAAAAGTGCGGTGTTTTACGGAAAACATGACTTGCGTATCGAAGAGACGCCGATACCGCAGCCCGGGGAGAGAGATGTGCTGATCCAGGTGAAGGCCTGCGGCGTGTGCGGCACGGATGTGCATATTTATGAGGGGGACAAGGGGGCGGCGGAAGTGACGCCTCCCACCATACTGGGACATGAGTTTTCGGGAGTGGTTGCCGCGGTTGGCGGCAAAGTGAAGAAATTCCGGCCGGGCGAGAGAGTCTGCATTGATCCGAACTGCTACTGCGGGGCCTGTGATTTCTGTCGGGAAGGCGAGGTACATTTCTGCGAGAATATGATCGGATACGGCACCACGGTAAACGGGGGATTTGCCGAGTACTGTGCGGTGAAGGAGAGCCAGGTGTACAGGCTCGGAGACCATACCAGTTTTGAGCAGGGCGCCATGGCGGAGCCCGCAGCCTGTTGTCTGCATGGAATTGACCTGTGCGGGATCCGGCCGGGGCAGCAGGTGGTGGTCATAGGGGGCGGCATGATCGGGCTTTTGATGGTACAGCTCTCCAGGCTTGCGGGAGCGTCAAAGGTGGCTCTTCTCGAGCCGGTGGAAAAGAAGAGAGAGATGGGAAAAGCGCTGGGAGCGGATGTCTGTATTGATCCGCTTTCAGAGGACGTGGAGAGGAGGCTTGGGGAAGCAGGCATGACATGGATCCGCACCGTGATCGAGTGCGCAGGCCTTCCCGCCACCATGGAGCAGGCGGTTGGCATTGCCGGGAAAAAAGCAACGGTTATGTTTTTCGGGCTCACAAAGCCGGATGCGTCAATCAGCGTAAGACCCTTTGAAATCTTCCGCAAGGAGCTTGCGCTGAAGGCATCCTATATCAATCCCGCAACCCAGCAAAGGGCTCTGCAGCTTATTGACTCCGGACGGCTCGACGTGGAGAGCATGGTGTGCGGCCGCGTGGGTCTTGAGGGACTGGAGGCGGTTTTGCGGGAGCCGAAGCTGCGGGCGGAAGGGAAATATATTGTAGTTACCGATTGAGACCGGGCAGAAAAGGGGCTGTGAAGAAACAGAGTATTTCTTCACAGCTCTTTAAAAAATCAGTTTTTGGAATCCCGGATCGCAGATCCATGGGTTGGTGAGTCTTCCGAAACTGCGAGGGGGAACAATTCCAGATCTGGTGAAAAGCACGGGTAAAGGCCTCGTTGCTTCCATAGCCGTATTGAAGGGCGATATCCGGGGTGGTGATCTCCTCCTCCAGATGGTTCTCCATATATTCCAGGGCATTTGCCAGTAATTCGATTCGTTTCATTGATGGAACTCCTTTTTTTCACCGGTACCGTGATTTTATGATGCCACGGGAACGGAAGAAGCGCCTGATTTTTTGAGGAAAAAGAATCAGCCGGTGTACGGAGCCGTACAAAATGAGCAGAACCAGGCAGGCGGTAAGGATCAGAGCGGCGTATTCCCGGAATCTTACCCGGTTATCCGCATATGCCCGGTTCAGGAAAGGAATCCCAAGCACGATGAAAAAATACCAGAATACGGGGGAGAGACAGCTTCGGATAAAGGACATGTTGAAGTTTCGAAGGCACACAAGTGCGGCAATCCGGTGGAGAATCAGCAGACAGGAAAAGTAGACCACGGTGCCGATCAGGGTATGGAGCCTTTCCGGCGTGAGCCATCTGGCAGATACGCCGGTTTCGGAAAGGGCCAAGGGAATGTAAATGGCCAGAAGAATCCGCAGGCCGTTTACAAGAATCGTAAAAAAATATGAAAATGCATAACAGCCCAGGATCCACCCGACCGTTCTGCGTACGCGTAAGGCGCCCGTCCGGTGAAGGAAGGAAAAGATCAGCATGGCTGCGGTGATGCACAGAAACTGCACGCCGCAGCAGGAGGGAGCGATAAGAAAGCGCAGGCTGTGGTTGGCATAGCCCTGACCTGCCACATATGTAAAGGGAATACCGCTCAGGACACTGACCCACCCTGCGGTGGGGGCCAGTATCCAGGTAAGTGCGTCCGCTTTGGCGCTGCTGTAAAAGAGCTTGAGGCCGAGCAGGGAGAGCAGACTTATCAGGTAATAGGGTAAATAGAAGAAAAACGGTGATTTTATTTTTTCAAATTTCATTTTAGTCCTCCATACCGGGGCATTTTCCGCACTTTGCGGATTCAGGCCGAAAGTGCCTGTTTTCGTTTCTTTTTCCGAAGAAAGCCAAGGAAAAGGGCTCCCGCCAGCGGGAAGATCACAAGCAGGCTTCCCGGTTCCGAATAGGCCACATAACCGCCGCCAACGGCAAGGTTTGACACCTGCAGGGGCAGGGGATTGGGCTGGTTTACATCCTTGCTTTTCCCTTCCGGATTTTTTATGGAGTCCACCACGGCGACAAAGGAGGTGTAAGGCGTCATGAGGCTGTAGGTGAGGCCGATCCGGGTTACCTCATCCTTCACCGAAGGGTCATCCTTGGAAAAACCATAATCCATAAGCTGTTCCAGCCTTGTACGGGCCCAGAGGTAGCGCAGGGCGTCGCTTTGCTGCGAGATGGCGGATGCGGCGACGGGAATCTGCTGCTCATAGTCTTTGGTTCCCGTTTTGCCGCTGATGCGGATGGTTCCGGACGGCTCGCCCTTCCATTTTCCGAACAGGACAATGGGCTTTTGGGCAAAGAGAGTGGAGGGGACAGAGGGCTCCGTATCATAGACCTCAAAGCCCTCATAATCCACCTGGATGTCAGTAAGGAGCGGCGTCTGTATATAAGTCCGGAAGCTCTGGGCCGTGGAGAGGGCGTCCGCCTCGTCCGTCACGATAAAGGCTTCGCCCAGTCCGGCATTTGCGATCCCTTTGATCAGATAGTCGTTGACCGAGCTGCCGATGCCAAAGGAAAAGAAGCTGGCGGTACTCATGTTCTGATTGATCAGATCGAAGACATTCTGTTCCCCGGAGATATAACCGTCGGTGACGACCACGATACTGCGGGCGCAGCCTGCGGCATCGCTTTCCGTGCGGGGGATGGCGATGGCTTCCTCCAGTGCGGGGGCAAGGGAGGTTCCGCCGCCGCCTTCCTGCCTGTCAACAAGATCCACCGCCTGTCTGATATTCTCCGCAGTTGCGGGGAGGGATTTTTCTGCCATTTTCTGCGAGGAGCCGGAAAAAAGGATCAGGTTGAAGCGGTCGGTTTCCCGAAGCCCGGACACCAGATCCCGGATCAGGGTCTTGGCGGTATCCAGGGGATAGCCGTTCATGGAGCCGGACACATCAAGCACAAAGATATATTCTCTGGGAGGAATATCCTGTGGCACATAGCGCTCCGGCGGCTGTACAGTGACAAGAAAGAAATTTTCACGTTCCCCCCGGGTGAGCACAAGACCGGTTTGCAGTTCATCCCCGGTAAGCTTGTAGTTCAGGATAAAGTCCCGGTTTCCGGCGTAATCCTCCTTGTCGGCCAGAGTGACGCAGGCTTTCGTATCGCCGTTTTTGGACACCTCTATTTCGTGGGATTTGCAGGAGAGCTCCGAAACAGGCACGCCTGCATCCAGGTTCACGGTGATGTCGTATGTTCCAAGAGGCGTCTGCCCTTTGGGCAGATACGGGCTTCTGACCCAGCCGTTTCGGCCGCCTTCTGACCCATCCGCCGCACCCTCCCCGGGCTCGGCGTAGCGGGGGCCCACAACCGTGGGAAAGACAAATTCATAGACGCCGTCCCTGGGAGTGATCATCTGCGTGTAATGCAGTTCAATTTTCGCAGAATCTCCCGGCATGATATTCGCCACATCCATGGTGAACACGTTGGGACGCTGCTGCTCTAAGAGGGAGGCGCTCTTCCCCTCGCTTTTTGCCTGCTCGAATTCTTTCTTTGCCTCCTCTTTTTCCTTAATTTTGGCGCATACCAGCTGATTGCCGATCTCCATGGTCATTCCGTGGACACTGACGCTGGAGGAGGCGGGAAAGACGTAGCGCGCACTGATGGGCTCCTTTCCCATATTCGCATAGGTCTGGGTCACATGGGTCTCTGCGATCATACCGTTTACGGTAACAGCTACGCTGGTAGCCTTTAAGGGAAAGGTGTCAACGGATGAGGCGCCCTTTTGAATCACAAAATAGGGGGCCAGAATCTCGTCCTCCCCGTTTTCCTCCTGTGAGGCGGCGCAAATAACGGGAGCGCAAAAAATCCACAGCAGCAGAGCCGAAAGAATACAAAACCGTCTTTTTCCATTTTTCATCTCAATACCTCTTTTACTTTTGAATGATTGTCGTGTTGCTTTCCTTCAATGTACAATGGCAAAGCATCAAAACAGCATCAAAGTTGTATCATTTTTGCATCATTTTTAAAGGGACGGCGGGGGCGCATTGATTTTATGGCGGTCATGTAGTACGATAGCGTAGAAATTATAAGAAAGGGTAAGGAAGAATGTATCATATAGGGATCTGTGACGACGGCAAAAATACCTGTTCTTCCCTGGAGGAGATGATTTTAGAGTATACGGAGGAAAAGGGCATCCTTACAGAGGTCAAGGTCTGGTACAGCGGGGAGAGCCTGTGCGATTATCTGAAGCAGGGAGGACACATTGACATTCTGTTTCTGGATATCGAGCTGGAGGCTCTTTCCGGGATCGAGGCGGGAGATTTTATCCGAAACCGGCTGGAAGAGCGGAGCATGCAGATTATCTACATATCCGGCAAATCCTCTTATGCGCAGGAGCTCTTTCGGACGCAGCCCATGGATTTTCTGGTCAAACCGATCGGCCGTGAAAGGGTGAATGAGGCGCTCTGCCTTGCCATGAAGATCCTGGGAAAAAATGTGGACAAGTTTGAATTTCAGTGCGGAAGGGATTATTATTATCTGCCGTTTGGCGAGATCATGTACTTTGTCAGCGAGGGGAGAAAGATCCGGATTATCACACCAAGAGGGGAGAAGGAATTTTACGGAAAGCTCAGGGACGTGACAAAAGGCCTGCCGCCGGAGTTTGTTTCGATCCACAAATCCTATACGGTGAACCGGGAATACATTCTCCGGTATACGTATGAGAGCATTGAGCTTACGGACGGCACGCAGCTTGCCGTCAGCAAGGCGAACCGGAAGCTGGTGCGCGAGAAAATTCTGATCGAGGGGGCGTGAGGACGGACATGACGGAACCTGTAATAAACACGGCTATGGATATTTTTCTTTATTCGCTGTCCAATCTTTTCCGTATTTATCTGCTTCGCAAATACATACGGATCTTCGTGGGAGATGAGGAGTCTGCCGGGCGTCCTTTGCCGGGCAGGGAAAGAGAGGCGCTTGCCTACTGGCTTCTTTTTGTGATAAACACGGGTCTGAGCCTTTGGCTGCAAAAGGTATGGATCAATGTTACCGTGAATATCGTGGGGATCGGGCTTTTGGTTCTCATGTATACCAGAAATTTAAAAACCGTTTTCTTTGCGGCTTTTGGAATCTATCTGATCCATATGGTCTGTGATACCACTTCCTATTTTCTGCTCACGGATTATGTTCCGGGAGATACGATGGAGATCGGGTTTATCAGCGGGGCGGTGACGGTTTTTCTGATTTTTATATGCGGGCTTCTTCTGGAAAAGATTATAAATTACAGAAAGAACGTGGAAGCGGTTCAGAATCTGCAGCTGATTCTGGTCCCTCTTTGCAGCATTGTGACGGTCTGCGCCGCATTGTTTATGAGCGTGAGAAACGACATCAGGGCAATCGTTGTGATCGTCAGCGTGGGATTTCTGGCTGTGAACTTTCTGGTGCTGTACCTCTACAATCTCCTTCTGCGGTCCGTTTCCCAGCGGTTTGAGAACGAGATGCTGCGCCAGAAGGTGCAGATTTATTCCAATCAGATCGATATTATTCTGCAGAACGAGGATAAAGTCCGGACTTTAAAACACGATATGAAGCATCATATGAATGAGCTGAAAATCCTGGCAGGTCAGAGCCATGCCGGTAAGATACAGGAATATATCGACAGCATGGAGGAGTTTATCGAGAATCCGGACGAGATTGCGGCATCGGGAAATCTGGAGATTGACAGTGTGCTGAATTATATGCTGAACAGGGCAAGAGGGCAGTTAGAGACGGTTCATGTAAAAATAATCCTGCCAAAGGGAATCGAGCATTCCTTTGATATCAACATTATCATGGGAAACCTTCTGGAAAATGCCATCCGGGCGGCAAAGGAAAGCAGGGAAAAGCTGCTGAACGTGAGGGTGCATATGAAGCGGGGCGTCCTTTTGGTGGAGGTGGAGAACAGTTTTTGCCAGGACGGGCTTGTGCGGAAAAAGGATGTTGCCTCAACCAGAAAGGGCAAGGGGGATCATGGGATTGGACTTCACAGCGTAAAGAAGATTGTGGAAAAACACAACGGGATTATGGAGGTTTTTGTGAAGGAGAATCTGTTTTGTGTGAAGCTGATGCTCTATCTTTGAGAAGGTCTGTTTTTTACATTAATACTGCCCAGTTTTGGCACAAATGCGCAGAAAACACTTTTTTGTGATAAGCTGTGTCTGATAAAAGAAAGGGGACATGGTTTGGATGAGGATACGGCGTGACACTTCAACGGCAAATGGGCGGATATGGATACTGGCGGTCCTTGCGGCAGTCCTGCTCACAGGATGCTGCAGCAAAGAAGGAGCCGGAAAAGAGCGGGAGGATGAAAAAGAAAAATGGAGATACTCTGTGCAGGAAGCGTGCGGGCTGACAGAGAAAGAGTATGCGTTAGCGGCTGTGACTAAGGAGATGGTATATGGCTGTTACCAGGAGGATGATACCTATACGATCGCCCTGTTCAGCAGGCAGAGCGGCAAAATTGAGAGACAGGTTTCGCTTCCGGAAAAGGTATCTTATATACAGGATCTGAGAGTGGACAGGGTGGGTAATCTGTATGTGATCAGCGCTGAGCAGCCGGGAGGCTTTGGGATGCGCTGGAAAATAGACAAAAAAGGAAATCTGCGGGAGGTTTAACCCCCGCAGATTTTGTGTATAGGGAAAATTCAGTTTTCGGCAAGCTGGAACTGATCCACCAGATGCTTCAGCTCGGCAGCCTCAGCAGAAAGCTGTTCGCTGGCGGAAGCGCCCTCCTGAGCCGTTGCGCTGTTGCTCTGCACCACTACGGAAATCTGGTTGATTCCCTCGGAAACCTGCCAGACCGCCTCTGACTGGTCTGTGGAGACGGTGGCGATATTGTCGATGGAGTCAACTACGGACTGGATGCTTCCCACAACCTGCTCAAGGATCTGTGCCGTATGTCTTGCGATCTCGGTGCCCGTATTCACCGCATCCGTGGAGCGATCAATAAGAGCGGAAGTATTCTTTGCGGCTTCCGAGGATTTTGCGGCCAGGCTGCGGACCTCCTCGGCCACAACGGCAAACCCTTTTCCGGCCTCGCCCGCCCTTGCCGCTTCCACAGCTGCATTCAGGGACAGGATATTGGTCTGGAATGCGATGTCGTCTATGGTCTTTAATATCTTTTCAATCTCGCGAGAGCTGGTCTGGATTTTGTCCATGGCATCCATGAGGTTCTGCATCTGCTGATTGCACAGGGAAACCTCCTCTCCGGTGTGATGAGTCTGGCCCCGGAGCTCTAAAGCTCCGCTTGCGGTATCCTTTACCTGATCGGAAATAGTGTTGATCCGTGCCGCCAGTTCCTCCACGGAGCTGGCCTGCTCCACGGTTCCCTGACTGAGTGTCTGGGCGCTTTCAGACAGCTGGCTGCTGGCCGAGGCCACCTGGTCAGCGGAGCGGTTGACCTGCAGGATGATATCACTCAGCTCCGTCTTCATATGACGCATGGAGAGCAGGATGCTGTGGAAATCCCCCACATAGGCATCCTCGTGCTGGGTGTGTACATTCAGATTCTGGCTTGCCAGCTCGTTCAGCAGATAGCTGATATCATGGATAATGCCGCTCAGGCTCTCTACCAGGGAGGAGGTGGATCTTACCAGCATGCCGGTCTCATCCCTGCTTGTGACCTTCGGCATGGGTGTCTCGAGATCGCCCTCCACCAGCAGCTTCATTCTCTGCGCACAGGCCTTCATGGGCTTGCTGATGCTTCCGGCAAGTATCAGGGCTATGACTATGGAGATAAGTATGGAGAGAAGGATCACACCTATATTAATCGCCATGCCGAAATATGTAGTGGACAGATAATTCAGCTGGGGTGCGGTAACGGCTATGCTCCAACCGTCCGTATCCCTCACCGGCGCATAGGCCACAAACATATTTCGCTCTTCGCCTTTGTAGCTTCCAAACCCGTTTTCTCCCTGGCGCATTGCGCTGTGGATTGCCGCCAGATCCTTTAAGGAAGGATCGCTTTGGGACTCGGTCTCAATGTTCTGAACCGTGATCGTCTCAAGGGTGATGTCGGCAATCGTGTCGCCGGACTTATTGATCATGTAGGCCCTGCTGTTTTCGCCCACCTGAATGGAGGAGACGATATCGTTCAGGAAAGTCTCCTGAGGGACAAAATACACAACACCCGCAATGGAGGAACCGTGGATTCCGTTTTCATAAAGAGGAGCCGCAACCATAATGGACAGCTCTCCGGTAATCTTGCTGATCAGAGGCTCCGATACATAGACATTGCCCTGCATGGCCTGCTTCACATATTCACGGTCCGAATAATCCTTTCCGTCAAAAATGCTGATGCCGTCAAGACCAATAATATTTCCCCTCTGAAAATTGTGCATGGCACAGCGCTCGTCGATAACGGAACGCTTCTCGTCAAGCGCTACGGACGGATCGGTCAGCTGCGGGATGCAGCCTGTGTCCATAGCCACGTTTTTGTAAGCGGTCAGCTCCTGCTCCACGCGCTCCGCGGCCAGAACGGCGGTCTCACTCATCATGTGGTCTACAGTGGAGATGGTGCTGTGATAGTTAGGTATGATGCTGGATATTCCTGATGCCACAAGCGCTATCAAGACAGTCAGGATCAGACACATGGTTATTTTGGTACGAATGCTTTTCATCTTGATGATGCCCCCTCGTTTGGTTTCCTGTGATTATGAATTATTTTTGTACGTATAACATGTCAACCTTCATGATATGATCGGTCAGCCAGCTGACGAGAAAATCCAGAAGCTCTTCCACGGCCTTATTCTGCTCTTCGAAATCGTCCGACAGGGAGCTTAAGTCAAACTGTGCCAGCTTATCCTCAAACTGGCGGTGCAAAACGGCGTGTGCGGATCTGCGCGCATATCCGATCTGCTCCTGGTAGGCCTCCTCGTGGGAAAAATGTGTTCTGGTGTAATCGATCAATTCAGAAATAAGATGTATGATGCGGTCCGTTTTGTCCTGCAGGAAACTGTCAAACAGCAAATCATATGCTTCATTTGCCAGATCAAACAATTTCTCATGCTCCTTGTCCACAAAGTCTACCCCCGTATAATACTCCGGTTTCATCTCATACATAATGGTCCTCCGTTCCAGCCTGTCTTTGCAGGCTTAAATTTTACTCCTCTTTATAGTACTGCCTTTTTGGTTTACAATCAAGACAGAGAGGGGAATTTTGGAAAAATTGTAAATAAAAAATTTTTTGCATCGAAACGGCTCTCCGGGGAATCTAATGGATAAGACCGGGAGCCGGCGGAATGATATGCCCGGGATGATATCTCAAACGGATCGTCCGGATTGGGATGTGGTTTAAAAGGTAAATACGGAGGATGGGAAATGAAGATGCTTGTGAGACGGGCACAGTGCGGCGATGCCGACGCTTTCATCTCTCTGATGGAGGAGAACAGGCAGGCCCTTTACCGGGTAGCCTGCGGTTTCTTTCAGAATCAGGAGGATATTGCGGATGCCATACAGGAGACGATACTGGATGCCTACGAACATATCAGGGATCTGAAAAAGGCGGAGCTTTTCAGGACATGGCTGATCAGAATACTGATCAATAACTGCAGTCGGATCTTTAATTATAATAAGAAGAATTGTTCCACGGATGAAATACCGGAGATAGAGAGCATGGAGACGGGAAATGCCAATGTTGAGTTCAGGGAACTCCTTAACCATCTTCCATCCGAGAGCCGGGTGATCTTTCAGCTGTATTATGGGGAACAGTTTACCACAAGGGAGATCGGAGTGATCCTGAATATGAAGGAGAGCACGGTAAAAAGCAGACTGCACAGGGGGAAGGAGCAGCTTCGGGCGGAGCTATGGTAAATGACATAACAATTTCTAATGCCGTTTACTGTAAATGATTGATTCAGAAAGGAATGGTCATATGAGAAACAAATATTCAGAGCAGGAGCTGACACGGATTCTGGGACAGAATGTGGAGGAGTCGGAAGCGGTGGAACGCAAAATCGAGGAGGCGTATGAGATGATAAGAAATCATGAGGGATTAGAGAGACAGGGAAGCAAAAAGATATGGAGGAAGATGGAGCTGGCGGGCATTGGCATAGCGTCCGCAATACTTCTTGGTGTCGGAGGTCTGGCAGCAAATCCGGTTCTGGCGGCAAAGATACCGATCATCGGAAGGATCTTTCAGGTGGAGGAAGAGAAGGTGAGCTATCCGGGGGATTACAGCAGCCATGCCGAGCAGCTGGCGGAGCCTGCCGCGGAGGGGGAAGAGACTGCTGACAGCCCTTATGCAGTTACCTCAAACGGGACCGCCATTACAATCTCGGAATATTATTCGGATGGCGCTGCGCTGTACCTGGGGATAAATATCGAGATGGAGAACGGTTTCCCGGAAGCCTTTATGGAGGCCGCAAAGGACACGGATCTTGGCTACAGCGTAATCCAGATGGAGTCCGCCGCATTGGCCGACTTTACGGAAGGCGGCTTCGGAAGGGTAACCTTTGATCCCGCCTGCGGCGTGGAAGCGCCTTATCTGATAGAGGGAAACTTTGTGGACAATCATACCTTTGCGGGGATCATACGGATTGCCCTCACTGACATGGCGGCCCTGAATGAGGCGGGAGAGGTGATCAAAATTTCCGCCGCCCCCGGTCATTTTTCCTATGAGCTTGTAATCACCAAGCTGTATATACCGGGAATCGCCAATGTGGTGCGGGATGAAGAGGGAGAATGGGTTTCCTTTGAAGACACCATGGAAGAGATTGGCGGTGAGTGGAAATTCTCCATTGATGTGAATACGGATACTTCGGGCATGGAGATCCGGAACGTGGATGAGACAAATGCGGAGGGAGTCGGGATCGGACAGGTGAGGAAGACCCCTTACGAGATGGAAGCGCAGATTATCGTTCCGGAGGGAAAAAACGCCTGGGATTATGTCGTGTTTATGACAGACGCCTCAGGAGAACGTCTGGAATCCAGAGGAGGAAAGGCGCAGACCTACAATGTGTACCGGAAGGATGTGAGCAAGGTAAGCATAGGCGTGTGCACGGAGAGCGATTTTATGGAATACAAGGGGGACACGGAAAAGCTGTGGGAGACGGCGGTGTTTGGCACAGAGGTATCTTTTGAGTGACAGACAGGCTGATTGGGATTGATTCATATGCCCGATACGATTATAATAAAAGGAAACGACGATGTATTTGCCGTTTCCTTTTATTATTGATTCGAGAAGAGGAGGTATCACAATGGGGGCATATGAAACAAAGGTCTACCGCAATGTTTTTGAGCAGCTGGGGAAGACCCCGGAGGAGATTGAAAGGAAGATCCAGGATGCGGCACACACCTTTTTTTACGGCAGCGAGGAGGAGAGGATCTACCATGAGGCCGGTCCGGATATGGCGTACCTGGAGGATACGGGAAACAATGATGCCAGGACAGAGGGTATGAGCTACGGCATGATGATGTGTGTTCAGCTTGACTGGAAGGCCGAATTTGACCGCATCTGGAAATGGGCAAAGACCTATATGTGGATGGAGGAAGGGGAAAACGAGGGCTATTTTGCCTGGTCCTGCAAGGTGACAGGGGAGAAGAATTCTCATGGGCCCGCACCGGACGGGGAAGAGTTTTTTGCTATGGCTCTGTTTTTCGCCTCCCACAGATGGGGAGACGGAGAGGGGATTTTCGAGTATTCCAGACAGGCGAAGGATATCCTGAGGGCCTGCCTTCACAAGGGGGAGAACGGAAGGGCCGGAGAGCCCATGTGGAATCGGGAGAACGGACAGATTCTGTTCGTTCCGGGGAGTGAATTTACGGATCCCTCCTATCATCTGCCCCATTTCTATGATCTGTTCGCACTCTGGGCTTATGAGGAGGACCGGGAATTCTGGAAATGGGCTGCCGGGCAGAGCAGGAAGTATCTGGCAAAGGCATGTCATCCGGTGACGGGGCTGAATCCGGAATACGGGGAATTTGACGGAAGTCCCGTCCGCAAGGTCATGCCCTGGGGGCATAAGCACGACCGGTTTTACAGCGATGCTTACCGCACGGCGGCTAATATCGGTCTGGACTGCGAGTGGTTTGGAATTGACGAGGGCCATTACGGGGCGCCTCTTCGGATGATGCGCTTTCTGGGAACGGATCTGGAGGCCGCAAGATGTGTCTTCGAGGTGGACGGGACACCGGTGGATAAGACGGTTCTGCATCCCGTGGGTCTGCTGGCAACCGTGGCGCAGGGGGCGCTCACAGTACCCTGTCAAGATCTGGCGGATGAGGACAGCGACTGGGCCGTGGCCGCAAGGTGGGTGGAATGGTTCTGGAACCAGCCGCTCCGCAAAGGACCGAGGAGATATTACGACAACTGCCTGTATCTGTTTGCGCTTCTGGCACTCAGCGGAAGATACCGGATCTGGAGCTGAAAGGCCGGCTTTTACAGGCGGCGGATATTCTGAATGGAGAGCGGTGGGCCTGTTCCTATATGGGATGGGCTCATTCGGGAAAGGTATGGGTATAAAATGGACAGTGGCATGATAATAGAGATGATCGGTTATCTGGGTTCGGTTTTGGTGCTAATTTCGTTTCTGATGTCGTCCGTGGTGAAGCTGCGGGTGATAAACGCTGTGGGCAGCCTTGTTTTTGCCGGCTATGCGCTGATCATACACTCTTATCCCACCGCACTCATGAATTTCTGCCTGGTCGGCATAAATATTTATTACCTGGTGCGCCTTCGGCACCCGGACAGGCAGTACACGCTGACGCAGGAACAAAGGGATGGCGGGATGCTGGCAGGCTTTCTGGATTACTACAGAAGCGACATTGAGAATTGTTTTCCGGGAATAAAACTTGACGCAGAGGAAGCCGATGCGGCCTATCTGATCTGCCACAAAATGACCCCGGCCGGGGTGCTGCTTGGCCGGCTGCGGGAAGAGGGCGTTTTGGAGATCCTGCTGGATTATTCCACGCCCCAGTACCGGGACTGTTCCGTGGGGAAATATCTGTACGGCCGGCTGCGGGAGCGGGGATTTCACCGCCTGGTTTTTCCGGGAGAGCCGGGAGCGCATGAGGATTATCTGAAAAGGATGGGCTTTGTCCGGGAAGACGGCGTATATGTGAAGGCCTTGTGACGGCAGTGCGGATAATTCTCCATATTAATCAGCGGATAATCCATTTAGTTTCCTGTTGAAACAGAACATAATACATACAAAGGATACCATTGAAAGGAGCTGTAACATGGAAGCGTTAAAAGGAAAAAATGTAATTCTCCAGGACGGAGAGCTGCTGGCAAGGGAGAAACGAAACGAGGATTATCTGATGGAGCTGGATTCCGGTGCTCTTTTACAGAACTACACCCTGGAGGCGGGAAGATATCAGGAATTCGGGAGTAAGAAGTTAAAGCACGGGGGCTGGGAGGATCCCAGCTGCCAGCTGCGGGGACATTTCCTGGGACACTGGCTGAGCGCTGCGGCCATGCGGTATGCGGAGGACGGGAATGAGGAGCTGATCGGAAAGGCGGGCCGTATCGTCCATGAGCTGCGTCTGTGCCAGATTGACAACGGAGGCCAGTGGGCCGCATCCATCCCGGAGAAATATTTTAAGTGGATCGCAGCCGGAAAGGCGGTGTGGGCTCCCCATTATACGGTACACAAAACCTTTATGGGGCTTTTGGACATGTACCGCTATGCCGGAAATGAAGAGGCGCTGCAGGTTGCGGTGGACTTTTCAAAATGGTTTCTTGCATTCACGGAGGGCTTTGACCGCGGCCAGATGGACGATATTCTGGACTTTGAGACAGGCGGTATGCTGGAAGTGTGGGCTGACCTCTATGAGTTCACGAAGGACGAGAGCTATCTGACCCTTATGGAACGTTATGACAGAAGGCGGTTGTTCGAGCCTCTGCTTGAGGGGGTGGATCTTCTCACCAACATGCACGCCAACACCACGATTCCCGAAATCATCGGATGTGCGAGAATTTACGAGGAGACGAGAAAGGAGCGTTACCGCAACATTGTCACGGCCTACTGGGACATGGCGGTGACGCAGAGGGGAGAATTCGTGACCGGCGGTCAGACCTGCGGGGAGGTCTGGACGCCGAAGCATTCCATGGCCGTGCGTCTGGGGGACAAGAACCAGGAGCACTGCACGGTCTACAATATGATCCGTCTGGCGGATATCCTGTTTACCTGGACAAAGGATCCTTCCTATCTGGATTACATAGAAAAAAATATTTATAACGGGATCATGGCGCAGGCCTATTGGAGGGAGAACCTGGCCAACGGACAGAAGAGCGAATATCCGCCGGAGGGGCTTTTGACGTATTTCCTGCCGTTTCGGGCAGGCGAGCGAAAAGGCTGGGCCAGCAAGACCCAGGATTTCTTCTGCTGTCATGGAACGGTGGTTCAGGCCAACGCCGCCCACAACCGGTATCTGTATTATCAGGATGGCAGGCAGGTCTATGTGGCGCAGTATTTTGATTCCACCGCAGTGTTTACCGTGGACGGCCAGGAGATCGTGCTGGAACAGAAGAGGGACAGCTTAAGCGGAAGCTTCCATTTTTCAAGCACCAGCTCTGCCGGGCAGTGCTTCCACGAGAACACGAGGAAATACCCGAATCATCCGGACTGTATGGCAATCGGATTCCGGGTGCAGACAGGTCAGGAGACGGAATTTGACCTCTGTCTGAGGATTCCCGCATGGGTAAAGGGAGAGGTTCTGATCGAGATAAATGGGGAGAGGGCATCCGTTCCCACCGCACCGGGGAACTTTGCGGTGATAGGGCGCAGATGGAAGGAAGGGGATGAAATCCGCCTGATTCTGCCGCTTGCAATCTCCTGTACGCCTCTGGAAGGGGAGGAAGGAACCGTTGCGTTCTCTTACGGCCCCATCGCTCTGGCGGGCCTTTGCGGGGAAGAGAGAAGCCTGGATACACATGGAAGGGAGCCACAGGAGCTTCTTGTACATGAGAATGAGCGGGAGTGGGGAAGCTGGAAATGCAGCTTTAAGACCAGATACCAGGATCCAGGGATTCGGTTTCTTCCTCTTTATCAGATCGGATACGAGAGATACCAGGTGTATTTTCCCCTGATCTGAGGGATCGGCCAGATATCCAGATGCTTATGAAGGGCGTTTATCCGGAACAGATAAACGCTCTTTTTCTGCTTTTTTCCAATGTCTGCATGCGGGCTTGTGCATATGGACAAAAGCGAGCAGAGAATGTCGGGAAATAAAAACCTTCAGATGGTATCATGGGACAATACAAAAAAGATTGCATCTGTGCGACCCGCCCTTTGCCCTGCCGCCTGTGCCGGCACCTGGCTTTCGGGCTTCCGGGCAGGTCACACAGGCGTAAAAGATTTGGAGGAGAATTATGGACAAGCGTATTCTGGAGCACTATCAAAAGACGGGAACCTATACCTATGCGGGATGCTACGGGGATTATTTCAGATCCCTGCCGGACGATATTTCCGTTCTGGGCAGACTAGTCTGCGGCCAGGTGATCCATCGGGTGACATTGAAGGAGGGAAACACCAATGCCAATGCAAAGCTTTTGTACGGCGATATGAGCAGGTATCCCTGGTATCGGATGCGTTGTGAGGACGATATGCTTCTGACAGCCCCGGCGCTTACCGCAGAGCTGTTCCGTCTGGATGGGAGAGGATTTGTGAAGGATCGGAGGGTGGAGAATAAGATCGTGGTAACATGCCGCTACGTGTCCGTGCTGATGAGTGCGATTTTAAAGGCCAAGGGGATTCCGGCAAGGTGCCGCGCCGGATTCGCCCCTTACTTTCAAGAAAGCGTCAGCATGGATCACTGGATCAATCAATATTACAGTAAAGAAAAGGAGCGCTGGATCACCTTTGACGCAGACGGTTTTTACGAGGAGGGCGGCATGCCTCTTTCTCAGTACGATATGCCACAGGAGAGCTTTGACTGGGCCGCCGAAGCCTACCTTGCCACAAGGAGCGGAAAAACAGACGGGAGACGATTCCTGTATGCGGACAGGCTGGGAACCTGCTCTCTCCCCGCACTGATCCGTTATCTGATATATGATTTCCATGCGCTTATGAACAATGAGCTGACCTACAGCTTTCTGCCCGCTTACCTGGACGGGAGGCTGGATCGGCTGACAGAAGCAGAACTGCAAAAACTGGATACGCTGGCAGAGTTGCTTCTGGAGCCGGATAAGCATTTTGACCGGCTTTGCGCCTTCTGGGAGAGGGAGCGGGAATTCCGGATTTTGAACAGTCCTCTTGTGGAGGCTTATGACCATCTCTCATCATGAAATAAGACGATAAGCGGGCCATGTAAAGTCTTGTGAAAATCCCACGACATGTGTATACTGTAACTATCGCAGAAAACGTACGGACAAAGCGTACAGGCAGAAAGAGGAGAGTCACATGGCGGCATATTTATTTACACATTTTATCGGGGAGCAGAAGGACGGAGAGCAGATTTACTTTGCGCTCAGCAGGGACGGGCTGCACTGGGAGGATTTAAACGGCGGAAAACCCGTGCTGTTTTCCCGCACGGGGACAAAGGGGGTGCGGGATCCGTTTCTGGTAAGGGATCCGGCGACGGGAAGGATCTATCTGATCGCCACGGATCTGCGGATCGAGGCCGGAGAGGGATGGATCCATGCGCAGGAGCATGGCAGCAGGAGTATGATTGTCTGGGAGAGCGACGACCTGGTACACTGGTCAGAGGAGAGAAGCTGTCAGGTGGGAATTTCGCAGGCCGGGTGCGTGTGGGCGCCGGAGGCCGTGTATGACAGGGAAAAGGAAGCCTTTTTCGTGTTTTTTGCCTCCAATGTAAAGACCGGGTATGAGATGAGGCCAAAGCAGAGAATCTATGCCTGTTACACAAAGGATTTCCGGGAATTTACGGAGACCTTCCTCTATATGGAGCGGGAAAATCATGTGATCGATACCACCATATTAGAGAGCGGAGGCAGGTACTACCGCATATCCAAGGACGAGACGGTCAAAAAGCTGCTGCTGGAGGTGTCGGATTCCCTTACCGGAGGCTTTGAGCGGATCCCCTGCGCCACATTTGACGCACTTGCCGGTGTGGAGGGTCCGGAAGGGTATCTGCTTGCGGACGGGAAAACCTGGTGTGTGATAGCGGATCAGTTCCAGAGCGGAAAGGGATATCTGCCCATGCTGACCGAGGATCTTTCTTCCGGCAATTTCAGGATTCTTTCACCCGGAGAGTACGACCTGGGCCGGACGAAAAAGCGCCACGGCGGCATCCTGCGGATCACGGACGAGGAGTATGAGAGACTGGCGGGGCGATGAAAGATCGGTCCGGCGGATTGCGGGAAGCGGAAAGGTGCGGGAAGAATGAATATTCTGACAGTGGAAAACATAGAGAAATCCTACGGGGAGAGGAAGCTTTTTGACAAGGCTTCCTTTTCCATGCAGGAGGGGGAGAAGGTCGGCGTGATCGGAATCAACGGGACGGGCAAGTCCACGCTGCTTAAGATGATAGCAAATCAGGAGGAGACGGATCAGGGCTCCATCACCCTGGCCGGACACGTGGTATGCGGCTATCTGCCGCAGAATCCCGTCTTTGACGGCAAGGAGAAGGTGCTGGAGGCGGTGCTTCGAAAGTATACGGAGAGCAAAGGGCAGGAGGGGGAGGACGTGGAGATCCGGGCCAGGGCCATGCTCACCAGGCTCGGCGTCACGGAGTTTGAAATGCCCTGCGCTCATCTGTCCGGCGGGCAGAAAAAGCGTCTCGCCCTGGTGGCCGCTCTGCTCATCCCCTCTGATCTTCTGATCCTGGATGAGCCCACGAACCATCTCGACAGCGATATGGCGCAGTGGCTGGAGGAGCAGTTAAAGAGAAGAACGGGAGCGCTGATCATGGTCACTCATGACAGATACTTTCTGGATCGGGTCACGGACCGGATCATTGAGATTGACAAGGGCGGTATTTATTCCTATCAGGGGAATTATTCGATCTATCTGCAGCGAAAGACCCAGAGAGAGGAATCGGCTCTTGCGAGCGAGAGAAAGCGGCAGTCCATTCTGCGCAAGGAGCTGGAGTGGGTAAAGCGGGGCGCCAGAGCCCGTTCCACCAAGCAGAAGGCAAGGCTCGAGCGCTATGAGGAGCTGAAAAATGTTTCCGCACCGGTTTCGGATGGCAGGGTGGAGGCGTCCTTTGCCGTAGCCGCGAGACTCGGAAGGACCACGGTGGAGCTTTCCCATGTGAGTAAGCGCTATGGGCAGAAGGCTCTGATCGAGGATTTTTCCTATGTCTTTTTGAAGGACGAGCGGATCGGCTTTGTGGGAAAAAACGGCTGTGGAAAAACCACCCTCATGAAAATGATCACAGGGTCTGAACAACCGGACAGGGGAGAGATTGTGGTGGGCCAGACCGTAAGGCTTGGGTACTACGCCCAGGAGATCGGGCAGGAGCAGATGGATCCGGATCAGACCGTCATCGACTATATCCGGGATGTGGCGGAGTTTGTGGAGACCCGGGAAGGAAAGGTATCCGCCTCCAGGATGCTGGAGCTCTTCCTGTTTGAGGGCAGGGAGCAGTACGGCCTTCTTAAGACGCTTTCCGGAGGGGAGAGAAGGCGTCTCTGTCTTTTGAAGGTTCTGATGGAAGCTCCCAATGTGCTGATTCTGGACGAGCCCACCAATGATCTCGACATTTCCACGCTGACCGTTCTGGAGGATTACCTGGACAGCTTTGCGGGAATCGTGATCGTGGTCTCCCATGACAGGTATTTTCTGGATCGGACCGTGCGCCGCATTTTTTCTTTTGAGGAAGGCGGCATACTGCGCCAGCACGAGGGCGGTTATACGGATTACCGGCTGCGCCGGCAGGAGGAAGAGAACCAGGATGGCGGCAGGGGCGCAAAGAACCCGGGCGGGAAGGACAAAAATGGTTCCAAGGACAAAGGCGGCAGAAAAAACGACTGGAAGAGGCCGTCCTCCCGCCTGAAGTTCACCTATAAGGAGCAGAAGGAGTATGAGACCATCGAGGCGGAAATCGCCTCCCTTGAGGAGCGTCTTGGACGGCTGGAAGATGAGATTCTAAAGGCGGCGGCTGACTTTGTGAAGCTGAACCGGCTGACCGGGGAAAAGCAGGAGACGGAAAGCCTCCTGGAGGAGAGAATGGACCGGTGGATGTATCTGGAGGAGCTGAAAGCAAAAATTGACGCACAGGAGTGAGGGAGGAAACGAAATGCGATTGTTTGACGGCGTATTTACAATCAATGATCTGTTTGAGCTGCTGACTTTTGCCGGGTTTGTCTACTATGTGGTCAAGCGTTTTATTTTAAAGCAGCCTCCCATTCCGGCGGCGGCTTACCGGAAAATTGACAAGGAAAAGCTGCGTTCCAGCCTTGACCTTCTGTACAAAAACAGGAAGACGCCGGGACCGGCCTATGTGATTCCGCAGGAGCTGGAAAAGAGGCTTTTGGAAAATCTGCGCGATCCGGAGCTTTTGCGGGAACTTCTTGTGAGTATTGCAGCCCATGTGGGAATTGACGGATCCGTGATCAGGCTGAAATTCAAGGACGACGCCACGCTGGAATATGCGGGGAACATTTCCACTAACGGCGCTTTTACCACCATTAACCTGCAGACCCACGATTATTATAATCTGGACGTGCTGACGGCGATCCTTGCTCATGAGGTCATGCATCTGTATCTGTACTACAACGGGATCCGCTTCAGCGACACGCTGTCCAATGAGGTGCTGACGGACACGGCGGCTGTCTTCTTTGGCTTTGGCGAATATCTTCGCAGGGGCTACAAGGTCATTGAAGTAAATCTGGGATTTTCCTATCACAAGGTAGGGTATATCCGCCAGGAGGATGTGGATTTTATTTTGAGGGAGATGTACGAAAGATGTTAACTGAATGGACGCTTAGAGTTGACAATTCAAAGCTGTCGTGTTATCCTATTTAAAATTTTCCATATGTGCGGCTGCGATATGGATGAAACGGAGGATATGAGGATGACAACAGTTGTAAAAGAAAAAGGCGGCAGCAGGAGCAAGACCTTTGATATGGTTTATATTGCGGTGTTTGCGGTGCTGATTGCGATCTGTTCCTGGATTTCCATTCCCACGCTGGTGCCCTTTACCATGCAGACCTTTGCGCTGTTTCTGGCAGTGGGAACACTCGGCGGCAGGCGGGGAACCATGGCGGTTTTGATCTACCTATTGCTGGGTGCGGTGGGAATCCCGGTTTTTGCGGAATTTTCCGCAGGAATGGGCGTGCTGCTTGGAAATACCGGCGGCTATCTGATCGGTTTTATTTTTTCCGCTCTCTTGATGTGGGCCATGGAAGCCCTGCTGGGAAAGAAGACATGGGTTCTGGGCCTGTCCATGCTCCTTGGGATGGCGGTGTACTATGTATTCGGCACCGTGTGGTTCATGGTGGTCTATGCGAAAAATTCCGGGCCCATCGGTATTGCCACCGTGCTTTCCTGGTGCGTGCTTCCCTTTATCGTGCCGGATCTTGTCAAGGGCGCTCTTGCGCTTTTTCTGACGAAGCATCTTGCAAAGGCTGTTAAAATAGACTGATCAATCAGGAAAATAAAAAAAGTTGAAAAAACGAGGAATGATGATGATGAGTGACTACGAGATCAGGGCCCACCACGGCATGTGCCTGGCTTTCTTTGAGGGAAAGGGCTACAGCAATCAATTCACGGAGCATATGGGAGAAATGCGCAGAATCCTCGATGCGAATCCAAAAGTGAGTATTACCGCACGGACGGATGCGATCTGCGCGGCATGTCCGAACAATGAGAATGGAAGCTGCAATACGGCTTCCAAGGTGGAAAATTATGACAGAAAGGTGCTTGCGTTCTGCGGCATGAAGGAGGGGGACGAGCTTTCCTGGCACGATTATGCGCAGCTGGTCAGAAAGAGCGTTCTCGAGGCCGGCAGGAGGGAGGAGATCTGCGGGGACTGTCAGTGGGATTCCATCTGCGGCAAAAAGAGGCGCATGAATGTTTAAGCGAGAGATAAAAAGGCATCAAGAAGAAGCGAGCCGTCCACGGCCTCGCTTTTTTTGACCTGTGCGCAGAGGCGTTCCGGGTGCCACTGCACACCGAGAATGGGCAGAAAACCATGGGAGAGTCCCTCAGCCACCTGATCTGCGCTGTGCTGAATATAGCGTATCCCTTTTCCGGGAATGTCAACGCCCTGATGGTGTGCGCTGTTTACCGTAAAGGCTTTGCCGTACAGCTCATACAGCAGGGAACCCGCATTTGCGGTGGTGGGATGAAACTGATCCGCCCCGTCGTACTGGTGCTGCCGGAAGGTGGGCAGATTCTGGCAGATGTCCCCGCCGAAAAAGACATTGATCAGCTGCATGCCCTTGCAGATGCCAAGAACCGGTTTTTGGTAGAGAACGAATTCCCGCAGAATGGAGAGCTGCAGCCTGTCAAAAGCCGGATCAATGATCCGCGAGCCGCAGTTCAGCTGGCCGAAGAGCCTGGGGTCAATATCGCCGCCGCCCGGAAGAACAAGCCCGTCGTAGAGGCTTATGTCAGGCACATGCAGGGAGACAGTGGGACATGCGCCCAGAGCTCCAAAGGCGGTTTCGTAGTTGGTGGTCTGTTCCGGATAACCGGCAATGAGAATTTTTTTCAATACATAATTCCTGAAAAAAAGGTGATCATTCATAATATATGCTATAATAGGAATCATGATGCCAGTAAGAGACAGCAAAGGAGAAATCTTGTTATGAGGATAGGAATGGGATATGACGTGCACAGACTTACCCCCGGAAGAAAACTGATTATGGGAGGAGTGGAGATTCCCTGGGAGAAAGGACTTTTGGGACATTCGGATGCGGATGTGCTGCTCCACGCAATTATGGACGCCCTGCTCGGTGCGGCCGCGCTGGGAGATATCGGAAAGCATTTTCCGGACACGGATCCGGCTTACAAAGGGATATCTTCCCTGGAGCTGCTTGCACACGTGGGTAAGCTTTTGGAGGAAAACTGTTTTTTCATAGAGAACATTGACGCCACTATCATTGCCCAGGCGCCCAAAATGCGCCCCCATATCGACAGGATGAGGGAGAACATCGCGCGCACGCTTGGAATTGAGGCAGGGCAGGTGAACCTGAAGGCCACCACGGAGGAGGGACTTGGCTTTACCGGGACCGGGGAAGGGATCTCCGCCCAGGCAATCTGCCTTCTGGCGAGCCCGGTGGGTGTGGCAAGCGAGGACGTGATGCGGACACAGGGCGGATGCGAAGGCTGTCAGGGATGTAAGAGGCAGTAAGCCTGCGGCGGGACGGGAAAGAGAGCAGGGGAGGAAAACACAGGTATGGCAGGAACCGTGGGAATTGGTCATCAGGATTTTGAGGTGATCCGTACAGAAGGTTCTGATCGGCGAGGGAGCGCCGGGTGAAAATAACAGTTGACAAAATCACCGCTTTTGCATATTCTGATATAAAAGATAGTGAAAAATGCAGGGAACGGAAAGAGTACATGGCGAAACCCAAACAGAGAAAAGCGCATCAGGCTGAGAGCGTTTTGTGGAGAGGAGCCATGGAAGTGCGTCCGGGAGCAGGTTCTGTGAACGCTGCTGCCAGGGGCAGGATGAGTGCAAACTGCCTGACAGCGGAAAGTAGCGGGACACGTATTCACACGTTACGTGCAATGAGTGAAGGCATTTTGCCTTTAAATAGAGTGGAACCGCGGATAACTTCGCCTCTTGGGCCTGGTTATCCGTTTTTTATGCACACGGGGCAGAAAGGAAGATGCTGCTGACGCAGCCTGCCCCGGCGCACGAGTAGGGGCAAAAATCCTTCCCTGCTCGATTGCGCAGGAGCGCCTTGCATTCACAGAGGGAGTGATACAGTGGGATTAATTGACAATATAAAGGAAGAGATCCGGATCATCCGGGAGAGGGATGCGGCCATCCATTCTTCCATGGAGGTGTTTTTGTACCCCAGCTTCAAGGTGATGCTTCATTACCGGCTGGCGCACAGGCTTTATCTCAAAAGACATTATTTTATGGCGAGATGGATTTCCCAGAGGGCGGTTCGAAAGACAGGCATCGAGATCCATCCGGGAGCCCGGATCGGAAAGGGATTCTTTATCGATCACGGTTCCGGCGTGATTATCGGCGAGACCACCGTGATCGGGGACAACGTGACCCTTTATCAGGGCGTGACCCTTGGGGGAACCGGAAAGGAGCAGGGAAAGCGCCATCCCACCCTGGGAAACAATATCCTGATCGGCGCAGGCGCAAAGGTCCTGGGTTCCTGTACCATTGGGGATAATTGTAAAATCGGGGCCGGAAGCGTGGTACTCGAGGATGTGCCCGCAGGCTGCACCGTGGTGGGCGTGCCGGGCCGGGTGGTAAAGCGGGCCAATCAGGACCGGCCTCAGGATAAGCTGGATCAGGTCAATTTCCCGGATCCGGTGAAGGAGGAGCTGACTGCGCTGCACCACAGCAACACGGAGCTGACCAACCGCCTGATCGATCTGGAGCGGAAGGTCAGAACGCTGCGGCGTGACGGCGGCAAGGAAAAGAAAACCAGTTAATGAGACAGAGAATAATTTAAAAAAGAGAAAGGCATGGTATTCACATGAAAATTTACAACACATTATCAAAGAGAAAAGAAGAATTCGTCCCTCTTAAGGAGGGAAAGGTAAAGATGTATGTCTGCGGGCCCACGGTCTACAATCTGATCCATATCGGAAACGCCCGCCCCATGATCGTGTTTGACACCGTAAGGCGCTATATGGAGCACAAGGGTTACGAGGTCAACTTCGTCTCCAACTTTACGGACGTGGACGACAAGATTATCAAAAAGGCGCTGGAGGAGGGAGTGGATTCCTCCGTGATTTCCGAGCGGTATATTGAAGAGTGCAAAAAAGATATGAAGGCAATGAACGTAAGGCCTGCCACCACGCATCCCAAGGCGACGCAGGAGATTGACGGCATGCTGGAGATGATAAACACCCTGATCGAAAAGGGCCATGCCTATGCGGCCGAGGACGGAACTGTATACTTCCGGACCAGAAGCTTTAAAGGGTACGGCAAGCTCTCCCACAAAAATCTGGACGACCTGCAGGGAGGGAACCGCTCTCTTCTGGTGTCCGGGGAGGATCAGAAGGAGGATCCTCTCGACTTTGTGCTCTGGAAGCCCAGGAAGGAGGGAGAGCCTTACTGGGAGTCGCCCTGGTGCAAGGGACGTCCGGGCTGGCACATCGAATGCTCCGTTATGAGCAAAAAATATCTGGGAGAGGAGATTGACATCCATGCGGGGGGAGAGGATCTGATTTTCCCCCATCACGAGAATGAGATCGCACAGTCCGAGGCGGCAAACGAAAAACCCTTTGCGAGATACTGGATGCACAACGCCTTTTTGAATATCGATAACCGGAAGATGTCGAAATCAGCCGGAAACTTCTTTACGGTGCGGGATATCAGCGAAACATATGATCTGCAGGTGCTGCGCTTTTTCATGCTCTCCGCCCATTACAGGAGTCCGCTGAATTTCAGTGCGGAGCTGATGGAGGCGGCGTCAAACGGTTACCACAGGATCGTGACTTGCGTGGAAAATCTGAATTATCTGCTGCAGAGTATTCCCGGGCAGGATGGAGAGAGCGCATCCGTCAGCGGGGAGGAAAAGGAGCTTTTGAAGGAAGCGGATGGCTTTGAGGCGAAATTTGACGAGGCCATGGAGGATGATTTTAACACGGCTGATGCGCTTGCCGCAATTTTTGAGCTGGTGAAATTCGTGAACTTGCACGCCTCTTCCGGATCCGGCAGGGAGTTTCTGGAGGCATTAAAGAGCAGGATCGTGACGCTTTCCGATATCTGCGGGCTTGTGGTGGAGAAGAAAGAGGAAATGCTGGAAAGCGAGATCGAGGCTCTGATCAATGAGAGGCAGGCGGCAAGGAAGGCGAAAAATTTTGCCCGGGCCGACGAAATACGGGGTGAGCTGCTCGCAAAGGGAATCATTCTGGAGGATACGAGGGAAGGGGTCAAATGGAAGAGAGCGTAGATTTACTGCCTTTGGTTATGAAAAGCTTTGCGTTAAAAGAGGTGGATATCCGGTCTTATTCACCGCTTGCGCTTGCGTATATCGGCGACGGTGTCTTTGACCTTGTGATTCGTACCGTGGTGGTGGAGCGGGGAAATGCGCCCGTAAGCCGCCTCCATCACAGTACGGCGTCCTACGTCAGGGCGGCGACTCAGGCCGCCATGATAGAGGCTCTTCTTCCGGAGCTTACCCAGGAGGAGCTTGCCGTCTATCGGAGAGGAAGGAATGCAAAGCCGCATACCAGCGCCAAGAACGCCTCCCTTGCCGATTATCTGAAGGCCACGGGGCTTGAGGCGCTGATCGGCTATCTCTATCTGCTTGGGAGGACGCAGAGGCTGATTGAACTGATAAAAGACGGTTTAGAGAAATTGGAAATGAAGATATAGGGGATGACAAGGAAAGGGTATGGTAATTCACATGGAAAAAGGAACTTCTGAATACGGGGAATTTCGGATTGAGGGAAGGAACGCGGTGATCGAGGCCTTCCGTTCCGGAAGAGAAATTGACAAGGTATACATACTGGACGGCTGCAAGGACGGCCCGGTGATGACCGTGAAGCGGGAAGCGGCCAAAAAGAACACGCAGATCAAATATGTGACAAAGGAGCGTCTTGACCAGCTTTCGGAGAGCGGCAGGCATCAGGGAGTCATCGCCTGCCTTGCGGCCTACAGCTATGCAAGGGTTGAGGACATGCTTGCCCTGGCGGAGAAAAAGAAAGAGCCGCCCTTTTTGATTCTGCTGGACAATATCGAGGATCCTCACAATCTGGGAGCCATTATAAGAACTGCGAACCTGGCGGGGGCCCACGGCGTGATCATTCCAAAGAACAGGGCCGTCGGGCTGACCGCGGCGGTTGCGAGAACATCAGCGGGGGCGCTGAATTACACGCCGGTGGCAAAAGTGACGAATCTTGTGAGGACCATTGAAGAGCTGAAGGAAAAGGGCCTTTGGTTCGTGTGTGCGGATATGGACGGAACCAGGATGTATGATCTGAATCTGACCGGCCCCATCGGCCTTGTGGTGGGAAGCGAGGGGGAAGGCGTGGGACGCCTGGTAAAGGAAAATTGCGACATGACGGCTGCGATTCCCATGAAGGGAGACATTGATTCCCTGAACGCGTCGGTTGCGGCAGGCGTGCTTGCCTATGAAATCCTTCGTCAGCGGTTAATGTGAAGGAAGGGGATTTTGAAAGGCCAAAAGCATGAATAAGATTAACAGAGTGCTGCTGATGTTTATTGCCATGGTGTCGATTATGCTGCTGGCAGTTGGCATTGACAGGGGAATGAACTATCTGGAAGAGAAGGAATGGGAGAGCCAGCGGGAGGCTTTTTATCAGCAGTCCAGGGCCGATATACACAAAATGCAGACCACCATCCAGACCTTGTCGGAGGATCCGGCCGCCCTGACCGCCTACATGGAGGAAAACGGACTGAACTACATGGAGGAGGAAGAGGAAGGCACCGGGGAGGGGGCGGAGGAAGAGCAGGCGTTTGCGGAACCGGAAAGGGAAATCCCGCAGGAGGAAGCAATACCTCAGGAGGAAGAAATCCCGCAGCAGAGAGAAGAGCCGGCGGTGGAAGCAATGCCGGAGGATGAGGTTGTGGAGGGAATGTACCGAGAGCCGTCCATACCGGAGGATGGCATTTCCGATAACGGCCTTTCCGGGGACTATCCCGATGCGGTGTCGGAGAATACGGTATCCGGGAACACGGTATCCGGGAACACGGTATCCGGGAACACGGTATCCGGGAATACGGTGTCAGGGAACACGGTATCCGGGAACACGGTATCCGGGAACACGGTATCCGGGAACACGGTGTCCGGCAACACGGTGTCAGGGAATGCGGTGTCCGGCAACACGGTGTCCGGCAGTCTGATTCCGGAGGATTATGTCATAACCCCTCCCCCGAAGAGCAGGGTCTGTGCTTCTTATGAGGAAACCATGCGGATCAACCGGGCGGACAGAGAGACCATAGCCGCAAGCACCGTGGATTTTTCGGGCATGAAGATCGTCTGTCTGGGAGACAGTGTTACGGCGGGATCCAATCTGGACAAGCTGGAAAATTACGAGGCCATGTCCTACCCTTACCAGCTTGGAGAGGTTTTGAATGCGGGGGAAGTGGTGAATCTGGGAATCGGCGGTTCCTCCATAGGCCGATATTGGGAGAACGCCTTTGTGGACCGATACAGCAGCATACCCGCAGATGCGGATATTATTATCGTGATGGGAGGCACCAATGACGGCTTTTGCGCATCCGAGAGGGAGTTGGGTTCTTTAGAGGAACGAAGAGAGAGAACCTTTGCGGGCGATCTGGACGAGCTTTTACGGAAGCTGAAGACGGATTATCCAGAGGCCGAGATCCTGCTGGCCACACCACTGCCAAACATTCTTCATGATATGCTGCGCAAAGAAAGAAGTTTTTTGCTGCCGCAGTCCTCTTTTGTGAAAATAATGAAGCAGCTTGGTCAGGAGTACGGGGTTTTGGTCATCGACCTATACAATACCAACCTGCTCAATACCCATGACGCCGCCATCATTCACAGCTTTATGCCGGATGGTGTGCACGGAAACGAGATGGGATACCGGATCCTTGCCGAACATTTTGCGGCGGAGCTCATCCGGGATTATCAGGCAAAGGGACAGGCGGGATCCGAGGTATGATGCGAAACGGAGGTACAGGCAAAATTAAAAACGGCGGGGAGCGGATCAATGAATGGCAGCTATGAACAGTATTCGGATGAAGAGCTGATTGTGCGCCTGCGGGACGGAGAGGCGCAGATCACGGACTATATTATGGAGAAGTACAAGAACCTGGTAAAAAGCAAGGCAAAGTCCATGTACATCCTGGGAGCGGACCGGGAGGATCTGATCCAGGAGGGAATGATCGGCCTTTTCAAGGCCATCCGGGATTACGATATCGGCAGGGACGCCAGTTTTTTTACCTTTGCGGATCTGTGCGTTTCCAGACAGATGTACACGGCGGTGCAGGCGGCGGGACGGCAGAAGCATGCGCCGCTGAACACCTATATATCGCTGTATGCCAACATGTCCGGGCAGGAGGACGGGGAGGAGAGGGAAATGATTAACGACATCATTTCCCAGGCGGAAAAGAATCCCGAGGAGCTTCTGATCGACCGGGAGAACCTGGAGCTTTTGGAGAAGGCTATTGACAAGGAGCTAAGCGGCTTTGAAAAGCAGGTGCTGGATCTGTATCTGACCGGGATGAAGTACACGCAGATTGCAAAGGTGCTCGGCAGGGATGACAAGTCGACGGACAATGCGCTGCAGAGAATTAAGAACAAGATCAGGAGGCAGCTGTGAAGGAAACGCAGTTGAGAAAAGGGTAAGAAAAAGAGTAGATAAAAGAGTATATGAAAAGAGCAGTGGAAGACAGACGGACGGTCAGGGCCGGATTCCGCCATACGCTCTCTCGTGTCAGCTGCGGCAGATAGATTTTCTAAACATTCCGGCGAGGCTGCAAAGCCGGACGCAATCGCCCGCCTTGTCCTCCCGCCGCTCTCTTTCGGGCCCATATGATCTTTAGCATCCATTTGTAAAATTATTATAAAGAAATAATTTCCCGTATTGACAAGGCGCTGCCTTGTCAATATACTTTTATGCGGGACTGACCGACTGGTCGGACGGAAAACGGATGAAAGGAAGAATACATAATGTTAGGAAAATTCAGCGTCAGAAAGCCTTATACCGTATTGGTCGGCGTGGTGCTTGCTATCGTTCTCGGCGTCGTCTCTTTTACGAGAATGACGACGGATCTGCTGCCGAACATCACGCTTCCCTATGTGCTGGTAATGACCACCTATGCGGGAGCCAGCCCGGAGACCGTGGAAATGGTGGTGACCAAGCCCGTGGAGGCTTCCATGGCCACAGTCAGCAACATAGAAAATATCAGTTCGGTTTCCAGCGAGAATTACTCCATGGTGATTTTGGAATTTACGCAGTCTGCGGACATGAATGCGGTATCCCTGGAAATCAGGGAGAATCTGGATCAGATCAAAAGCTATTGGGATGATTCCGTGGGAAACCCGATCATAATGAAGATGAACCCGGACATGCTTCCGGTCATGATTGCGGCGGTGGGCGGCACGGATATGACAGGAGCCCAGATCAGCGAGATGACGCAGAACACGATCATACCGGAGCTGGAGAGCATTGAGGGCGTGGCTTCCGCCAGTGCCACGGGGCTTCTGGAGGAGAGCGTGCATGTGATCATCCGGCAGGAAAAGCTGGATCAGATCAACCGGCAGGTCTTTGGATCCATTGACGAGGAGATGAAGGACGCCGAGGAGCAGATCGAGGAGGGAAGGCGGGATATTTATGACGGCCAGGAGGAGCTTGCCGATGCCAGGGCCGAGCTTGAGGAATCCAAGCAGGATCTGATCGAGGGCGAGCAGGAGATCGAGGACAACCGAAAGGAACTGGAGGACAGCAAGAAGGAGCTGGAGGACAGTAAAAAAGAACTTGCCGACGGCAGACAGAAGATCGCCGACGGACGTGCCGAGATCGAGGAGAACAAGAGCAGGCTGGAGCAGGGAAAGAGCGAGCTTTCCGAGAAGAAGGGCGAGGCGTCCGAGAAGCTGGCCGAGGCGGAGACCCAGCTTCTCACGGCAAAGTCCGAGGCCGAGGCGGCGAAAATGCATCTTACCCTTGAACTGGAGCAGATAAAGGCTCTGCTTGCGGAGGCGGAGGAGAATCTTGGCAATATGGGAGGGGACACGCTTCCTCTGCCCGATGGGATCCCCACCAAGGAGGAGCTGGACCAGCAGATTGCCGAGGCGGAGGAATTGTCCGGGATTCTTGGCGGTATGGGCGACGATACGGAGTACGCCTCTCTGGACGAGGAGATCCGGGTCAGGGTGGAGACCTTCCTTGCGCCGGATTTTGCCCCGGACGAGACGACTACCGTCGGGGTGGTTCAGGCTGCGGTGAGCAGCAAGAAAGCGTCTCTGGAGAGCCAGAGGGCTGTCTGGGAGAATCTGGAGAGCCAGATGGGCGCCCTGGATTTTATCAAGGAAACTATCGAAAAATACAAGGAATCTCTTGCGCAGATGGAGGAAAAGATCACGGAGCTGGACAATAACATTGCCCAGATCGATATTGCGCTGAGCGAGCTTTACAAGGGAAATCTGACTGCGGCAACGGAATTTGCCAACGCCCAGACCATGATCAGCCTGGGAGAGCTGCAGTTAATCACGGCCGAGACTCAGTTAGACGCCACGGAAAAGCAGCTGGAGACCGGGGAAAAGCAGCTGGAATCCGGACAGAAGCAGATTGAGTCCGGGCAGGAACAGCTGGAAAAGGCCGTGGAACAGTTGGAGAGCGGCTGGGAGCAGATCCGAAGCGGCGAGGAGCAGCTAAGTGACACGGCGGATCAGCTAAAGGAGGCCCTGGAACAGATTGCCGAGAGCGAGGAGGAGCTGGAGGAGGCCAGGCAGAACGCCTACAACCAGGCGGATATGACCGGAATTCTCACGGTGGACACGGTGAAGTCGCTCCTTGCGGCCCAGAATTTTTCCATGCCTGCGGGATATGTGACGGAGGCGGGAATCGACTACCTTGTCCGGGTGGGGGACAAGCCGGAGGACGTGGAGGCGTTGAAAAAGATGCCGATTCTCAACACGGAGATGGACGGAGTGGACGTGATCACCCTGGAGGATGTGGCGGACGTGTTCATGACGGACAATTCGGCGGATATCTATGCCAACGTGAACGGCGAGGCGGGTGTTATGGTCTCCATCCAGAAGCAGACCGGATACTCCACCGGTGAGGTATCGGACCGGATTCTGGATAAATTTGAACAGCTGAAGACGGAAAACGAAAACCTGATGCTGATTACGCTGATGGATCAGGGAATTTATATTGACCTGGTGATGGATTCCATTATCAACAACGTGCTCTTTGGCGCTCTGCTGGCAATTCTGATTCTGATTCTGTTCCTGAGGGACTGGAGACCGACTGCGGTGGTCGCATGCTCGATCCCGGTCAGCCTGATCACGGCGGTGGTGTGCATGTATTTCAGCGGAGTTACCCTGAACGTGATTTCCCTCTCGGGCCTTGCCCTCGGAGTCGGGATGCTGGTGGACAATTCCATTGTGGTGATTGAGAACATTTACAGGCTCCGGAACGAGGAGGGTTATTCGGCCAGGGAGGCCGCAATCGCAGGTGCGGGGGAGGTGGCGGGAGCCATTCTGGCCTCCACCCTCACAACGGTCTGTGTGTTCCTTCCTATTGTATTCACGGAGGGGATAACCAGACAGCTTTTCGTGGATCTGGGCCTTACCCTGGCATACTCTCTGCTTGCCAGCCTGATGATCGCCCTCACCGTGGTTCCGGCTCTTGCCTCCGGTATGCTGGTAAGGGTAAAGCCCCAGAAAGAGAGCGCACTTTTCGGAAGACTTCTGCCGGCTTATGAGAAGTCAATCGCTCTGGCACTGCGCTTTAAGCCGGTGGTGCTTTTACTTGCGGTTGCCCTTCTTGTGACGAGCGCCATGGCCGCTTTTGCAAAGGGAACGGCGTTTATGCCGGAAATGGACAGCACCCAGATCAGCATGACGGTGACGCTTCCCGAAAAAACACCCCTTGCGGAAACGGCGGAGGTGACGGACGAGGTGGTAGCCCGTCTGATGGAGATGGAGGAAGTGGTGGATGTGGGAGCCATGGCCAGCTCATCCTCCATGGGCATGCTCACGGGAGGGGGCAATACGGCCACCAATGCCACCAGTATTTACATAGCCCTTGGCGAGGACAAGGAGAGGGACAATATCGAGATAGCGGCCGGGATCGAGGAGATGCTGGCGGATATCGCAGAGGAGAAGCAGGCGGAAATTTCCATTGAAACCTCCGACATGGATATGAGCGCCCTGGGAGGAAGCGGTATCAATATACAGGTAAGAGGACGGGAGCTGGACACGATTCAGACCATCGCAAAGGAAGTGGCGGAAATTGTGGAAGGAGTGGAGGGAACCCAGGAGGTTTCCGACGGCCTTGAGGACGCCACCGGCGAGATGCGCATCCTGGTCGACAGGGATAAGGCCATCGAACACGGACTTACGGTGGCCCAGGTTTTCCAGCAGATCCAGTCAAAGCTTGCGGACGCTTCCAGCTCCACCGCACTGGAGACGGAGATCCGGGAATATGATGTCTATGTGAAGAATGCGAAGGATATGGAGCTTACCAGAGACCTTGTGAAGAATCTGGAGCTTACCAGAGACAAGAAAGACGGAACCAGGGAAAAGATCAGGCTCTCTGAGATTGCGGACTTTGCGGATATGGAATCGCCGAAATCCGTGAACCGTACCGACCAGACCAGATACCTTGCGGTGTCAGCGGCGATCGCGGACGGCTACAACGTGGGCCTTGTGGCTGACGAGGTGGAGCGGGCTCTTGCGGATTATCAGGTTCCGGACGGATATACGCTGGTAATGAGCGGGGAGAATGAGACCATCAACGACGCAATGGAACAGATTTACCTGATGATGCTTCTGGCGGTCGTGTTCATGTACCTGATCATGGTGGCGCAGTTCCAGTCCCTGCTCTCGCCCTTTATCATTATGTTTACAATCCCCCTGGCGTTTACGGGGGGATTCCTGGGACTTATTTTCAGCGGAAGCGAGGTCAGCGTCATTGCGCTTATCGGCTTTGTCATGCTCTCCGGCATTATTGTAAACAACGGCATCGTGCTTGTGGACTACATCAATCAGCTGCGGGAGTCCGGAATGGAAAAAAGAGAGGCGATCATGACGGCGGGCCGGACCAGGCTCCGCCCGGTGCTCATGACCGCACTCACCACGATCTTGGCGCTGAGCACCATGGCGTTCAGCAAGGATATGGGAGCGGATATGGCAAAGCCCATGTCGGTGGTAACAATCGGCGGCCTGATTTACGGAACCCTGATGACACTGTTTGTGATTCCCTGTATTTACGATATCTTTATGCGGGAAAAGAAGCCGGATGATATGGAAATGTCGTAAATCAGGTTTCGCAGGACGAAAGAGGGAGAGGAAATGGAGAAACGGAAACAGACCCTGTCACCGAAAGAGGCCGCTGTTTACCGGGCGGTGCTTGAACTGTTCGAGGAAGGCGCAGATCTCGGCAGCCTTACCGTGTCGGAGATCACGGGAAGAGCAGGGATCGGCAAGGGTACCGCCTATGAGTATTTTTCGGATAAAGAGGAAATGATTGCGAGGGCTCTCTTTTATAATGTGGAGCTGTTCTGCAGGCAGCTTTATGCGGGGCTGTGTGGTGAGAAGTGCCTGTATGACAAGGTAAACTATATTTTGGTGGAGATGGAGAGGCAGCTGACAAAGTCCAACTGCATTTTGCAGCTGATTCATGCGGTATCTGACAATTCCGCCCTGGGCAGGCGTTTTCGGGAGTTGGAAAAGGAGACGGGATCGAAGGAGCGGCCGGTAAACCCTGTAATAAACGTATTGAGGCGGATGCTGGAAGACGAGATCGGCACTGTAGCGCCGATCTCGCCGGAGAAGGAGGCATATCTTGTCATGAGCGTGTTCTCCAAAATTCTGTGTTACGGTATGCTTCTGAAAAACAGGGAATATCGGAAGGAAGAGGCAAAAAGCCGGATGCGTGGCATGGTCTGTGAGGGCGTGTGCCGGGAGGTTCAGGAAGTCAGTTCCGTCTCTCCAGCCGGCGATACGACAGCTGCGCCGCGGCAAGAAGGATGATAAAATACAGAGTAAAATTTACCAGTGGGTTTCTCTCCGGCAGCCCGGAGAGAGCAGGGTGGGAA
>Ga0137309_100095_pt1 | contig 58288 bp, 60 predicted proteins | sample NAcewiD2O_June_FD_97179 | JGI IMG/M metagenome (GOLD analysis project Ga0137309, IMG submission 97179) | Mouse cecal microbial communities from Vienna, Austria - N-Acetylneuraminic amended D2O_June | ecosystem: Host-associated > Mammals > Digestive system > Large intestine > Cecum | place... | reverse complement strand
CTTCACGGAGGTGGTCCCGCTTTTTATGGAGCCCATCATCCGGGAGGGCATTGCCGACGGCACCATCCGCACGGACCATCCCAAGGAGCTGGCGGAGTCCATGCTGATGCTCTCCGACGTGTGGATCAACCCCATCATCCAGCCCACCACGCCGGATGAGATTTGCGCCCGGTGCGCCGTGTATAACCGGCTTTTTGGTGCCTTCGGCATCGACGGCCTCATCGACCAGGAGATCGTTGACGCGTTGATGGATTATGCGGAGATGACCCAGCGCCTGCACAAGGGCGGGGAGGAACCTGTCTGAAAAGAAACTGCCGGAAAGGCAGTTCCTTTTTGGAAATATAAAAACCGACGGTCGGTTTATAAAGGAGAGACGCATATGAAAAAAGACAAAACACCCCTGTTCTGCCGGGACTTCACCCTGGTGGTGATCGGACAGATCATATCCCTGTTCGGCAACGCGGTACTGCGCTTCGCCCTGCCGCTGTACCTCCTGCGGGAGACCGGGTCCCCGGCGCTGTTCGGTGCGGTGGGAGCGGCGGCGCTGATCCCCGCTGTGCTGTGCTCGCCCGTGGGCGGCGTGGTGGCGGACCGGGTGAACAAGGGCCGCATCATGGCGGTGCTGGACTTTGCCACAGCGGGACTGGTGCTGGTTTTTGCCCTCCTGTTGGGACGCCTGCCGCTGGTGCCGCTGATGGCCGTGTGCCTGATGCTCCTCTACGGCATCGCGGGGGCCTACCAGCCGGCGGTCCAGGCGAGCATCCCCCTTTTGGCGGGGGAGGACCGGCTCACCAGCGCCAACGCGGTCATCAACATGGTCAGCACCCTCTCCGGACTGCTGGGGCCGGTGATAGGAGGTGTGCTGTTCGGGGCTTTCGGCATCCGGCCCATTTTGTGGGTGAGCACGGCGTGCTTCCTCCTGTCCGCGGTGATGGAGCTCTTCCTCCGCATCCCCCACCAGCCCCGAGGGACAGAGGGCGGGGTTCTGTACACGGTGGGGAGGGACCTGGCCGGGAGCTGGCGGTTCATCCGCCGGGAGCGGCCCGTGTTCCTCTCCGTGACGGTGGTGCTGTGCCTCTTCAACCTGGTGCTGTCCGCCGCGCTGATCGTGGGCATCCCTGTTGCGGTGGTCCAGGTGCTGGGGCTGGACGACCTCCGGCTGGGGGTCACCCAGGCGGCCATGGGGCTGGGCGGGCTCCTGGGCGGAGGAATCGCAGCGGTGCTGGGGGAGCGTCTGCGGCTTCGCCGGGGGAGTGTCCTGCTGGTAGCGGCGAGCCTCACGGTGGCGGGGATGGGGGCGGCCCTGCTCCCGGGGACGGCGCCCCTCACCGGCTGGTGGGTGGTGACGGCCATGAGCGCTGTCATGATGGCTCTGGCCACGGTGCTGACGGTCCTGCTGACCGCCGCTGTCCAGCGGCAGACGCCGCCGGAGTTCCTGGGGAAGGTGATGGCCTTCCTCACGGCGGCGGCGAACTGCGCGTCTCCGCTGGGGCAGGCGGCCTACGGGGCGCTGTTCGAGGGCCTTCCGGCCTGGACCGTGCTGATGGGCGCGGCCATGGCGGCGGTGCTGGTCTCCGCCTACTCCTCGAGGGTGTTTCGCGCGCTGGAGGGACCGCTCCCCGGATAATATCGCAAATCATCCAAAACAGTCCTTGAAAAATGGGGCGTATCGTGCTAAACTAACAAATAGAATCTATATTTGAGGAGGAACGACATGAAAAAACTGGGCTTTGGCATGATGCGCCTGCCCCTTCCGGACCCCAAGGAGCAGGGAACGGTGGACATGGAGCAGGTCTGCAAGATGGTGGACACCTTCCTGGAGCGGGGATATACCTATTTCGATACCGCGTACATGTACCACGCCGGGCAGAGCGAGATCGCGGCCCGGGAAGCTCTGGTGAAGCGCCATAGCCGGGACAGCTTCACCCTGGCGACGAAGATGCCCCTCATGCGCTTCAAGGACGGCGGCACCAAGGCCGGCCAGGACGCGGTCTTCCACGAGCAGCTGGAGAAATGCGGGGTGAAGTACTTTGATTACTACCTGCTCCACAACATCAACAAGACAAGCTATGAGACGGCCAAGCGGCTGGACACCTTCGCCTACCTCCAGGAGCAGAAGGCGGCGGGAAAGATCCGGCACCTGGGCTTCTCCTTCCACGACAAGGCGGACTTTCTGGATGAGGTTCTGACCGCCCACCCGGAGGTGGAGTTCGTCCAGATCCAGCTCAACTATCTGGACTGGGAGGACGAGCGGGTGCAGTCCCGCAAGTGCTATGAGACCATCGTCCGCCACGGGAAGAAGGTGGTGGTCATGGAGCCGGTGAAGGGCGGCAAGCTTGCCGCCGTGCCGGAGGAGGCCGCGGCACTTATGAAGGAAGCCCATCCCGACTGGTCCCCCGCCTCCTGGGCAATCCGCTTTGCGGCGGGACTGGATCAGGTGATGATGGTCCTCAGCGGGATGAGCAGCATGGAGCAGCTGCTGGACAACACCGGCTATATGCAGGACCCCGCGCCCCTCACGGCGGAGGAGGTGAAGCTCCTGGAGCGCTCGGCGGAGATCATCAGCGCCCTGCCCGCCGTGGCCTGCACGGCCTGCCGGTACTGCGTGGATGGGTGTCCGCAGAAGATTGATATCCCGGAGTACTTCGCCCTCTACAACGGGGACCAGGAGGCTCTGCGGAAGGGGCTCACGCCCAGTAAGGCGGCGTATGAAAAGCTCGCCGCCAATGGGGGCAGGGCGTCGGACTGCGTGGCGTGCCGTCAGTGCGAGGGGGCGTGTCCCCAGCATCTGCCGATCGTCAATTGGCTCAGCCGCGTGAAGAGCACCTACGAGGGATAAGGGAAACGCCTGGGGGCTGATGCCTCCAGGCGCTTTTTCATGAGGGCTGTATCCGGTTCCCGTCTTTGTCAAAAGTCTTTTTCAGGGCAAGCTCTACGGGGAAGAGGGTCCCAACCATGACAACGGTCTGAACGATGCAGACCGCGGTGCCTGCCGCGCTGACGGTGCCGATGTCTTTTCCCAGGAAAAAGAGCATGGCAATCACAGACGCCGCCAGAAGGACTTTTCCGCATTGGACCCAGAGCTGTCCGCAAAAGCTGTGGGCAAAGGTCCAGGTGTCCTGGTTTTTCATGGACATCGTAGTCCGGTAACCAAAAAACGGGTTGATCTTTTGGGGGGCGCTCTTCAAAAAGCGCTTTCCAAATCCAATCATGCACGCCGGGACCAGCAGGTCCATAGCTAACATAAAGAGCCAATACAACATAGAAGCACCTCCTCCAGTGTTTGCCTTTATTATAGAGAAGTTCTCTTTCAAAAGCAAGAGGAGCGTTGAAAAATAAATGATTTCTGCTATAATAGGAGAAACAGGTCCGGCGGCGCACCGCCGGGGACTACAGAGAAGGATGTTTCAGAAGGAATGGACAAGTATTCTGTACTCAAGCAGTATTTTGGACATGGCGCGTTCCGTCCGGGGCAGGAGCAGCTGGTGGACGGCGTCCTTGCGGGGCGGGACGTGCTGGGGGTGATGCCCACGGGCGGGGGGAAGTCGCTGTGCTATCAGGTACCGGCACTGCTTCTGCCGGGGACGGCGCTGGTGGTGTCGCCGCTGATCTCGCTGATGCAGGACCAGGTGGCGGCACTGCGGGGAGCGGGAGTTGCGGCGGCTTTTTTGAACAGCTCTTTGACCTCGGAGCAGTTTATCGACACCTGCCGTGAGATTCGGCGGGGGGCTTACCGGCTGATCTACGTGGCGCCGGAGCGGCTGGAGAATGAGTATTTCGCCTCCATGGCGCAGGGGCTGGAAATCTCGCTGGTGGCGGTGGATGAGGCGCACTGCGTGTCCCAATGGGGGCAGGACTTCCGGCCAAGTTATCTGAAAATCGCGGAATTTATCGGGAAACTGCCTAAAAGGCCGCCTGTTGCCGCTTTTACCGCCACCGCTACGGCCCGGGTCCGAGAGGATATCGCGCAGCTGCTCGGGTTAAGGGACCCGGTGAGCGTGGTGACGGGGTTTGACCGGGAGAACCTCTTTTTTGAGGTGCGGCGGCCTAAGAAGAAGCTGGCGGCGGTCTCCGCCCTGGTGCAGGAGCGGCGGGGGAAGAGCGGGATCATCTACTGCGCCACGCGGGCGAAGGTGGAGCAGGTGTGCGCGGCCCTGATCGAGGAGGGGGTCTCGGCGACGCGGTATCACGCGGGGCTCAGCGAGGAGGAGCGGACGGGGAACCAGAATGATTTTCAATTCGACCGCTGTCCGGTGATGGTGGCGACCAACGCGTTTGGCATGGGGATCGACAAGTCCAATGTGAGTTTTGTGATCCATTACAATATGCCCAAGAATCTGGAGAGCTACTATCAGGAGGCCGGGCGTGCGGGACGGGATGGGGAGGCGGCGGAGTGCATTTTGCTGTACTCCGCCGGGGATGTGGTCACGGCGAAGATGCTCCTGGAGCGCAGTAATGAGCGGGAGAAGGGGTTTGACACTTTGGAACAGGACCTGCGGCTGCTGGACGCTATGGTGGGATACTGTAAGACCACAAACTGTCTGAGGGGGTATCTGCTGGATTATTTTGGGCAGGGGCATGGGGAGCGCTGTGAGAACTGCGGCAACTGCCGCAGTCTGTATGTGGAGCTGAATATCACCAGGCAGGCGCAGATGATCTTGTCCTGTATCAAGCGGGTGAAGGATCTTTTAGGGTACTATGTGGGTCCGGCGCTGATTATCCAGGTCCTGCGGGGGAGTAAGAATCAGAGGATCAGGGAGCTGGGACTGGAGAGGCTGTCTACGTATGGTATCCTGCCGGAGGCACGGGAGAAGGTACAAAGTTACATCGAATGTCTGGAGGCGGGAGGATATGTGTATGTGGAGAAGGAGCACTCGACGCTCCGGCCCACCCGGGAGGCGGGGCAGGTGCTGTTTCATGGGCAAGAGGTGATGATGATGGCGCGGGCGCAGTGGGAGGTACCGTCCGCGCCTCCGACACGGGAGAGGAAACGGCTGGAGACTTCAGTCCAGGTCCTGGACGGAGAGCAGAGCGGGCTTTTGGACCGGCTGAAGGCGGCGAGGAACAAGCTTGCGCAGGAGGAGAATGTACCGGCGTATATTGTGTTTTCCAACGCGACGCTGGCGGATATGGCGGCGAAGTCGCCGAGGAGTTTGGAGGCGTTTTTAGAGGTTTCAGGAGTTGGACGGGTGAAGGCGTCGAAGTATGGGAAGTATTTTTTGGATGTGATCGAGGAGTATTATGGGGATAGAGGGCGATAAGAAGGGCAGACTCGCCCGCACCGTGCCGGTGGTCCGGCAGACCTCAAAAGAAGCGTGCTTGCAGGAGGCGAACCCAACGAAGAAGACCGAAGGGCAAGGGAGTGGCGGCGGAGATTCGGCTGCCATCGGCCCAGGAGAGTGATTGGGGAAAAGAGTCTACCAGATCGTAGCGTAACTAAAAAAACCCCCGTAATGAAGGAAGATTCTCAAGAAACTACGTTTCTTGAGCGGTTTTTTGGTGACTTTTTGTCCGCACAAAAAGTCACCGGGGTCCGGGGCGCGCAGCCCCGGGACTAGAGGTCAGAACCAACTATCGAAAAAGCGCAAAAAGGAGCGGACCAATGAAGCGTATCGCAACAATGATAATCATGATCCTGTGTTTGAGCATCGCGGCGCTGCCTCCGGCGGGGGCCTCTGCGCTGGGGGAGGCGGCGCCGGCCGCAGTCTCCGCCGCCAATGGGCATATGGCTCTGCTGGACGGGAGCGGGAACGTCTGGACCTGGGGCCGCAACGACTACGGCCAACTGGGAAACGGGACATTGGAGAACGTCTCCGCGCCGGTGAAGGCGCTGGAGGGCGCTGTGGCGGTCTCCGCAAGCGAGCGGACCACCGCCGCCGTAAAGGCGGACGGTACGCTCTGGATGTGGGGCAGTAACTACCACGGGCAGCTGGGTACCGGCAAAACAGGGGATAAAAACATCTATGGCGGAGAAAACGAGGACTACGCCTCCGACCACTTCGTGGCTTTCACGCCGGTAAAGGTGCTGGAGAACGTGAAGTCCGTGACAGCGGACAGCGTCTGTACCGCCGCGATCCGGACAGACGGCACGCTCTGGATGTGGGGGGACAACCAGTACGGCCGCATCGGCAACGGCGGGGCCGGTACGGATACGGACCGCTATGGCTGGGTCTACCAGCGCACGCCTGTGGAGGTGCTGGAGGACGTCTCCAGCGTGACCATCGGGGCGGACGCCAACGCGGTGGCCGCCATCAAGACGGATGGTACCCTCTGGATGTGGGGGAACAACTGCTGCGGTCAGCTGGGCAGCGGCGGAACAGGGGACAAGACTTACGTGGACGAGGATTCCGGCGCGGTGGTGCCTTATCAGACCACGCCGGTGCAGGTGCTGGAGGACGTGGCCGCAGTGGCGCTGGGGGCCAAGCACACCGCCGCCGTGAAGACGGACGGGAGCCTCTGGACCTGGGGCGAAAACACCTGCGGACAGCTGGGCACCGGCGGTACGGAGGACTCCAACGTCCCGGTGAAGGTGCTGGAGGGCGTGGCCTCCGTCTATCTGGGCTGGAACTGGACCGCCGCCGTGAAGACGGACGGCACCCTCTGGACCTGGGGCTGGAACTGGTATGGACAGCTGGGCAATGGTACGGAGGAGGACGCCCACAGCCCTGTGCAGGTGCTGGAGGGCGTGGACGCTGTTGGCGGGAGCCGGGACTGCGCCGCGGCGCTGAAGACGGACGGCACTCTCTGGACCTGGGGCTGGAACTACTACGGACAGCTGGGCAGTGGCAGAGAGGAACATATCCTGAAGCCGGTGCGGGTGCTGGAGGGCGTGGACGCGGCGGGCTTCTGCCAGCAGTCCGCCGCCGCCGTGAAGACGGACGGGAGCCTCTGGACCTGGGGCTGGAACTATTACGGACAGCTTGGCACCGGGAATTTCGAGAGCGCCTCCGCCCCGGCAAAGGTGCTCGAGAGCGTCTCCGACGTCCGGCCCGCCCCGGCGCAGGAGGCCCCGGCGGGACCCTTCTCGGACGTGCACCGGAGCGACTACTTCTGCGAGCCGGTGCTCTGGGCCGTGGCCTGCCGGATCACCAACGGCGTCACGGACACCACCTTTGCCCCCCGCCAGACCTGCACCAACGCCCAGATCCTCACCTTCCTCTGGCGGGCCATGGGAGAGCCGGAGCCGGAGGGGGAGGACCCCTTCACCAATGTCCCGGAAACGGCCTACTACGCCAAGGCGGCCCGGTGGGCCTGGGAGGAGGGCATGGTAGAGCCCGGCGTCTTCGAGGCGGACATCCCCTGCACCCGGGGCATGACCGTCTCCTACCTGTGGCAGGCCGCCGGACGGCCCATGCCGGGGGCCTTCGCCAACTTCTCGGACGTGCCGCGCACTTCCGCCTGCGCCACGGCGGTGGACTGGGCGGTGGAGAAGGAGATTACCAACGGCACGGGGGACGGCCTCTTCTCCCCGGAGGAGACCTGCACCCGGGGACAGATCGCCGCCTTCCTCTACCGGGACCTGGGCTGAAGCGGCGGGAGGCCGATTGTTAAGATTTCGTGAAATATACAAAAACCGGGCAGAAAGCCCTTGAATCCCTGGGTGGAGTGTGCTATACTGATTTCGCTAAACGACGGCGCAGTATCCTAGTCAGATCTGCCGCTTCCGAAGGAGGACCTAAAAAGCCTTCAAAGGGCATAGCTGTGAAACCCCTGGTGCCTGCTGCTTACGCCCAGTTTGGGGTGGGTGCTGGGAGGGAAGCGCGGACTCCCCGCGCTTGCGGATTCAGGGCGTTCCCCAATGGCATGGGGAAGCCGACCCTGCTTTCGTGGAGACCTGTTTTTGTGCATGGGCGTACTCCCTTTTGTGGTAATTTCGACCTGTGTACGACTCAGGGTAGAAACCTGCAATGCGGTGCTACCCGGCCTTTGAGCCGTGAACGCTGTGTGCAGATGTAGCCTGCCTTGCGTGGGCATGGCGGATAGGAGAACGACCCAGTCTGCTCCCTGGCCAGGGGGCGGCTGCTATTGCTCCTTGAAACCATGGCTGCAAAAGAGGCTAAGAAGCGGTTTGACTGCGGTGGAAAACACCTAGGCTGTCGTCACTGGGCAGAGAAGGGATTGCAGTGCGGACTAAGTGGCAGTCGGGCAGCGCGGTGGGCAACGCCGCGCCGGGACGCTGAAAGGGAAACCGCCCGATCGGCAACGAGGGGTGTGCCCCGGGGAAATCCAGCCCGTACCTAAGCCGTAAGATTTACCTTTTTTGCTGCCGGCGTTTAGTTTTTCAAAGGATAACGGCTGAGCCGTCCCGCTTGGCGGGGCGGCTCTTTTTCGTTGACAGGGCCTGCTTTATGTGATAGCATGGTCCGTAATACGAGAGAAAGGACTGCCCCGTCATGAAGAGACGTACGGTACGCTCCATTTATGGCGGCTCTGGATGCGGACCGGCAGTTCTTTCAGCCTGTACAGCCGTCTCGCCATCTCCAGCGCAAGCGAGCACAAGGACGGGGCCTGGGCCTTCCTGCGGACCCTGCTCCTGCCCAGCGGGAACCTTACCGGGGACAACTGCGACTATTTCCCCACCAACAGGGCGGATTTCGAGAAGATGGCGGAGCTCTGCATAGGGGAGGTTCAATAAAACGCGCACATCCCGCTTCGCGGCGGGTGGGCATACATCAAACAAAAAAGAAAGTGAGGAGAATACTGCTTGGACACAGGAGACAGTAGTAAGAAAAAACCGGAGAAGAACGGGAAAAAAAGGGAGGAGAAGAAGGAAAAGAAGCCCGGGCGATTGCGCTGGCCCATCCAGGTGTTCTGCATTTCAGTGGTCCTCTCGGCGGTGCTGTCCTTCGCCTCGGAGGAGGCGCTGGACGGGGCCGGCTTGGCCATGGCCTTTGTGGTGCTGGTCTGCTTCATCCTGATGGGCATCATCTTCGACATCATCGGCGTGGCCGTCACGGCGGCGGACGAGCGGCCCTTCCACTCCATGGCCGCCCGCAAGACCCCCGGCGCCCGGCAGGCTCTGCACCTCATCCGCAGGGCCAACCAGGTCTCCAGCTTCTGCAACGACGTGGTGGGCGACATCTGCGGCATCATCAGCGGCTCTACCAGCGCAATTATTGTCACCCGGCTCCAGCAGGCGCTGAACCTGCGTTCTGTTGCCATCTCTCTTGCCATCACCGCTCTTGTCTCCGGCCTCACCATCGGCGGTAAGGCCATCGGCAAGACCTTCGCGATTGATAAGAGCACTGCCGTCCTCCAGATTGTTGGGCGGATTATGTGCGTGTTTTCAAGGAAAAAATAATGGAGCGGCAGTCATACTTTTTTCTTTTTGAAAAAAGTATGACTGCCGGAAAACAAAACGAGGTGACCATCGTGATACTGGAACGCATCTCCGGTCCGGCGGATGTAAAGAAGTTGAATGAGGCGGAGCTCTCACTGCTTTGCGGGGAGCTGCGCCAATTTTTGGTTGAGAGCGTATCCCGGACGGGGGGGCATCTGGCGTCGAACCTGGGCGCGGTGGAGCTGACGGTGGCGATCCACCGGGTGTTCGACACGGACCGGGACCGGCTGGTCTTCGACGTGGGCCACCAGTGCTACGTCCACAAGGCGCTGACGGGGCGGCGGAAGCTCTTCGGCGCCCTCCGGCAGTTCGGGGGCCTGGGGGGCTTCCCCAAGCCGGGGGAGAGCGTCCACGACGCCTTCATCGCCGGTCACGCCTCCAACTCGGTCTCCGTGGCCCTGGGCATGGCCCGGGCCCGGACCCTCCTGGGGGAGGACTACGCCGTGGCCGCCCTCATCGGCGACGGGGCCCTCACCGGGGGCCTGGCCTACGAGGGGCTCAACGACGCTGGGGCCTCCGGGGAGCCCCTGGTGGTCATCCTCAACGACAACGGCATGTCCATCGACCGCAACGTGGGGGGCGTCTCCACCCATCTGAGCCGTCTGCGGGTGCGTCCGGGGTACTACCGGTTCAAAAAGGGCTACCACGCCCTGATGCAGCACCTGCCGGGGGGGAAGAAGCTCTACCGCTTCAACCACCGGGTCAAGACCAATATCAAGAAGATGATCTACCCCTGCTCCATGTTTGAAGATATGGGGTTCAGCTACCTGGGGCCGGTGGACGGCCACGACGTGGAAAAGCTCTCCACCACCCTCGCCTGGGCCAAGGGGCTGGGCGGTCCGGCTCTGGTCCACGTCTACACCCAAAAGGGCAGGGGGTATCCTCCGGCGGAAAGAACCCCGGAGCGCTACCACGGCGTAGGGGCCTTCGACCCCCAGGCGGGGGTCCCGGCCAAGCGGAGCGTGGACTTCTCCTACGTCTTCGGCCACGAGCTGGTGGAGCTTGCGGGGGAGAACAAGGCCGTCTGCGCCATCACCGCCGCCATGGCCGACGGCACGGGGCTGCAGGAGTTCGCCGCCGCGTGGCCCAAGCGGTTTTTCGACGTGGGCATCGCAGAGGGCCACGCGGCCGCCATGGCCGCGGGCATGGCAAAGCAGGGACTGGTGCCGGTGTTCGCGGTGTACTCCAGCTTTTTACAGCGGGGGTTCGACATGCTCCTCCACGACGTGGGGCTTCTGGGGCTCCATGTGGTGTTCGCGGTGGACCGGGCGGGCCTCGTGGGGGCCGACGGCCCCACCCACCACGGCTGTGCGGACGTGGGGTTCCTGCGCGCCGTTCCGGGGATGACGGTGCTCTGCCCCGCCTGTTTTGATGAGCTGCGGGCCATGCTGCGCGCTGCTGTCGGGATGGAGGGCCCCGTGGCCATCCGCTATCCCCGGGGCGGCGAGGCGCGGCAGTACCCCGCCTGGACCGGGGAAGGGGCGTCCGTCCTCCGGGAGGGCGGCTTTGTGACCCTGGTGTCCTACGGGACGCTGACAGACGAGCTCCTGGCGGCGGCGGAGGCCCTGGCGGAACAGGGCGTGGGCGCGGAAGTGGTCAAGCTCCACCGCATCGCCCCGCTGGACGCGGGGCCGGTGCTGGAGAGCGTGAAGCGCACCGGGCGGCTGGTGGTGCTGGAGGACTGTCTGGAGAGCGGAAGCGTGGGCAGGGAGCTTGCAGCCTCCCTCGCGGAGGCGGGCACGGCGGTGAAAGCCCTGGTGCTCAGGAACCTCAAGGGAAGCTTCGCCCCCCAGGGGACGGTCCCCCAACTGCGCCGGGCCCTGGGACTGGACGCACAGGCCGTTGTGGAGACGGTGCTGGCGATGGATGATAGGGAGTGAGCGATATGCTGGAAGTAAGAGAGATCAATGAGGCGCGCAGGGCAGACATCCGCCTCCCCAACGAGCCCTTCGCCCTGTTCGGCAGGATGGAGGTCTCCCGCGTGGACGGACAGTGGAGCCATCAGGAGGTGCTCTTTGCGGCGGACCAAGTGTCGGAGATGTGCTTCCCGGACGAGAACTACGACTATGACGCGATGAAAAGGGATTGCGTGTTCCTGGGCGTGTACGATGGAGAGCAGTGCGTGGGTCTCGCCGTCCTCCAGGAGGCGATGTTCAAGTATCTGTATCTCTACGACCTGAAAGTCTCCAGGGCGTACCGGGGCCAAGGCGCAGCCCGGGCGCTGATTGAAAAGTCCAGTGAGGTCTCCAAGGCCCGGGGATACCGCGGCCTCTACACCATCGGGCAGGACGACAACCTGGGAGCCTGCCGGTTCTACCTGAAAGCCGGGTTCCGCATCGGCGGACTGGACACCGAGGTCTACAAGGGCACAAAGCAGGAGGGCAAGTCCGATATCCTGTTCTATCTGGACCTTTGAGGAGCGGGCGCCATATGGCAATGAAAGATATGCGCCGCAGTGACTGGAGCCGCATCCTCTCCCGGCGGTACGTCAGCCGCCCCTGCCGGTTCCGGGGCAGGGAGGGGCGGGTCAGCCTGTTGGTTATGGATGAGGTGACCGAGCCTCTGATCGTGCGGGACGCAGGGGAGGAGCTGAACATCGTGGAGCAAGGCTATGCCTGGGTGCAGATCGCCCTGAAGGACCAGCCCTTTTGGCTGACGGCCATGTTCGACGAGCGGGGGGAGCTGCTGCAAATCTATTTCGATATCACCGGCGGAAACCGGTTCGACGACCCGGAAAATCCAACTTTTGAGGATCTGTACCTGGACATCGTGGTCAACAGCCGTGGGGAGCTGTACGTCCTGGACCGGGACGAGCTGGACGCGGCCCTGACTGCGGGCGTCATCACCCAGGCCCAGCACGACCGGGCCGAACGGGCCTGCCAAACGCTCTACCAGTACCTGACGAAAAACCGTCCGGCGGTGCAGGCGCTCTGCCGCCGGGCCTACCGGGAGCTGAAAGCGCTCCTATAGGAGAAGAAGTATATGCTATTGCACGAATTTGACCCGAATCCAGCGGCAATGATTAACCCCTCCGACAACCACAGCCCCATCCCCGGCTGTCCGAAGGTGGCGGTGTCCTGCTTTGAGCGGCATACCTTTGAGCGGATGGCTGCGCGGCTGGAGACGGAGGAGATCGGCCGGGCAAGCTGTGCGACCATAGAGATACCGCTCTACCGGGCCCAATACCAGGGGAAAGAGGTGGCTCTATTCCAGTCCTATGTGGGCGCATCGGCCTGCGCGGGAATGATGGAGGATTTTTTTGCTTTTGGTGTGGAGAAGGTGGTGCTCTTCGGCTCCTGCGGGGTGCTGGACAAGTCCATCGCGAACTGCGGTATTATCGTCCCCACCTCCGCCCTGCGGGACGAGGGGACCAGCTTCCACTACGCGCCTCCGGGGGATGAGATCGTGGTCAACCCCAAGTACCGGGAGACCTTCGCCCAGATCCTCGCCGCCCACGGCTGTACCTGGACCGAGGGCAAGGTCTGGACCACGGACGCTATGTACCGGGAAACGGCGGACAAGGTCCGGCGGCGGAAGGCGCAGGGGTGCGTGTGCGTGGACATGGAGTGCTCCGCCGTGGCGGCCCTGGCCCAGTTCCGCGGGAAAGAGGTGTTCCACTTCTTCCACGGCGCGGACAGCCTGGACGGCGAAGCCTGGGACCGGCGGGGCCTGGGGAGCCGGTACGATCTGACGGAAAAGGACAAGATCGCCCAGCTGGCGTTGGAGCTGGCGGTGCGGATATAAAGTTTTTTCTGCCCAAAAAACGAACAAAGGTCTTGAAAGGACCGAGGGGGATGTGTTATGATACCGGGAAAGGGGATTTTTATGCAGTACAGGACCATCGATATGGCCGCCTATCCGCGCAGGGACCATTTCACCTACTTCAGCGGCCTGGCCTATCCCTATGTGGGGGTGACGGTCAACGTGGACGTCACGGACCTGCTGGCAAAGATCAAAGGGGAGGGCCTGCCCTTTTTCCTCACGGTCTGCTGGTGTGCCGCCCAGGCGGCCAACCGGGTGCCGGAGTTCCGGCAGCGGATCGTGGACGGCGGCATCATCGAATTTGAGCGCTGCCGGGTCTCCCATACCGTGGCCCTGGAGGACGGGACCTTCTGCTTTTGCGTCCTGGAGGACGCCCCCGGCTTTGCGGACTACCTGCGGGAGGGCAGGGCGGCCCAGGCGGAGGCCAAGCAGCGCTCCAGCATCCAGGAGGACCCGGTGGAGGCGCTGGAGAAGCTGTTTGTGACCTCCCTGCCGTGGCTCTCCTATACCGCGCTGGTCCAGCCGGTGCCCAGTCCGGCGGACAGCAACCCCCGCATCTCCTGGGGAAAGTACTTCACTCAGGAGGGGAGGACGCTGCTGCCGGTGTCGGTGCTGTGCCACCACGCCCTGGTGGACGGCATCCATCTGTCCGCCTTTTACCAGAATTTAGACGAAGAAATCAAAAAGATAGGCAAGACGTAGTCTTGCCGCAAAAAGTTTTTTCTTTTTTGCTTCTTTTTTCTTTTGTTCACAAAAGAAAAAAGAAGGGGGAGGTGTCTATGAGCAAAAAGCAGCGTCTGGACGTGCTGCTGGTAGAGCGGGGCCTGCTGGAGAGCCGTCAAAAGGCCCAGGGGACGATCATGAGCGGCCTGGTGTTCGTCAACGGCCAGCGGGTGGACAAGCCCGGCGCGCCTGTGGACCCGGAGGCGGCCATCGAGGTGCGGGGCAGCGCCCTGCGCTACGTGAGCCGGGGCGGGCTGAAGCTGGAGAAGGCCGTAGGGCTCTGGCCCATCCGCCTGGAGGGCGCGGTGTGCATGGACGTGGGGGCCTCCACAGGGGGCTTCACGGACTGTATGCTCCAAAACGGCGCGGCCAAGGTCTACGCGGTCGATGTGGGCTACGGCCAACTGGCCTGGAAGCTGCGCAGCGACAGCCGGGTCGTCTGCCTGGAGCGGACCAACGCCCGCTACCTCACCCACGGCCAGGTGCCGGAGGAGCCGGATTTCGCCTCCATCGACGTCAGCTTCATCTCCCTGCGGCTGATCCTGCCCGCCGTGGCGGGGCTCCTGCGGCAGGACGGGGAGGCGGTGGCCCTCATCAAGCCCCAGTTCGAGGCGGGCCGGGAGAAGGTGGGGAAAAACGGCGTGGTCCGGGACCCGGCTGTCCACGAAGAGGTCCTCGCCCGCTTCCTGGAGCACGCGGCGGAGAGCGGCCTATCCGTATCAGACCTCTCCTACTCCCCCATACGGGGGCCGGAGGGGAATATCGAGTACCTCGGATACCTTAAAAAAACTGCCCCCGGCGGTGTGAAAAGGGAATTTCCTTTACAGCGGCTGGTGGCCGAATCCCACGGCGTATTGAAGGAGTGACGGCATGAAACGAGTGATCCTCTGCCCCAATCCGTACCGGGACACGGGGCTGAGCGCGGCCAAGGAGGCGGACGCGATCTTGCGGAGCACGGGCCTGGAGACGGTCTACTGCCTGCCCTTCCGCCCGGACGGCGGGGAGGGACAGTACGGCGTGCCCTTCCGCCCCCTGCACCAGGAGCTGCGCTCCAGCGACCTCATCATAGCCTTCGGCGGGGACGGGACCATCCTGCACTTGGCCCGGACGGCCTCCATGCGGGGCATCCCTCTGCTGGGGGTGAACCTGGGGAGCCTGGGGTTCATGTCGGAGCTGGAGCTGGGGGAGCTGGGCCTTTTGAAGAACCTGGCCTCCGGGAGCTACCGCCGGGAGCGGCGGATGATGCTGGACGTATCGGTCCTGCGGGAGGGCCGGGTGATCTACACCGGCAGCGCCCTCAACGACGCGGTAGTCACCAAGGGGGCCATGGCCCGGGTGATCCGCCTGCAGGTGACGGCGGGAGACGACCAGCTGGGCCTCTTCTCCGGGGACGGCGTGGTTGTCGCCACGCCCACCGGCTCGACGGGCTACTCCCTCTCCGCCGGGGGGCCCATCGTGGAGCCCACGGCCCAGAATTTCGTCATCAGCCCCATCTGCTCCCACTCGGTGATCTCGAAGTCTTTCGTGCTCTCCGCGGCGGGGACGGTGAGCGTGGCCCCGGCGGAGCTCAACCGAAAGCAGGTCTATCTCTCTGTGGACGGGGGGCGGGCCTTCGCCCTGCGGCAGGGGGACCGGGTGTGCATCTGCCGGTCCCGGTACGAGACAGAACTACTGCGCCTGACAGACAAGAGTGTCTACGAGGTATTACGCATCAAAATGACAGGAGGCATCGGCCATGAAAAATGAGCGGCAGGCCAAAATCTTAGAAATCATCGCACAGGAGCCCATTGACACCCAGGAACAGCTCCAGGAGCGCTTGCAGACCCAGGGCATCACCTGCACCCAGGCCACCATTTCCCGGGACATCAAGCAGCTCCACCTCATCAAGGAGCCCGCGGGGGGCGGGAAGTACCGCTACGCGGTGTCCAGCCAGCGGACGCGGCTGAACGTGGCGGACAAGCTCCGCAGTATCTGCCGGGAGAGCATCACATCCATCGACGCGGCCCAGAACATCGTGGTCATCAAGACCATGTCGGGTCTGGCCAATGCGGCGGGCGCCGCTTTGGACAGCATGAGCATCCCGGAGATCGTGGGGAGCCTGGCCGGGGACGACACGGTGCTCCTGGTCATGCGGGACAATGCCTCCGCCCGGAACTTCTGTGAGGATATTCACACCCTGCTCAAATAGGCGCTTGGGGCGCATGGCCGGACAGGAGGGAGGCGCACTGGTCGAAGGCGGCGAGGAACATGGCCTCCAGTTCACAGTTCTCCGTGCGGTCGTAGGAGCGCTGGAGCTCCTCCAGCAGGAGCTTCTGGGCCGGGGGAGCTGTTCCCAGAGGGTGCGGCCTGCCGCGTCCCGCTTGCCGCGCCACTGCTCGTAGGCGGTGCAGGGATAGTAGCGCTCAAGGGTGTTTTCTAAGATGTGATAAAATAGCTCTTGCATTACTTCGTCCATTGGCGTATGCTCCTTTTTTGTGATAACACCATTATATGTGAAAATTCGCTAATGTAAATAGCGAATTTTCGCTCTTGCCTTAAGAAACTATGATACACTATAAAATCGATATACTGCAAGTGCTGAAAGATAACGGATATTCCTCTTACCGGCTCCAAAAAGAGAAGATTCTTGCGACCAGTACCCTTGGAAAACTGCGTCAAGGGGATACGTCTATTACAGTGGGAAACCTGAATACGATTTGTACGCTCCTCCGGTGTCAGCCTGGGGACCTCATCGAGTGGGTGCCGGAGGAGACGGACTGATGAAAGGAACGCTGCTATGCTTGCGCTTTTGCACATCGAGAACATCGCCGTCATCGAGGAGGCGGACATCACCTTTGACCGGGGCTTCAACGCCCTGACCGGCGAGACCGGCGCGGGCAAGAGCATCGTCATCGACGCCCTGAGCGCTGTCCTGGGCCACCGCACCAGCCGGGACATCATCCGTACCGGGGCGGCGAAAGCCTTCGTCAGCGCTGTTTTCACCGAAACGGAGGACCTGGAGGTCCTCGCCGAGTACGGCCTCTCCCCGGAGGAGGGGGAGCTCCTCCTTCAGCGGGAGATCTCCGCCGAGGGCAGAAACGTCTGCCGCGTGGGGGGACGGCCCGTCACCGTGGCACAGCTGCGGCGCATCGGCGCGTCCCTGCTGGACATCCATGGTCAGCAGGACGGACAGCAGCTCCTGGACGAGGAGCGCCACGGGGCTTACCTGGACAGCTTCGGCGGAGTGGGGGCGGAGTATGCCGCCTACGCCGAATGCTGGAAGGCCATGGAGGAGACCCGCCGGAAGCTCCGCTCCCTGCAAATGGACGAGTCGGAGAAGGTCCGGCGCATGGACAGCCTCACCTTCCAGATCAGTGAGCTGGAGCGGGCGGAGCTCATCCCCGGCGAGGACGAGGAGCTCCAGCAGAAGCGGGACCTGCTCCGCAACGGGGAAAAATTCGTCTCCGCCATCCAGGGGGCCCTCTGGAACCTGGGCGGCGGGGACGAGGGAGGCGGCGCACTCTCCGGCCTCCGGGAGGCGGGGAGCGCGCTCTCGGGCGCACGGGGCCTGGACGGACAGTTCGCCCAGCTCTGCGAGCGGCTGGACGCCCTCTATTCGGAGGCCTACGACGTGACGGAGACCCTGCGGGACATGGAATCGGCCTTCGACTTCAGCCCCCGGGAGCTGGACGCCCTGGAGAGCCGGGCGGACCAGCTCTACCGCCTGAAAAAGAAGTACGGCCCCACGGTGGAGGACATGCTGGCGTACCTGGACAAGTGTCGGGAGGAGCTGGACCAGATCACCTTTGCCGCCGACCGCTCCGCCCGTCTGGAGAAGGACCTGGCCAGGGAGCGGGAGAGGGCCATGAAAGCCGCCCGGACCCTCTCCGACGCCCGCAAGGCCGCCGCCAAGACCCTGGAGGATCGCATCCAGGAGGAGCTTCGGGCGCTGGACATGCCCAAGGTCCGCTTCTCCATCCTCTTTGCGGAGAAGGAGCCGGATAGCACCGGCATCGACACGGTCCGCTTCCTCATGAGCGCCAACGTTGGGGAGGAGCTGCGGCCCATCAGCAAGGTGGCCTCCGGCGGCGAGCTGGCCCGGATCATGCTGGCGCTGAAGAATGTGCTGGCGGAGAGCGAGGCCATCGCCACCCTGGTCTTTGACGAGGTGGACACCGGCGTCAGCGGCCGGGCGGCGCAGAAGGTGGCGGCGAAGCTGGCCCAGGTCAGCCGCCGCAAGCAGGTGCTGTGCGTGACCCACCTGCCCCAGCTGGCGGCAATGGCGGACACCCATTTCTGCGTGGAAAAGGGGGAGAAGCAGGGCCGGACCTACACCCGGGTCAGCCGCCTGGACCGTGCCCAGCGGCGGGAGGAGCTGGCCCGCCTCACCGGCGGGGAGACCGTGACAGCGGCCATCCTGGAGGGCGCCGAGGAGCTCATCGCCGCGGCGGACGATTATAAGAAGAAGCTGAAAAACTAGGCGCGAAGCGCAAATTGCGGGTCCAGGGGCTCAGCCCCTGGTGGAGTCCAGAGGCAAAGCCTCTGGCGGGTCCAGGGCAGAGCCCTGGATCGGGACGTCATTCGGCTGACGCCGAACGACCGTCCCAGCGTTTTCCGCTACGCGGACCGCCGCGCAAGGCGCGGCTAAACGCTTGGGCGAAGCCCAACATTCTATCGTCCCCAAGAACAAAGGAGCAGACATGGAGCGCATCGAGCATCTGAAAAAATATTTATTAGCGGTCCATCCCGTCCGCCGCTCGGCGGGGGAGAAGGCGGAGTTTCGCAAGTGGCTCCTGGGGGAGCTGAGGCGCACCGGGTGGCGGGGCGCGGAGGAGACGTACGGGAAATTCAACGGCAGTGTCAACGTCGTGTCCGGGGACCCGGAGAAAGCGTCGGTCTTCCTCTGCGCCCACTACGACACCGCCGCGCGGCCTCTGGCCCCCAACTTCGTCTCGCCCACAAACCCGCCCGCCTATGTGCTCTACCACTTGGCGGTGGCTCTGGTACTGGTGGTGGCGGCGTTTTTGGCGGCGCTGGCGGTGAGTTTTCCGCTCAACCAGCCGGCGCTGATGCTTCCGCTGTTCGTGATCTCAGCCGTGGCGCTCCTGGGCCTCGCGGCCTACGGTCCGGCAAACAAATTTAACGCCAACGGCAACACCTCCGGCGTATTGACCCTGCTTGCCATCGCGGAGGCGGTGAAGCGGGACAAGAGGGTGTGTCTGGTCTTTCTGGACAACAACGAGCGCAACCTCCTGGGGGCCTCCGCCTTTCGGAAGAAGCACCCCAACGCCGCAGGCTGTCTGGTCATCAACTTCGACTGCGTGGGGGCGGGGGAGCACCTGCTCCTGATGCCGTCCAAAAACAGCCGCTGGGACGGCGAACTGCTGGACGCTCTGGGGGAGAGCTTCCGGGCAGACGGCCCGGTGGAGCCCCATGTGCTCACCACGGGCTTGCAGTACTACCCCTCCGACCACAGAAAGTTCAAGTTCCATGTGGCGGTCTGCGCCTGCCAACATTTGGCAGGGCTGGGGTATTACATCCCCCATCTGGGTACGAAGCGGGACACGGAACTCAGCGAGGAGACTGCCGCTTATATCGCACGATCTATGGCAGATTTTCTGCCTCTGTACTTCAACGACCAAAAGGAGGAGGACCCCACATGAAATTAGCGGAAGCCCTGCAGCTGCGGGGAGACCTGCAAAAGCGGCTGGAGCAGCTGTCCAGCCGCCTCTACAACAACGCTACCGTCCAGGAGGGGGAGGCCCCTGCCGAGGACCCGGCGGCGCTTCTGGAGGAATATGAGGACTGCGCGGGGCAGTTGGAGACGCTTATCGCCCGCATCAACCGCACCAACTGCGAGACCAGGACGGACAGCGGCACCTTGACAGAGCTTCTCGCCAAGCGGGACTGCCTGAAAATGCGGGTGCGGACATACCAGGACTTTCTGTCCGCGGCCAGCAGTCTGGTTCCCCGGCGGGCCTCCCGCTCGGAGATCAAGATCATGAGCGCGGTGCCCGTGCCGGAGTACCGCAAGCGGGCGGACGCACTGTCCCGGCAGCTCCGGGAGGTGGACAGCGTCATCCAGGGCGCAAACTGGACCACAGAACTGCTATAAAGTTAATATTCAAGGCCGTCATTGGGCTTTGCCCAACGACCGGCCCGGCAGCGCAAGCGCTGCCTGGTAACCGCAGGCGGGGCGAATGTGAGCCCTCCCGGCCGGGTATGGAGCCGGGCGTGATTTTGGAAGAAATTACATGATAGGCGCGTGGAAGGGCCCGCGCGGGGTTCAAATCCCCGGTGACTGTTACGCCCAGCAAGGTGACAACGGTACGCTGACCCATACATCGTACGACCACACATTGACCGCAGGCGGCGAGGGAGGGAACGGGGATAGAAGTTCTCTTCGCGGAGAACGTAACGCACTACAATATCAATTTATGATCTCAACGCTTTTGTCCGTCGGATAGAATTGCAGGGCATCCTGGACCGTCTTGAACGCGCCCGCACGATTCCCGCCGTTTCGCGTCCCGTTGTCCATAGCGCTCACAGCGGGGTACTGGAACCAGCGTTTCTGATGCGTATAGTTGAAGCAACTGTCGATGATTCATCCATCTCGAACTTCCTCGACGGGATAGGCCAGATAGCCCCGTTGCCGTTCACTGTTGCGGGGCATGGAAAATGCGGCCAGGAAAAATCAAGATGCCCATTGACAAACCCTCTTTTTCCGGCTATACTACCCCTTGTCAACGCGATGACGGGAAAGAGTAGCGCCGTTTGTCCTGCCAAGAGAGCCCCCGGCCGGTGGAAGGGGGAGAGGGCGGCGGCGTGAATACCTCCCCGAGCAGTGGACCGAACGCTTTGGGCAAGTAGGCTCCACCGGGTGCGCCCGATACAGCGCCGGGGTCCTGGTCGGGACTCCACGAGGCCGCTCCCGCGAGGGTGCGGCGAACCAGAGGTGGTACCGCGTCATTTCGCCCTCTGTCCCTGCCGGGATGGAGGGCTTTGTTCTGCCCGGCGGAGGCTTTGCAAAAGGAGGAACCTGTATGCTGGAAAACAAGATCCGTTCAGAGGAAGAGAGCGAGCGCTATCTGGCGGAGCTGAAGATTTGGATGGCCGGGGAGGAGGACAGACCGGCGGAGGAGATGGCGGCCTTCTTCGCCAAGCGCCTGGAGACCTACGAGGACGTACACCTTGGGAACTGGGGGGAGCTGTACGCGCACATCGCGGACTTCCTCAGCGAGGGCCTGCGGACCCTGCTGGACATCGGGTGCGGCACCGGCCTGGAGCTGGAGGCGGTGTTCCGCAGGTTCCCGGAGGCGGAGGTCACGGGGATTGACCTCTCCCGGGATATGCTGGAGAAGGCCCGGGAGAAGTTCGCCGGGAGGCGCTTCCAGGGGATCGAGGCGGATTATTTTGAATACCCGTTCCCCGCCGGGCACTTCGACGCGGCCCTCTCTTTTGAGACGCTCCACCATTTTCCCTGCGAGAAAAAGGGAGCAATCTACGAAAAGCTGTTTCAGACGCTGAAAAACGGCGGATATTATATCGAGTGCGACTATGTGGCCTGCTGTCAGGAGGAAGAGGACCTGTGCCGGGAGCGGCTTCGCCGGGCGCGGGCGAAGAGCGCCCTGCCGGAGGACGTGTACCTCCACATCGACACGCCCCTCACCCTGGAGCACCAGACGGAGCTGATGGAGCGCGCCGGGTTTCAGGTGAAGGTCCTGTATCAAAACTGCGGGACCGTAGTCTTCCGGGCAGAGAAACAGTAGGGAGGGGTGGAAAAATGGAGCGGGAGCGTTGCATCCGCTGCGGCGGACGCATGGGGCATATCAGGCAGGAGAAGCTGCAATTGGGGCAGTACGGGTGGTTTGCCGGACATCTGGACCAGCTTTTTGCCGGGGCGCTGGCCGTGGATATTTACTGCTGCCGGGACTGTAAGAAGCTGGAGTTTTATACCGCAGGTGCTTCGGAGGAGGATGCGGGCGAGGCGGGCAGCATCCCGCAGGTCCCCTGTCCCCGCTGCGGACAGCTCCACGAGATGGACGACCCGAAGTGTCCCTATTGCGGGCAGCGGCTGATGGACTGACCCTGCTTCTTGAAGGGACCAGAGAAAGCAAAACGAAGTTTTGCGCAAAAAGTTTTTCTTTTGATTCTTTTCTTTGTTCACAAAGAAAAGAATGAACACCGAAAAAGGAGTCATAAAAGATGCAAGTATACGAAGAATTAGTAGCCCGGGGCCTCATCGCCCAGGTGACGGACGAGGACGAGATCCGGGAGATGGTGAACGCGGGCAAGGCCACGTTCTACATCGGCTTCGACTGCACGGCGGACAGCCTCACCGCCGGGCACTTCATGGCGCTGACCCTGATGAAGCGCCTGCAACTGGCGGGCAACAAGCCCATCGCCCTCATCGGCGGGGGCACCACCATGATCGGCGACCCCTCGGGCCGCACGGATATGCGCAAGATGCTCACCCGGGAGGACATCGACCACAACGCCGCCTGCTTCAAGCGGCAGATGGAGCGGTTCATCGAGTTCGGCGAGGGCAAGGCCCAGATGGTCAACAACGCCGACTGGCTCCTGGAGCTCAACTATGTGGACCTCCTGCGGGAGGTGGGGGCCTGCTTCTCGGTGAACAACATGCTCCGGGCGGAGTGCTACAAACAGCGCATGGAAAAGGGCCTCAGCTTCCTGGAGTTCAACTACATGATCATGCAGTCCTACGACTTCTACCACCTCTTCCAGCACTACGACTGCAATATGCAGTTCGGCGGCAACGACCAGTGGTCCAACATGCTGGGGGGTACAGAGCTCATCCGCAGGAAGCTGGGCAAGGACGCCCACTGCCTGACCATCCAGCTCCTCACCGACTCCCAGGGCAACAAGATGGGCAAGACGGCGGGCAACGCCGTGTGGCTGGACCCGGAGAAGACCAGCCCCTATGACTTCTACCAGTACTGGCGGAACGTGGAGGATTCTGAGGTCCTCAAGTGCATCCGGATGCTGACCTTCCTGCCTTTGGAGCAGATTGAGGAGATGGCCTCCTGGGAGGGCAGTCAGCTCAACCAGGCCAAGGAGATTCTCGCCTGGGAGCTGACGAACATGGTCCACGGCAGGGAGGAGGCCGATAAAGCCCAGGAGGCGGCCAAGGCCCTCTTCGGCGGCGGCGGGGACAAGAGCGAGATGCCCACCACGGAGCTGACCGCCGGGCAGTTCACCGATGGACAGATCGGCGTCATGGACCTGCTGGTGGCCTGCGGCCTCGCGGCCTCCAAGGGGGAGGCCCGGCGGCTGGTCCAGCAGGGGGGCGTGTCGGTGAACGACGAGAAGGTGCCGGACATCGACAAGAAGTTTGCCTGTGAGCTCTTCACCGGGGAGGGCGTCATCATCAAGAAGGGGAAGAAGGTCTTCCACCGGGCGGTGATGGCCTGAGCCCCCGCTTCCCGGGGAATATCAGCTGTGGAGGGCAAAGTTGATGCGCACCATGTGGACGTGGTCCTCCCAGACGCCGTTGATGTTGAGGTAGTACCTGGAAAGGCCCTCGTTTATGTACCCGTTTTTCTCCAGGACCCGGAGGGAGGCCCGGTTCCGGGGCATGACGTTGGCCTCGATGCGGTGGAGGCGGAGCCGGGTAAAGGCGAAGTCCGTCACCGCGGCTACGGCCTCGGTCATATAGCCCTGCCCGGTGAGCTCCCCGTCCAGCTTGTAGCCCAGGAAGCAGGAGCAGAACGCCCCCCAGACGATGTTGTTGAGCCCCACCATCCCGACGATGCGGTCCGGCTGGTCCGGGAGCTGGAGGTAGAAGCGGCGGCTGGTGTTCTGCTCCGCCGCCTCCGTCTCCTGGACCAGGAGGGCCTGCTGGTGGCCGGCGGTGAAGAAGTCCTCCTCCCGGGGCGGCTCAAAGGGGCGGAGGAAGTCCCGGTTCCGGCGGTAGTATTCTGCAAGCTGTGGGGCAAGGTCCTCCTTGGCGGGGAGCAGGAGGAGGCGCTCGGTCTTCAGCATGGGATGCACCTTCTTCCTTTTGATTTGCGGGGATAGGAAAAGCGGCCGGCGCAGGCCGGCCGCTTCCTCAATGATACACGTTTTTTTCATTGGACGCAAGGACTTTTTCAGCCCTTGACCTCGCTGAAGGTATACCGGTGTTTCCGTCCGCCCTCCAGCAGGGCCTCGATGACGGCGCTGCCGTCCCGCTCGGTGGCAAGGTACTCCACGGACCGCTCTCTCATATACTGCTCCTGCACATAGCGGGCCGGGTCCTCCAGACGCATCTCCGTGATCTCGCAGCCGTCCGGAGCCTGCTTGCCGGTGCAGGGCTGGAACACCTCTTTGATGACTTCGTAAGTCTTCATGGTTTTTCTCCTCTCTTCCGCCCAATGGGACGGTTTGCCTTATTCTGCGCCAAAAATCCGGCGTTTATACCGCAGTCTGTAACAAAACTGTAACTGGACATCCGGCCAAAACATGGTATACTGAAACCAAATCATTGGGAAGGGTGAAAAAATGCGTATCTGATCTGATTTTCGTGTCACAGGAGAGCTTCGGAGACGCCGCGTTTCGCGGGCGTCTGGTTCCTGTTGCCGAAAGTCAGAGGAGGACCGCTTCGCGGCCCCGTCAGCGCGCACGCCCTTTCGGCAAATAGGGAGGGACCCTCCCCGATTTTGGTGCGCCCTGCGTCCTCAACTGCTTTCGGCATGTCCGGAAGCAGTTTTTTTGCTGTCTGCGGACGGCGGAAAGGGAGGATGTTTTATGCTTCAAATCAAGAATCTGACTTTGACCCACCGGCGGGACCTGCGGACGCTGGTGGAGAGATTTTCCTTTGTCCTCAATGACGGAGACAAGGCCGTCCTCATCGGGGAGGAGGGCAACGGCAAGTCCACCCTCCTCAAGTGGGTCTATGACCCGGCCCTGGTGGAGCCCTACTGCCAGTGGACGGGGGAGCGTGCCGGTGAGGCGGGCCCCATGGGCTACCTCGCCCAGGACCTGACGGAGGAGGAGAAGGCGGGGAGCGTGTACGAGTTCTGCTCCGCCTGCCCGGCCTTCCACGACCTCACCCCCCGGGAGCTGGGGGACATCGTCCGGCAGCTCCGCTTCCCGGCGGAGGAGTTCTACAGCGACCGGGCCGTAGGCACCCTCTCCGGCGGGGAGCGCATCAAGCTCCAGCTGGGGCGGCTCCTCTTCCAGCGCCCGGCGGTGCTGCTGCTGGACGAGCCCTCCAGCGACCTGGACCTGGAGACCCTGCAGTGGCTGGAGGGCTTTTTGCGGGACTTTCCCGGAACGGTGCTCTATATCTCCCACGACGAGGCCCTCATCGAGAACACCGCCACCGTGGTCCTCCACATCGAGCATCCCCGGGAGGGTAAGCCGCCCCGGTGTACCGCCCACCGCCTGGACTACCGCGCCTATGTCCAGCGCCGGGAGGCGGGCATCGCCTATCAGACCCAGCAGGCCCGGAAGGAGAAGGAGGAGTACGACAAGAAGATGGACAAGTACCGCCGCATCCAGCAGAGCGTGGAGCACGCCCAGAACGCCGTCTCCCGTCAGGACCCCGGCGGCGGGCGGCTCCTGAAAAAGAAGATGCACGCGGTGCAGTCCATGGGCCGCAGGTTTGAGCGGGAGGCGGCGGAGATGACGAAGCTCCCGGAGGTGGAGGAGGCCATTTTCCTCCGCTTCCCGGAGGGGACGGCCCTACCGGCGGGGAAGGCGGTGCTGGACCTGCGCCTGGAGGAACTGCGGGCCGGAGACCGGCTCCTCGCAAAGGACATCCGCCTGCGGGTCATGGGCGGGGAGAAGGTGGGCATCCTGGGCCCTAACGGGGCGGGGAAGACCACCCTCCTGCGGGAGGTCGCGGCGGCGCTGCTGTCCCGGCGGGACCTCAAGGCCGCCTATATGTCCCAGGACTACGCCGAGACCCTGCCCCTGGAGGAGACGCCCATCGACTTCCTTGCCCCCGGCGGGGACGCCGCCTCCCAGACCCGGGCCCGGACGTACCTGGGCAGTATCCGCTATGCCCGGGAGGAGATGGTCCACCCCATCGCCGCCCTCTCCGGCGGGCAGAAGGCCAAGCTGCTGATGACGAAGATGGTCCTGGACGGGGTGAACGTACTCATCCTGGACGAGCCCACCCGGAATTTCTCCCCCATCTCCGGCCCCCGGGTCCGGCAGGCCCTGGGGGACTACGGCGGGACCATCATCAGCGTCTCCCACGACCGGAAGTATTTGGCGGAGGTGTGCGGCACGCTGTACCGGTTTACGGAGAAGGGCCTGGTGCCGGTGGGACCGGGGGAGCTCTGAGAGGAGGGGAAGGATGCAGATCACATATCGGGAGCCTAGTCTCGCTCACAGCATAGACAGTATCCTGCTGTTCCAAACAGAGGGGACCGGAGGCTGGTGGATGGACGCCCTCTACCAGTTTTATCCCCAGCTGGACCGGGGACGGATGGAGCGCGGCAGCAGGCTGGAGCGGGCGGCCTATCTGCGGGAGTCCCTGTCCGAGACATATGAACAGCTCGTCCCGGAACTAAAAGAAAAGGTAAGGGATTACCAGGGCCACTGGGACAAAAACCGCCGGGCGGTCGAGGAAGCTTTGGGAGACATCTTCCAAATACCCCTGGAGGGTAGATACCAGGACATCCGGGCTGATATCACGCTGAACCCCATCTGCCCGCGATTTCTGAAAGAGCGGAGATTTGATGTCTTTTACCGCAACAGTCCTTCGGGAGCGCTATGAAAAAAGCCGCAGTGATGCTCTACCCGCTGTTCTCCATGCAGGAGATCAGCTGTACCACAGAACTGTTCAAATTTTACGGCAAGGAGATTGTCACCTTCTCCGCCGGGCGGGAGCCGGTGCAGAGCGAGGACGGCTTCACCATCCTGCCGGACCGGCCCTTTGAGGCGTTTTGCCGGGAGGACTTCGACTGCCTGCTCCTTCCGGGGATCTGGGAGCCGCTGCCGGTGTTGCTGGACCAGCGGAACATCCGCTTTCTGGAGCAGTTCCGGGGCGGCGGCAGCCTTATCATCGCCGCGATCTCCTCCGCGCCCCTGCTGCTGGGGAAGGCGGGATTGCTGGAAGGTAGGCGGTTTACCCACGGCGTGTTCGAGGAGTTCCTAGACGCCTTCCCCGTGATGCCCCGGGCGGGCATGGTCCGCACCTATCTGGTGGAGGACGGGAATCTGATCACCGCCTACAGCGGCGCGTTCCGGGAGTTCGCCGCGGCAGTGGGCCGCAGAGTGGGCCTTGACTGTCCGGATGCCATTTTTTCAGATATGTCCGGAAAAACCTGGACAGAGGAGGACTTCATCTTCCACCTTCCGCCGGAACTGCTGGAGGAGGCGCGGGCCTTCTGGGACAGCTGCATAGAGGCGGAGAAGAGCAGCTAACAGGAAAGGAGCGATTCGGTTTGCTTAGACCTATCCAGTTTGCATAGCGCGGCTATTGCAAATCTATGAAAAAGTGAATCCTGTGATAGCCGCCGTATCGAAGTCACAAAGGAGATACGATGCGCTATACAAACCAAGAATACCAGATCATCCACAGATGCGGCCGATGCGGCAAAAAGGCCGTCTTTGTCAGCACCCGGCGCTTCCGGGTGAACGCCAACAAAAACAAGCTGGACGTGTGGCTGATCTACCAGTGTAAAAAGTGCAGGCATACGCTGAACATCCCGATTTTTGAGCGGGTACCGCCCCAGAAGATCCCACGGGAGCTGTACGAGAAATTTCTGGAGAACGACGGGGAGCTCGCCGCCCGGTACGCCTCGGACGCCGCCTTCCTCAAGAGCAGGCAGTTTGTCATCGACGGCATGTGACGGACCGCCGGAGATCATTGACAAAATTCTCCCGCTTATGATATAGTGGGGAAGGATTTTCCAAAGCGCCATCTATCAAAAGCGGGAGGAACCATCTATGGACGTGGCTCAAAAACTCGCAAAGGTCCTGAAAAAAACGAACCTGCCGGAGGAAGCGGTCCTCTTCCTTGTCGAAAAGGGCTGTGCCCTGGTGGAGGAGGAGAAGGCGGACCGCAGGGCCTTCGCGGAGGCGCTGGAGCGCATGACGGACGATGAACTGCGTCGCTTCGTGCCGGACGTATACCAGAAGAACATCTACAAGATCGACTACCGGAAGCTGAAGGAGCAGGGCATCCGGCTCATCTCCTTTGATATCGACGACACCATCAACGATGTCCTCTTCAACAACCTCCAGGCCCGCATCCCCGGCGGGAAGCTCACCATGTCCGCCGATGCAAGGGACCTCTTCCGGGAGCTGAAGGAGATGGGCTTCACGGTCACTCTGCTGACCAACGCCCACACGAAGATCGCTCAGGACACCTGCGAGGACCTGAGAGCCGATGGTTACATCGCCCGTGCGGACAAGCCGGATACCCGGAATTTCCTGCGGATGATGGAGCGGTACGGCGCAGAGCCCTCCCAGACGGCCCATGTGGGCAACAGTATGCGGCAGGATATCGCCGGAGGCAATCTCGCCGGTGTCACCACCTGCCTGGTCCGGCGGGCGGGGGTGTCCATGAAGGCGGGGAAGTTCTTCCTGAAGACCGCGGGCCTGAAGACCAAGGGCCATCTGGTGCGAAAGCGGCTACTGGAGCGGGGCCTGTGGCGCAAGCACCACAAGGACTGTAAGGGCGACCAGTACTATCAGCTGGGGGAGATGCCGGACTATCGGGCAAACGCCTGACAAAAGACCGTCAGGACACCACGTCCTGACGGTCTTACTTGTTTTTGACTTTTGCTACACGATACCGATCTGCTGGGGACAGACCCCGCCGTGGGTGATGGGCTTCCACTTCTTGGTGTCCTTGAAGAGGGAGATGACCTGGAGGGGGAGCCAGGAGGCCATGAACACCGGGAAAATCAGGATCGTGCGCCCCATGCCCCGCAGGCCGTACCCGCCGATGAGGCAGAGGGCCGCGCCCAGCGCCATGCCGCCCGCAAGGTAGAGGGCAAAGCTGCCCGCCATGACCAGAAGTCCCAGTGTATCGCCCTGGGCGAAGCTGGTGAGGACGCCCAGCAGGAGCAGGATCGCGCTGACGGCCTGGGAGAAGGGGGCGGCGAGGAACATGGTCATGTCCCAGCGGCGCAGCGGCGCGGGGCTCTCCCCCTGCCAAAGGGCAGGGAGGGTGCGGCGGGCCACCTGCATCAGGCCGGAGCACCAGCGCTTGCGCTGATGCAGGGACACCCGGAAGCTGGTGGGCTCCTCGTCGTAGTTGACCGCCTCGGGCACCCAGGCGACCTGGTAGCCCGCCCGGGCGAGCTGACTTGCAAACTCCGCGTCCTCGGCAATGGTGCTGGTGTTCCAGCCGCCCAGGTCCTCCAGGACGCTGCGGTGGACGGCAAAGCCGGTGCCGATGAGCTTGGCAGAGAGGCCGCAGGCGCTGCGGGGCCGGTTCCAGATGAGATCGAAGCAGGCGTTGTAGAGGCCGTAGCACCCCGCCACGCCGCTTGCGCGGGGGTTGGAGGCCTTGGTGCGGCTCTTGCAGACCTTGGCCCCGGCGAGGAGGGCGTCGTTCATCCGGGCGAGGTAGTCGGGAGCGAGGGTGTTGTCCGCGTCGAAGACCACAAAGGCGTCGTAGTCCTGGTGCAGGAGCGTCTCAAAGGCCTGGTGGAGGGCGTCGCCCTTGCCGGAGACGGGGCCAACGCAGCGGATGATCTTTGCCCCCGCACTGAGGGCGGCGGCTTCGGTGCCGTCGGTGCAGTTGTTGGGCACCACATAGACATCCCTCAGCTCCGGCGGATAGTCCTGGGCAAGGACGCTCTGCACCAGTCCGCCGATGACAGCCTCCTCATTCCGGGCGGCGACGACCACCGCAAAACGGGTCTGGGGCTTCGCCCTCCGGGGCCGGACCCGTTTTTTCAGCATGAAGAGCGCCACAACGGCAAAATAGATGGTAAAGACCTTCAGTCCCAAGGAAAGGCCGAAAAAAATCATGTCCAACTGCTCCATAGCGTATGTCCTCCGTTTCGTAGATTTGGTCTTCTTGGAAGTGTCTTTATCCTATCAGAAAAATTTTAAGCTGCAAGGGGGACAATGTTTAAGGATTGCTTAAGCCCCCATGTTTTTGTCCTTGCAAATCTCTCCCATATATGGTAGACTGCTGGAGGAAAATTATACAAAAAGAGGGGAACTCATGGAACTTATCCAACAATACCAGCGTCTGGGGCTCAGCGAGGCCCTTTTTTCCCGTGGAGAGGCGGTCTTGGCCGCTCTGGAGGACCGCTTCAAGGCCATCGACCAGGTGGCGGAGGCCAACCAGCTGAAGGTCCTCCTTGCGATGCAGGAGGCGAAACTGGGGGCGAACCACTTCGCCGCCACCACGGGCTACGGCTACGACGACGACGGCCGGGAGCGCCTGGAGGAGATCTACGCCAAGGTCTTCCACGCGGAGGCGGCCCTCGTGCGGCCCCAGATCACCTGCGGCACCCACGCCCTGACCGTGGCCCTCAGCGCCAACCTCCTGCCCGGGGACGAACTGCTCTCCCCGGTGGGCCTGCCCTACGATACTTTGCAGGAGGTCATCGGCATCCGGCCCAGCCCCTGCTCCCTGGCGGAGTACGGCGTGAGCTACCGGCAGGTGGACCTCCTGCCGGACGGCGGCTTTGACTACGAGGGCATCCGCGCCGCCATCAACGAGCGCACGAAGCTCATCACCATCCAGCGCAGCAAGGGCTACGCCACCCGGCCCTCCTTTACGGTCCGGCAGATCGGGGAACTGATCGATTTCTGCAAATCCTGCAAACCCGGCGTGAAGGTGATGGTGGACAACTGCTACGGCGAGTTCGTGGACGTCATCGAGCCCACAGACGTGGGCGCAGACATGGCGGTGGGGAGCCTCATCAAGAACCCCGGCGGCGGCCTCGCCCCCATCGGCGGCTATATCTGCGGCACGAAGGAGTGTGTGGACCGGTGCGCCTACCGGCTCTCCGCGCCGGGGCTGGGGCAGGAGGTAGGGGCCAATCTGGGGCTTCTGCCCGCCCTGTTCCAGGGGTTCTTCCTCGCCCCCACGGTGACGGCCTCGGCGCTGAAGGGGGCCGTGTTCGCCTCAAACCTCTTCGAGGGACTGGGCTTCCGCTGTGTCCCATCCGCCGGGGAGGCGCGCAGCGACATCATCCAGGCCGTGGAGCTCCGCTCCGCGGAAGGCATGGAGGCCTTCTGCTCCGGCATCCAGTCCGCCGCCCCGGTGGACAGCTTTGCCACGCCGGTGCCCGGGGACATGCCCGGCTATGACAGTCAGGTCATCATGGCCGCCGGGACCTTCGTCCAGGGGAGCAGTATCGAGCTGAGCGCCGACGGCCCCATTCGCCCCCCCTACGCCGTGTACTTCCAGGGGGGCCTCACCTGGCAGCACGCCAAGAGCGGCATCCTCCTCGCCGCACAGAGGCTTCTGGACAAGGGACTCTGCACTCTATGACCCATATCCACCCCAACCGATACTACCGGAAAAGGCCGCCTCCGGCTTGTTTGACCCCATCCCCAACCATCAAACAAGAAAAGGAGAGACCGACCCATGTGGTTTTGGCTTGCACTCATCACCCTCCTGTGCTGGAGCGGCAGTGATCTGTTCTCAAAGATCGGCTGCCGGGACCCCAAGGACAAATACAGCCATCTGAAGATGGTCATCGCCGTAGGCGTGGTCATGGGGCTCCACGCGGCCTACGAGGTCTTTGTGAGCGGCACGGAGATCAGTTTGTCCATCATCCTCACCTACCTCCCGGTGTCCCTGCTCTACATTTTCTCCATGGCCCTGGGCTACATCGGCCTGCGGTACATCGAGCTGAGCATCTCCTCGCCCATCTGCAACTCCTCCGGCGCGCTGGTGGCGCTCTTGTGCCTTGCCACCGACGGCATCGGCAGTGTCCATCCCGCCCAGCTGGCGGCGGTGGCCCTGGTATGCGCGGGCGTCATCGGCCTGGGCGTGGTGGAGGCGCGGGAGGACGAGGACCTTCGCGCCGCCCGGCAGGAGGCCTCCAACTACAAATACTCCAAGAGCTTTCTTGCCCTGGCCCTGCCGGTGGCCTACTGCCTGCTGGACGCCCTGGGCACCTTCGCCGACAGCCGGGTACTCGAGCGCCTGGACGAGGACAGCGCCAACGTGGCCTATGAGCTGACGTTCCTGTGCGCGGCGGTGTTCTGCCTCATCTACGTGCTCATCGTCAAGAAGGACCGCCTGCTCCCCAGAGCGGAGCTCCCCAAGTACACCGGTGCCATCTTCGAGACGGCGGGGCAGTTCGCCTACATCTACGCCATCGCGGACCAGGCCCATGTGGCCCTGGCGGCGCCCATCATCTCCGCCTACTGCGCGGCCTCCGTGCTCTGGAGCCGCGTCTTCCTGAAGGAGAAGCTCTCCTGGAAGCACTACACCATGGTGCTCCTGGTGGTCATCGGCATCGTGATCCTGGGCGTGTTCGACGCCTGATCTCCCTATAGTACGCAAGGCGGCGCAGTCGAAACTGCGCCGCCTTTTTGTATCCCTCTCCGCCCCAGCGGGGCGGAGTCTATCCCTCGTTGATCTCCCGGATGGCCGCAAAATCGAATTTCGGCCTCCGGTCAAAGGTCAGAAGCCCGTTCTGCTCCTGCTGGACATCGGTCAGCTGGGTGTAGCAAAATCCCTGCACCAGCTCCGACGACAGCAGGGAGGCGACCACCTGCCGGTAGGTCTCCAGAAACTCCTCCGGCGTTTTGGTGTCGGTGTACCCCCAGGCGCCGCCCTGGGACCGGAAGGAGATGCCCCCGCACTCCGTGACCATCACCGGCTGTCCCGCGTAGCGGCACCCGGGCGCAAAGACCGCCCGATCCGCAGGCCGGAAGGCCAGGATGCTCTCCAGAGAGGCGTACCGCTGCCGCAGAACATCCGCCTTTGCCTCATAGTCGTGGATGCCCAGCACATCCGGGATGGTCTGCTCCCAGCCGTCGTTGCTCATCACCAGCCGGGTGGCGTCCAGGCTCTTGGTCAGCTCCACCAGGGCCTTGCAGTGGTGGAGCTGCCGGGGGTCGCTGCTGATCTCATTGACGCCCCAGGATTCATTGAGGGGCGTCCAGGCCACGATGCAGGGGTGGTTGTAGTCCCGCTCCAGGACCTCCATCCACTCCGCCGTGAACCGCCGCACGTACCGGCCGGAGAACACATACGCGTTCGCCATCTCGCCCCAGACCAGCAGTCCCAGCCGGTCCGCGTGGTAGAGGAAGCGGGGGTCCTCCACCTTCTGGTGCTTGCGCACGCCGTTGAAGCCCATGGCCTTGCAGGCCTCGATGTCCGTGACGAAGGCCGCATCCGTTGGCGCGGTGAGCAGGCCGTCGGGCCAATAGCCCTGGTCCAGGAGCAGCTTTTGATAGTACGGCCTGCCGTTGAGGAGGATTTTTCCGTCCGCAACGGCAATGCTCCGCAGGCCGAAATAGCCGCTGACGCGGTCCGTCACCTCCGCCTCAGCCCGGACCTCGTAGACGGTCCGAAAAAGCGCCGGGTGCTCCGGGCTCCAGGCGTATTGGTCCGCAAAGGCGCCGCCGTCCAGCCCATCCCGGTCCAGGGAGAGGACCAGCCGGCCCCGGGCCTCCCCGTCCGACCGGACGGAGACGGCCGCTCCATCCGGGCACGCCGCCGCCGCTGTCAGCACCAGGCCGGGACGGCTCAGCTCATAGTCGAAAAACACCTGCCGTCCGGCAAGGTCCGGCGTCACCCGGACGCTGAGGAGCCGGTCCTCCGAGACGGGCTCCAGCCAGACCGTCTGCCAGATGCCGCTGGTGGGGGTGTAGAAGATGCTCCTGGGCTTCTCGCCCCAGTACTGCTTGCCCCGGGGCATCTCCCGGTCGGCGTGGTCGTCCTCCGCCAGGACGGTGAGGACGTTTTCGCCGGGCCGGAGGGCCTCGGTGACATCCAGGGAGAACCCGGCGTGTCCGCCGGTGTGGCCTCCCGCAAGCGCGCCGTTGACCCACACCTTGCAGGTGTAGTCCACCGCGCCGAAGTGGAGCAGGACCCGTTTTCCCGCCCAGTCCTCCGGCAGGGCGAAGGCGCGGCGGTACCATACCCGGTCGTGCCGCTCGTCCGTGCCGATGCCGGAGAGCGCCGCCTGATAGGCGAAGGGCACCGTAATGGTCCGGTCGAAGCCGGGCTCGTCAAAGGAGAAATCCCACGGGCCGTTGAGGTTCAGCCAAGCCTCCCGCACGAACTGGGGGCGTGGGTATTCCGGCCTCGGGACGCTCATGGACGCACCTCTTCCAATACGAAGAGCTTGCCGTGGAAGTCGCCCATCATCCGCGGCAGGAGCAGTCCGCCGTACATCCACGCCGCGCCGGAGCGCTCCTCGCCGGTCTCCGTAAAGCGGTAGCGCCTGCCCTCATCCAGCCCGCGCAGGTGGAGGACCGGCGGCTTGCGGGGCACACGGGAGAGGACCTGGACATAGTTCACCACCGCGAGGCCCTTGTCCTTTGTCACGGAGAGAAACGCGTCGTATTCGCCGTTTTCGAGGTAGGAGGCGAGGCGGTAATAGTCCCCGTCGTGGAACACGGGGCCGTATTTTTTGTAATCCTCCAGCTGTCCGGGGATCATGGACAGCTCCTCCTCCGTCAGCTTCGTCAGGTCCAGCTCATAGCCAAAGCATCCCGGCAGAGCAACCTGCCCCCTTGTCTCGAAGGGCGTGGTGCGTCCGTTGGTGTGGCTGGGGCAGGCGGGGACGTGGGCGCTGATGGTGGAGAGGGGGTAGATCATGGCCGTGCCCTCCTGGATGCGCAGGCGCTCCACCACATCCATATTGTCGCTGGTCCAGATCTGGGGGCTGTAGTAGAGCATCCCCGGATCAAAGCGGCTCCCGCCGCTGGCGCAGTTCTCCAGCAGCAGACCGGGAAAATCCCGCAGCAGCCGCTCTTGCAGCTCGTAGACGCCCAGCACATAGCGGTGGCGAAGCTCCCCCTGCCGTCCGGCGGGGAGGGCGCTGGACCAGACATCGCTCAGCTCCCGGTTCATGTCCCACTTGACGTACTCGATGTTGGCGGAGGAGAGGACCTTGTGGAGCTGGTCATAGACACAGTCCCGGACCTCCTTGCGGGAGAAGTCCAGCACCAGCTGCCAGCGGCTCAAAATAGGGTCCCGGCTCGGGATCTGCAGGGCATAATCCGGGTGGGCGCGGTAGAGGTCCGAATCCGGCGAGACCATCTCCGGCTCCATCCACAGCCCCAGCTTCATCCCCAGGGCGTTCACCTCATCGGCCAGGCGCTTGAGGCCCCCCGGGAGCTTCTCTTCGTTCACCACCCAGTCGCCGAGGCTGGAGTGGTCGTCCTTCCGGCCGCCGAACCAGCCGTCGTCCAGCACCAGCATTTCCACGCCGCTCTTCGCGGCGGTGCGGGCGATGTCCAGGAGCTTTTCCGTGTCAAAGTCAAAATAGGTGGCCTCCCAGTTGTTGACCAGGCTGGGGCGGGGCTTGTCCCGCCAGGGGCCCCGGACCAGATGCTTCCGGTAGAGGTCGTGGAAGGTCCGGGTCATGGCCCCCAGGCCCTCATGGGAGTAGACCAGCACCGCCTCCGGCGTCTGGAACGCCCCGCCGGGGGAGAGGTACCAGCGGAATTCCTCCGGCGCGATGCCCATCACCGCCCGGAGCTGTCCCTCGTGGCTGGATTCCACCTGGGCGAGGAAGTTGCCGGAGTAGACGAAGTTCATGGCGTACACCTGTCCCTGGTCCTGGGTGGCGGTATGCTGGGCTAGGGCGATGAACGGGTTCTCCTGGTGGGACGAGATGCCCCGCGTGGAGCGGACGCCCTGTTCCCCCCAGCGGAGCGCCTCCCGGCAGATCATCCGCTCGCACCCCCAGCCGCCGTGGAGGGTGATGAGGTCGAACCCCTGGTCCTCCATGTCCAGGCAGGCCGAGAGTGCGGCGGTGAGGGAGAGGCCGCTGGTCCCGGCGTTCTCGATGCGGGCGGAGCGGGTGATGGCGTCCAGCCTTGTAAAAGCTGTGTAGAGCAGGGTCACATGCAGGCCCAGGGCCTTGTCCTCACAGAGGAGCTCCAACGTCTCGCAGTCCTCCGCCCCGCCGCAGGTGGCGGGCAGACCCTCCAGCGGGGGCTTGCCGCCGTAGATCTTGTGGGAGACGTAGGTCAGGTTCGCCGTCCGGTATCCCTCATCCGTCTCCACTGCGAGACACGCCTCTCGGAAGTCCCCCGTCCCCCGGCAGGGGTACTCCATGGGGAGATTGTTCAGGTAGTCCAGCTGACGCCCCATCTCCCGGAACGGCTGGTCCGAGAGGGAGCGTGTCAGATACTGCATGTTGTCGTCCGGGATGCTCCGGCCGTAGTAGGCGTGGGCCAAAAAGCCCGCCTCGTCGATGAGCGCGATGAGATACGCGGAGCCGGGGGTCTCCAGCCGGAACACCCGCTCCTGTGCGTTGAATGAAATGCCCATAAGATCGTCCTCCATTTTTTCTGCATACAGCCCTTTTCTTTCCGGGAAAAGGGACCAAAAGAGAATTTTTGCGCAAACCTTGCCCGCCTGTGAGGCGGCGGTTTTGTGGAACTTGACGGGAATTGAAACCGCATCCATTATACCCCGCGCCGGAGAATGGCGCAATGGGGTAAGGAAAATTTTTCTTGGATCATAACGAAAGGACATCGGAGAATCTCCGGTGTCCTTTTGCCTCGATAAACTGAGATTTTGCGGAAAACAGCTACGTTTCGGCTGATTTGTTGCTGTTATCATCCGATAACTGGCTCACCTGCTCCCGAATCTTGCAGACCATATGGGTATTCAAGCCGAGAAACTCGATGCCATGCCGGTAGTCCGTTTCAGAGCACTGCCTGCTCCACATTACGATGCCAACCACCGGACGAAGGCCGCTGTCGATAAGATCCTGCGGAATAAACGCGAGCGGCTGGCCTCTCTCATAGCAGGCAGAACACTGGATACATGCGCCCGCCTCACTGATATCTACAATCAAGCAGTCCTTCAGATTGACTGGAGAGATATTCTCATCAAAACTGCATATCCACGCATGTTCATTTATAGCAGCCCTGCAAAGCCTCCTGCGCTCTCCCATCGCTCTTGCATCTCCCCTCTGGTATAATAGTGCGATTATACCAGGATAGATAGCAAAATGTCAACTGAATCCCCATAAAAATGGTTTCGTTCATCCTTGAAAAATTGATTTCCGTGCGTAAAATTGGATGTTGATCGGGGTGTGCCGGTCTGTTTCGGATGTGCCTGGAATCCCATGCAACGAACTTTAGATACTATGTTGAAATTTCCAGCGCCATGTGCTATAATAAAATGCTATATCGTGCCCCTGCCGTGGCAGGGAGGGGCGCTGAAAACAGAGCAGTCCGCGGCGGGCTGTCACGACAGGCAGGTGGGCACATGTACCTAAAAGCATTGGAGATCCAGGGCTTCAAGTCCTTCCCCGACAAGACCATACTGCGCTTTGGCGAGGACATCACCGCCATCGTCGGCCCCAACGGCTCGGGGAAGAGCAATATCTCCGACGCCATCTGCTGGGTCATGGGAGAGCAGTCCGTGCGCAGCCTCCGGGGGAGCCGGATGGAGGACGTCATCTTCGGCGGCACCCAGCAGCGGGGCAGTGTGGGCTTCGCCCAGGTGACGCTGGTACTGGACAACAGCGGGGGAATGTTCCCCAGCCTGGACAGCAGCGAGGTCATGGTCACTCGCCGCTACTACCGGAGCGGGGAGAGCGAATACTATATCAATAAGCAGTCCGTCCGCCTGCGGGACATCAATGAGCTCTTCATGGACACCGGCCTTGGCCGGGAGGGCTACTCCATCATCGGACAGGGCCGCATCGACGAGATATTGTCCCTGCGCAGTGCCGACCGCCGGGAGATTTTCGAGGAGGCCGCGGGCATCTCCCGCTTCCGCCACCGCAAGGAGGAGGCCCAGCGCCGCCTGGAGCGCACGGAGGAGAACCTGACCCGCATCGGCGACAAGATCAGCGAATTGGAGCTCCAGGTGGTCCCCCTGCGGGAGCAGGCGGAGGAGGCTAAGAAGTACCTGCTCCTTCGGGATGAGCTTCGGACGCTGGAGATCTCCGTGTGGCTGGAGAAGCTGGAGGAGCTGCGCGCCGCGGCCCTTCGCTTCCAGGCCGCCTGCATCGCCGCCAAGGAACGGCAGGAGGACGCCGCCGCGCAGCTGGAGGCCCTCTACCAGGAGAACGAGCGCTTCTCCCAGCGGATGCAGGAGAGCGACCTGGAGCAGGAGACCGTCCGCGCCCAGGCCTCCGCTCTGGAGGCCCAGGCATCAGACCGGGAGAGCGCCGCCGCAGTGCTGGAGTCCACAGTGCGGCACAGCCGGGAGTCCATCGCCCTCCTGGAACAGGAGATGGCGGACCAGGACAGCCGGAGCCAATCCATCTCTGAACAGATGGACCGTCAGCGGGCCCTGGTGGAGGAGCTGACCGCCCGGAGCGCCCGGCTGGAGGAGGAACTGGAGGCCCTTCTGGAGGAGGCCCGCGCAGCCTCGGAGAGCGCCGGGAGCGCCGCCGCAGCAGCGCAGGCCCTTCAAGCCCAGGAGGCCCTTGCCGCCGCCGCCGCCGCAGACGCCCGGGAGCGCTTAGCCGCCCTCGCGGCGGGGCTGGAGCAGATGGAGGAGCGTCAGCGGGCCCTCGCCCGGGAGTTTGCCGCCGCCGGGGCCCAGCAGGAGAGCGCCGGGGAGGAGGTCTCTGCCGCCCGCAGTGCCCTCACGGAGGCGGAGGAGGAGGCACGGAGCGTTGGCAACGTCATCCAGGGCCACACGCTGCGCATGGCGGGCCGGGAGAAAAAGGCGGAGGACGCCGCCCGCCTCCTGCAAGCGCTGACGATGGAGGAGAACAACCTCTCCTCCCGTATCCGGCTCCTGACGGAGATGGAGCGGGAGTACGAGGGGTTCAACCAGGCGGTGCGCCTTGTGATGCAGTGCGCCGGGAAGGGGACCCTGCGGGGCATCCACGGCCCTGCGGCCAACCTCATGAAGGCCCCCAGCCGCTGTGCCGTGGCCCTGGAGACCGCCCTGGGGGCCGGGATGCAGAACATCGTGGTGGACCGGGAGGAGGATGCCAAAGCCGCCATCTCCCTCCTCAAGCAGAGGAACGGGGGCCGGGCCACCTTCCTGCCCCTGACGGCCATCCGGGGAGAGGAACTGCGGGAGCAGGGGGTGGAGGACGAGCCCGGGTTTGTAGGCATCGCCTCGGCCCTCATCACCTACGACCGGCGCTATGACCAGATCTTCCGCAGCCTCCTGGGCCGCACCGTTGTGGTGGAGGACCTGGACTGCGGCATCGCCATGGCCCGCAGGCACCAGAACCGCTTCCGTATTGTCACCCTGGACGGGCAGATCATCAACCGGGGCGGCTCCATGACCGGCGGCAGTATGTCCCGCAGTGCGGGCATCCTCTCCCGGGCCAACGAGCTGGAGGCTCTGGGCAGGCGGAGGGAGGAGCTCAAAGAGGAGCTCGCCTCCGCAAAGCGGGGGCAGGAGGAGGCCTCCCGGGCGCTGAACGCCGCCCGGTACGAATTGCAGGTGGCCCAGGACCAGCGCCGCGCCGCCGAGGACGCGGTGCTCCGGGGGCAGGGACAGCTCAGCCGCTGTGAGGCGGTACTGGAGAGCGCCCGGCTGACCCTGGAGAATCTCGCCGGGGAGCGGGACGCCCTGTCCCAGCGGGCCCGGGCAAGCCGGGAGCAGATGGAGGAGGCCCGCGCCCTCGCCGGAGAGCGGGAGGCGGAGGCCGCCCGTCTGGAACAGGCCGCCCGGGAGAAACTGGCCGGTCAGTCGGACCTTCTGGAGCGGACCGGAAAACTCAGCGAGGAGGTATCCCGGCTGAAGGCGGACCAGGCGGGCGTCGCCGCCCAGCGGGAGGCCACAGAAAAGGCCCTGGGGGACCTGGAGCAGGTCGCCCGGGACATGGCCGGGGACCGGGAGAGCCGCCTGCGCCGTCTGGAGGAGCACCGGACCACCATCGCGGACACGGAGCGGGAGATTGCCCGCCGGACCGAGGAGGCCGCGTCCCTGCGGTTACAGGCCGCGTCCTGTCAGGACCGCCTGCGTCAGCTCCAGGAGGGCAAGCTCCGCCTGGAGCAGGAGCGCACCGCCATGGGGACCAGGCTCAAGGAGTGCAACGAGGCGGTGCTGGAAGCCGAGCGGGAGGCCGCGCGGCTGGAACAGCGCCTCAGCGCCGGGAACATGGAGGAGAAACAGCTCCTCGACAAGCTCTGGGAGACCTACGAGCTCAGCCACTCCGCCGCCATGGAGCTGCGCATCCCCCTGGAGTCCACGGCCAAGAGCACCCGGCGTATCGGGGAGCTCAAGCGGGAGATCAGCGGCCTGGGCAGCGTGAACGTGGGGGCGATCGACGAGTTCCAGCGGGTCAACAGCCGCTACACCTACCTTACGGACCAGCGCAGCGACGTCCAGCAGGCCAAGCGGGAGCTGGAGGGCATCATCCAGGAGATCACAAAAGAGATGACCGCCATCTTCGACGCCCAGTTCCAGCGCATCGCCGCCGCCTTCCAGGAGACCTTCCAGGACCTCTTCGGCGGCGGACAGGCCGCGCTGGAGCTGGAGGACCGGTCGGATATCTTAGGGTGCGGCATCGAGATCAAGGTCCAGCCCCCGGGGAAGACCCTGCGCACGCTGTCCCTCCTCTCCGGAGGGGAGAAGGCATTCGTGGCCATCGCCCTCTACTTCGCCATTTTGAAGGTGCGGCCCACGCCGTTCTGCGTCATGGACGAGATCGAGGCCGCTCTGGACGAGGCCAACGTGGTCCGCTTCGCCCGGTACATGCGCTCCATGGCCGACAAGACCCAGTTCATCGTCATCACCCACCGCCGGGGCACCATGGAGGAGGCGGACGTCCTCTACGGCGTCACCATGCAGGAGAAGGGGGTCAGCAAGATGCTTGCCATCAACCTCAACGACGTGGCGGCGGAGCTGGACATCAAATAGGAGAAAGGATATCTATCATGCTTACAAAAAATGAATTTCCCATACTGGAATTTGACGACGCCCCGGAGGCAAAATTAAATCCAGCCAATTTTGTAACAGAGAAGTTTCAGACCGACAAGCTGGTCATCACCTTCTTTCCGGAGGTCATGGACCGGCTGGCGGAGGACGGGCAGATTGTCCTGGAGAGAACGATCCCGGGGGAGAACCCGGTCCCCATCTACCGCTTCACGGAGGAGCCGGACGTGCTCTTGACGCTGGGGCAGGTGGGCTGTCCCGCCTGCGCGGGAAACCTGGACGAGTTCCACGCCATGGGTGTCACGAAGGTGATGTTCTGCGGCGGGGGCGGCGTGCTGGACCGGAATATTGAGGTCGGCCAGCTCCTGCTGGTGGACGGTGCCATCCGGGACGAAGGCTTCTCCTACCACTACCTCCCGCCGTCCAGGGTGGTCTACACGGACCCGGCGGTCACGGAGAAGGTCCGGCGGTATCTGGACGAGAACCGCGTCCCCTATCTCCGGGGGCTGGTCTGGACCACGGACGCCATCTTCCGGGAGACGCCCGACCGGATCGCCCGGAGGAAAGAGGAGGGCGCGAAGATCGTGGAGATGGAGCAGGCCGGGTGCATCGCCGTGGCAAAGGTCCGGGGCTTCGCCTACGGCGCGCTGATCTACGGCGGGGACGACCTGACGGGAGAGGAGTGGTCCAACAGGGGGTGGCGGAGCCGGAGGGGCGTCCGCTGCGATCTGGTGATCCTGTGTAAAGAACTGGTCAAGATCATATAAACTGCTTGGCAATTCCAATTTGAAGGAGAACGGAACATGGGCTTTTGGGAAAAATTAAAGAAGATCTACATGGGCGACGTCTTCGGCGCCGCCATCAGCGAGGCGGACGAGGCGTTCTTCGACGACCTGGAGGAGATGCTCATCCTCGCCGACGTGGGGCTCACCACCGCCACGGAGGCGGTGCAGGAGCTGCGCACCCGGATGATCGAGGACAAAATCTCCGGTCAGGAGCCGGTGAAGGCCTGCCTGCGGGAGATTTTGGCGGAGCGGCTGAACGTGGGGGACACGAGGCTGAACCTCTCCACCAAGCCCTCTGTGGTGCTGGTGGTGGGGGTCAACGGCGTGGGCAAGACCACCTCCATCGGCAAGATGGCCAACGCCATGCGTCTGGAGGGGAAACGGGTGCTCCTGTGCGCCAGCGACACCTTCCGGGCGGCGGCGGCGGACCAGCTGGAGATCTGGGCCAACCGGGCCCGGTGCGAGATCGTCCGGCAGAAGGAGGGGGCCGACCCCGGCGCCGTGCTCTTCGACGCCCTTCAGGCCGCGAGGGCCCGGAGCGTGGACGTGGTCCTCTGCGACACCGCCGGGCGGCTTCACAACAAGGCCAACCTTATGGCGGAATTGGCCAAGCTCCGCAAGATCATCGACCGGGAGATGCCGGAGGCGGCCCTGGAGATTCTGCTGGTGCTGGACGCCACCACCGGGCAGAACGGCCTCATCCAGGCCAAGCAGTTCCAGGAGATTTCCGGCTGTACGGGCATCGTCCTGACGAAGCTGGACGGCACCGCCAAGGGCGGCATCGTCATCGCCATCGCCCAGGAGCTGCAAGTGCCGGTGAAGTTCGTCGGCCTGGGGGAGGATATCAAGGACCTCCAGCCCTTTGACGCCAAGGCGTACGTGGAGGCGCTGATCTGAGATGAAAAAATTGAGCCATATTGGGTTGAAAACGGCTGGAATCGGCTCCATTTTAACCGTTTGCAGGATCACCCTCCTGGGATCGATCGCCTTTTACAGGGGATTGTTCCTGATGATTTTAGGAGTGATCAGCGAGGAGAGACAGAAAAATGACGAGAATTGACGGCAGAAAAGAGAACGAACTGCGTCCGGTCACAATGACCACGGACTTTGTAGACTTTGCCGAGGGCAGCGTCCTCATAGCGTGCGGCAGGACGAAGGTCCTCTGCTGTGCCAGCGTGGAGCCCGGCGCGCCCCGCCACGTGCCCGAGGGCACGGGCTGGGTGACGGCGGAGTACTCGATGCTCCCCCGGGCCAACCGGGAGCGCTCCCGCCGGGACGTGAGCAAGCTGAAGCTCAGCCCCCGCAGCGCGGAGATCCAGCGGCTCATCGGAAGGAGCCTCCGGGCGGCGGTGGACCTCGCGGCCCTGGGGGAGAGGACCATCACCGTGGACTGCGACGTCCTGCAAGGCGACGGCGGCACCCGCACCGCCTCCGTCACCGGCGGCTTCGCGGCGCTTGCCATCGCCTGCCAAAAGCTGGTGGAGTCCGGCGCGCTGGAAAAAAACCCCATCAAGGGGCAGGTGGCCGCCGTGTCCGCAGGCATCGTGGAGGACGTGCCCCTGCTGGACCTCTGCTATGAGGAGGACAGCCGCGCCATGGTGGACCTCAACTGCGTGATGAACGAGCGCGGGGAGCTCGTCGAGCTCCAGGGCACCGGCGAGGGCCGGGGCTTCACCGTGGCCGAACAGCGGGCTCTGGTGGACCTCTGCGCCGGGGGCATCCGGGAGCTGATGGAAAAACAGAAAGAAATATTGGGAGGCCGTTTTTGACATGAAATTCGTACTTGCGTCACAAAATAAGCACAAGCTGGAGGAGATGCAGGCCATCTTGTCCGCCCACGGGGTGGAGGTGGTCCTCCAGTCGGACCTGGGGCTCCATGTGGACGTGGAGGAGACGGGGGACACCTTTGCGGAAAACGCCCTGCTGAAGGCCAAGGCGGTGATGGAGGCCAGCGGCCTGCCCGCCATCGCCGATGACTCCGGCGTCTGCTGCGACGCCCTGAACGGTGCGCCCGGCGTCTACTCCGCCCGCTACGGCGGTCCGGAGCTGGACGACGCGGGCCGGTACCGGCTCCTCCTGGCCAACATGCAGGGGGCCAAGACCCGCGCCGCCCACTTCACCAGCGCCATCGCCTGCATTTTTCCCAACGGAGACACCATTGAGGCCGAGGGCATCTGCCCGGGAACCATCGCCTTCGCCCCCCAGGGCACCGGCGGCTTCGGCTACGACCCGGTATTCTTCCTGCCGGAGCTCCGCAAGACCTACGCCCAGCTGACCCCGGAGGAAAAAGCGGCGGTGAGCCACAGGGGCAAGGCCCTCGCGGTGTTCGACGGGAAGCTCCGGGACTATCTGCAAGGAGGCGGCTATGGAACTGACCAGTAAACAGCGTGCCCAGCTCCGGGGCATCGCCAACGGCATCGACACCATCGTCCACATCGGCAAGGACGGCATCACCGACAACGTGGCCAAGCAGGCCAACGACGCCCTGGAGGCCCGGGAGCTCATCAAGTGCCGGGTGCTGGAGAACTCCATGCTCACCGCCCGGGAGGCCTGCACGGAGCTCGCCCGGCGCACCCGCAGCGAAGAGGTCCAGGTCATCGGTACCAAATTTGTCCTTTATCGCAGGCATTATGACAAGAGCAAGCGAAAAATCGAGCTGATTCAGGAAAAAAAGAAAACAAAACCATTGACATAAAGGCCGACCCGTGGTATAGATGTGGCGATGCGTTGAAACGCACCGCCCGCCCGGGCGGAGAAATGAGGCGAGGCATTGAAGATCGGGATCTATGGAGGAACCTTCAACCCCATCCATCTGGGACATATGTCGGCGGCAAAGTTTGCCGCGGAGTATCTCCATTTAGACAAGCTCTACCTCGTCCCCACCGGACAGCCGCCCCACAAGGCGCTGGCGGAGACCGGGGCCGGGGCCCATCACCGGTTGGAGATGACCGGCCTCGCGGCGGAGGCGCTGGAGCTTTCAGGGGAGGCGGAGGCGTCGGACCTGGAGCTGCGCCGGATGGGGAAGAGCTACACCCTGGACACCCTCCAGGCGATGAAAAAGCGCTTCCCCAAGGACCATCTGTACTTCCTCATGGGCACGGACATGTTCCTGACCTTCCATCTGTGGAGGGACCCGGAGAAGATCGCAAAGCTCTGCACCCTCTGCGCCTTCGGACGCAGCGAGGCGGACACGGAGGAGCTCTTCGCCCGGCAGAGGGACTACCTCTCCAGGGCCCTGGGGGCGGACATCGTGACGCTGGTCCTGCCCCATGTCGTGGATATCTCGTCCACTCAACTGAGGGAGGGCCTCGCTAGAGGGGAGGGCCGGGAGTACCTGGACCCGGCGGTCTACGGCTACATCCTCCGGGAGGGGCTCTACGGCACCTGCGCGGACCTGCGGCAGCTCTCCCTGGAGGACCTGCGGTGTGCGGCGATCAGTATGCTCCGCCGCCGGAGGGCTCCCCATGTGCTGGGCACGGAGGAGGAGGCCGCGCGGCTTGCCCGCCGCTGGGGTGCGGACGAGATGTCCGCCCGCCGGGCGGCCCTGCTGCACGACTGCACAAAAAAATGCGGCAGGGAACAACATCTCGCCATCTGCCGTCAATACGGTATCCGGCTGGACGAGGAGGAGCAAAGAGAGGAAAAACTGCTCCACGCCCTCACCGGCGCGGCGCTGGCGGAGCACGTCTTCGGTCTGACTGCGGAGGAGGTGGGCGCCGTCCGCTGGCACACCACCGGCAGAGCGGGCATGACCGTGCTGGAGAAGATCCTCTATCTGGCCGACTACATCGAGCCCACCCGGGATTTCTGCGATCTCAGAGAGATAAGGACCCTGGCCTATGAGGACCTGGACCGGGCGGTGCTCATGGGCCTGGAGATGTCCATCCGGGAGCGGGAGGCCCAGGGGGCGAAAGTCCACGTAAACAGTGTGTACGCGAGGGATCATCTGAAAGGAAAGCTGACATGAGCAAAGGCAAGCGGCAGGCCGCCTCCGGCGGCTGGCACAGAGGGGGAGACCCCTTTGAGGAGGACCACAAGAAACAGAAGAAAAAAAAGGGGAAGAAGGGCGGCGGCAAGCGCACGGCCCTCATCGTCCTCGGCTGTATCGCCGTCCTTGCGGCGGCGGTGGGCGCGGCGTGGATGATCTTCGTCAAGCCGCCGGACGTGACGGACAACGACCGCCCCGGCGTGGCGGACGGCCCCGCCGCTCCCGGCACCACCGCCCCCTCCCAGGGGGACAAGGACAAGCCGGATGAACCCCTCTCCGGCCGGAAGAAGGACTACTACACCTTCCTCCTCCTGGGGAAGGACACCTCTTCCGGCAGTACGGACACCATCATCCTGGTCTCCTACGACGTGCCCAACCAGCAGGTGAACATGATGAGCATCCCCCGGGATACCGCGGTGAACGTGCCATGGACCGTCAAGAAGATCAACAGCGTATACAGCGCCAAGGAGTCCAGCGGCGGCGGATTGGAGAACCTGAAAAAGCAGGTGGCCTGCCTCACCGGCGTGATGCCGGACCGGTATGTGGTCATCGAGTGGAAGGCCGTAGGGGAGATCGTGGACGCGGTGGACGGCGTGGAGTTCGACGTGCCCCGGAACATGAACTACGACGACCCCGCCCAGGACCTCCACATCCACATCCAGAAGGGGCCCCAGCTCCTGGACGGCAAGAAGGCCATGGGCGTCATCCGCTACCGCCACGACAACGTCCGGGAGGACGGCGTGATGCCCGGCTACGCCAACGGCGACCTGGGCCGCACCGAGACCCAGCAGGCATTTTTGAAGGCCATGGCCAAGAAGGTCCTCCAGCTGGGGAACATCACCAAGATCAACGAGTTCGTCAAAATTTTCATGGATAACGTGGAGACGGACATGACCCTCACAGAGATGATGTGGTTCGCCTCTAAGGCCATGGGGGCCAACGTGGATAACATCCAGTCCTGCACCATGCCCAACGACGGCGGGAGCTACTTCCGGAAGGGGGACTATGTGTTCATCAACATTGATGAGCTCCTGCCCCTGGTCAACGAGCAGTTCAACCCGTATAACCGGGATATCACCGAGTCGGACCTGCAGGTCCTGGTGAAGACCGGGAAGAGCACCGTCACCGTCACCAACGGTCAGCTGCTGGACTCCAAGTGGGGCAAGGCAAGCTCCTCCGGGTCCTCCAGCTCCTCGGGGAGCTCAAGCGGGAGCTCCAGCAGTTCCAACAGTTCCAACAGCTCCAGCGGGACCACCACGGAGCCCGGTCTGAAGCCCGAGACGCCTCCGGCTGAGGAGCCCGCGCCTCCTCCCACAGAGCCCACGACGCCCCCCAGTGGATCCGGCGATACCCAACAGCCCGGTGAGGGCGGCGCGTCCTCCGAAGGCGAGGGAGAGGGCGGCACTGCTACCCCGCCGGACCCCGGCGTGACAGAGCCCGTGCCCCAGCCTCCGGAGAACGGCGGAACAGAGGCGCCTACCCCGGACCCGGGAACCACTCCCGCACCGGACCCCCAGCCTGAACCGGAACCCGAGCCCGTCCTGCCGCCGGAGCCCACACTGCCTCCGGTGGAGACGGCCCCCTCCGGCGGAGAGACCACGGTCCAGCCCGCCGAAGCGCCTGCGGCTTAATCGAAAGATCCCATTCATGACTTGGAAAGGATAGATAGAACATGGCCTATCGAGGCAAGAGACAGAGCCCCCGCGGCGGAAAGGACGCAGGAGGTTATCCGGAGCCCATCTCCAATGTAGGGGACCCCTTCGCGGAGGAGGAAAAGCCCTCCGTGGGAGAGCGGTGCGCCCAGTTTTTCCGCTCCACTGGCGGCAAGGTGTTCCTCATCGCCACAGCCTGCATCGTCGTGCTGGCGGCGGGGGCTCTCACCGCCTGGAGTATATGGGTCAAGCCGCCGGACCTCCCCGCCGTTCCGGACAGCACCCAGACAGCCCCTAAGCCCTCCCAGGACACCCCGTCCACGACGCCCCAGGGCCCCACGGACGACGATCTCTACCCGGACGACGGCTATATGGGCGAGATGCCCGCCCTCTCCGGCGACCGGAAGGAGGGGGTCTACACCTTTCTCCTGGTGGGCACGGACTTAGATGACGGCAACACGGACACCATCATGGTGGCGAGCTATGACACGGTGAACCAGGACGTGGGCATCATGTCCATCCCCCGGGACACCATGGTCAACGTCAAATGGGACATCAAGCGCATCAACTCCGTCTACTCCTACAACGGCCGGAGCATCGACGCCCTGAAAAAGCATATCAGCAAGGTGGTGGGCTTCACCCCGGACTTCTACGCCAAGGTGGACCTGAGCATGTTCATCAAGCTGGTGGACCTGGTGGAGGGCGTGGAGTTCGACGTGCCCCAGGACATGAACTACGACGACCCTGCCCAGGACCTCCACATCCACCTGAAAAAGGGCGTGCAGGTCCTGGACGGACAGAGCGCCATGGAGCTGGTCCGCTTCCGCCGCTACCCCGAGGGGGACATCAAGCGGGTGGAGGTCCAGCAGGCGTTTATGAAGGCCCTCATTAAAGAGTGCCTCGCCATGGAGAACTGGGGGAAGATCAAGGCGTACATCGATCTCGCCATGGAGAACGTCCAGACAGACCTGGAGGTGGGCTCCGTGGTGTGGTTCGCCGCCAATGTGCTGGGGCTCAACAAGGGGACTCCCGCCCTGAAGATGGAGAACGTGGAGACCTACACCCTCCCCGGCAACTACAACGCCTCCACCTACAGCCGGGCCGTGGGCAACAACCAGTCCTATGTCACCATCAATCCCAAGGAGGTGGTGGAGCTGGTCAACGAGCACTTCAACCCCTATGAACAGCGGGTGACCACCTCCATGCTGGACGCCATGAGCATCCGCTCCAACGGGGACATCGCCTCCTCCACCGGCTCCCTGCGGGACACCACCCACAACGCCATCATGGCGGTCCGGCGTGGGGAGGCCTACTACGATGACAATGGCAAGATCGTCTACGGCAAAAAGCCCACGGAGCCCGAGGGCCCCAAGCAGGATGAGGAGGGCCGGTACTACATCCTGGACGAGGAGGGCAATACCGTCTACACCGACAAGGACGGCACACCCCTGGAGGACCCCCAGCTCCCGCCCCCCTGGGTTCCCGGAAGCGGCGGCACCTTTGCCGAGGACCCCAACGGCGGATCGTCCACGGACACACCGTCCGACCCGTCCGGCGCCGGGACCCCCGATCCCGGCACCCAGACGCCTGACTCCGGGTCCCAGCCCACCGGTCCCGACCAGACGCCGGACCCCGGCGCCCAGCCGGACCAGCCCGGTCAGGACGATCCGGGTACCCAGACGCCGGGGGAGGACGGCTCCGGTCAGACAGTGCCGGAGGAGCCCGTTCTGCCCCCCGACGAGCCCGCGGCTCCGCCGCCGGAACCCCAGCCGGAGCCGGACCCGGAGCCGGACCCTCAGCCCCAGCCGGACAACCAGATCCCCGGTTGGCTGCTGACCCAGTGAGAGACCAAAAAATTCAACATAAAGTGAGGACGAGGCAATGACAGCAAAAGAACTGGCCGTTCTGGCGGCGAAGGCGCTGGACAGCAAGAAGGGCGAGGACATCAAGATCATGGAGGTCACCGAGCAGACCACCCTGGCCGACTACTTCGTCATCTGCACCGGCTCCAGCAACACCCAGATCAACGCCCTGTGCGACGCGGTGGAGGAGAGGCTGGAGACGGAGGCCGGTGAGAAGCCCCTCCACCGGGAGGGCCACCGGGGCGGCATCTGGGTCCTGCTGGACTACGGGTGCGTGGTGGTCCACGTGTTCAACAGCGAGGCCCGGGAGTTCTACTCTCTGGAGCGGCTGTGGAGCGACGGCAGGCCCCTGGACGTGGCAGCGCTCCTGGCGGAGTGAGCAGAACCCCATATACAAAGGCGTGAGCTTCGGCTCACGTCTTTTTTGCCCTCAAAAGGCAGGAATGTTTTGGGACGAGCCCTCATAGAGTGGGAGCAGGAACAGGAGGGATGCACATGACGGAGGAATACGCGCTGGAGCGCTATGAGGAGGCCTGCGCCCTGCTGCCGGGGCGGCTCCGCGCGGCGGCCATGGCGGAGGAGCAGGGGAGAAGGGCCGGGGCGGAGGAGCTGCGCCTTCGCATCGGACGGCCCATGTACCTGACACTGCCGGAGGGGGAGGTGCCCCTGCCCCAGACCCGGGTGGTCCGGGGGGACCTGGAACAGGTGCTGGACCGGGCCACGGAGTTCTCCCGCTACGCCGCAAGCGAGACCCTGCGCCGGGGCTACGTCACCGCCCAGGGGGGCTTTCGCATCGGGGTGTGCGGCACGGCCCTCCCCGCCGGGGAGGACAACCAGGGCCTGCGGGACGTCAGCTCCCTGGCCATCCGCATCCCCCGGGTCCGGGAGGGGACGGCCCGTCCGGTCCTGCCGGACATCCTGGAGGAGGGGAGGCCCCTGAGCACCCTGGTCCTCAGCCCGCCGGGCGGCGGCAAGACCACCCTCCTGCGGGATCTGGTGCGGCTTCTGAGCCAAGGGACCGAGCTGAGCGCCCCCCGCCGGGTGGCCCTGGTGGACGAGCGCGGAGAGCTGGCGGCGGTCCACCGGGGGAGGCCCCAGCTGGAGGTGGGGTGCCACACGGACATCCTGGACGGCTGTCCCAAGGCCCTGGCGGTGCCCATGCTCCTGCGGGCCATGACGCCGGAGGTCATCGCCCTGGACGAGGTGGCCCTCCCGGCGGACGTGGAGGCGGTCTGCGCCGCCGCAGGGTGCGGAGCCGCACTGCTGGCCACCGTCCACGCCGCCTCCGTCCGGGATCTGGGGGAGCGGCCTGTGGGGCGCGCGCTCCTGGAATGCGGCGTGTTCCGGCGGGCGGTCCTCATCGAGGGCCGGGGCCGGGAGCGCCGGAGCCGGGTGGAGCGTCTGCCATGAAGTGGCTGGGCGCGGTGCTGGTGCTGTGGGGGGCGCTGGAGGGCTTCCTTCTGCGGCGGCGGGAGAGGCTGCTGCCCCTCAGGGTGGGCCAAGCCCTGGCGGAGGACCTGGAGGTCCTCCGGTGCGGGGTGTGCCTCTGCCGTGCGCCTCTGCCGGAAATTTTGGAGCATAATCTCGCGGAGGGGGAGGGAGCCCGGTATCTGTGGGGCCCCTTAGCGGCGCTCCTGTCCGAGGCGGGGGAGCGCTCCCTCACCGGCTGCTGGCGGCAGGCGGCGGCGGGCCTCCCGGCCCCTTTGCGGCGCATCCTGGCCCCGCTGGGCACGCTGCTCCCCACAGGCGGGGAGCGCCTGGCGGAGGCCATCGAGGAAACAAGAGAGGAGCTTACCAGGTTCCTGCGGGCTGAGCGGGAGAGACAGGCCGCAGAGGGGCGCGTCACCGCCGCTCTGTGTCTCTCCGGGGCGAGCCTTCTGATCCTGGTACTGATATGATATGGATATTGACCTCATTTTTCGGATCGCGGCTATCGGGATCGTGGTGGCCGTGCTCAACCAGCTTCTGGTGCGCTCGGGCAGGGAGGAGCAGGCTCTGATGACCACCCTCGCGGGCCTGGTGGTGGTGATGATGATGCTGGTACGGGAGATCAGCGACCTCTTCCAGCTCATCAAGACCCTCTTCGGGTTTTAGGGCCATGGAGCTCCTGAAACTGGCGGCGCTCTGTACCGTGTGTCTTCTGCCGGTGGTGCTTCTGCGGGGAAAGAACCCGGAGCAGGCGCTGCTGCTGACGCTGGGCATCATGCTGGCCGCTGCGGCCCGGTGTCTCGCCCTGGCGGCCCCGGCGCTGGAGGAACTGCGCGCCCTCTTCGCCCGGGCGGGGCTGGAGGAGGCCCATATCGCCGTCCTGCTCAAGACAGTGGCGGCGGCGCTGGTGACAAAGCTCTGCGCGGACCTGTGCCGGGACGGCGGCTCCCAGGCCCTGGCCACCACCGTGGAGGCGGCGGGGGCTGTGGCGGCACTGGTGCTGGCGATGCCGCTCCTGCGGGCTGTGGCGGAGCTTCTGCTGGGTTTTTTCGGATAAAAGGGCGGGATATGCAGGAATTATACAGCATTATACAGGAGTGTGAATGGCGCGGAATGAAAATCCATCGCCATTCACAAAGAATGAATTATAATGAATAAGTTCGTATAATGTAAGAAAGAAACCGCTTTTATGAACAGAGGAGGTGTCAAACATCAAGTTTCAGATCTGCGCGGCTCTGCTGGCGGCCTGCCTGCTGTGCGGGAGGGCCTGGGCGGCGGAGCTGCCGCCGGAGCTGGAGCGGGCCTCGCCGGAGGCGGCGGCGCTCCTCTCCGGCGATACGGAGGAGAGCTTCGGCCTCCTACGGGGCCTGGGGAAGCTCTGGCAGGAGAGCCTGACGGCGCTGAAGGACCATCTTCTCTCCGGCGTCCGGAGCACGGCGGCGATCATGGCGGGGGTGGTGCTCCTGGGCGTGCTGGAGAGCGCGGCCCCGGAGGGCCGTGACGCGGTCGGCCGCTGTGCCGGAGCCGCCGGGGCGTTCTGGATTACGGCGGTATCTGCCGGGGACCTGAGCGCCCTCATCGGCCTGGGGCAGAAGACCATCGGGGACATCTCCTCTCTGGGGACGGTCCTTGTACCCGTCCTCGCGGCGGCGGAGGCGGCGGGAGGAGGCGTCACCGCCGCCTCCGTCCGGCAGGTGGCGGCAGTGTTCTTTGCGGGGGTGCTGCTGCGGCTCATCAACGGACTGCTCCTGCCCATGGTGTACCTGTACATCGGCGTATCCGCCGCCGGAGCGGTGGTGGAGGGGGACGCCATGGAGCGCATCGGGACGCTGCTGAAAAAGCTCACCGGCTGGACGCTGGGAGGGCTTCTGACCCTCTTTGTTACCTATCTTGCCGTCAGCGGCGCGGTGGCCGGCGCGGTGGACGCCCATGCGGTAAAATTGGCCCGCTCTGCGGTCTCCGCCGCCGTGCCGGTGGTGGGGGGCATCCTCTCCGAGGCGGCGGAGAGCCTCCTTGCCGGTGCGGGCATCCTCAAGGGGATGGTGGGCACCTTTGGAACTCTGGCGGTGCTGGGGGCGTGTCTGCTCCCGGTGCTCCGGCTGGGGTGTCAGTATCTGCTCTACCAGGGGGCGTCCCTGGTGGCGGCCGCGGCGGGGCCCAAGAAGCTGACGGACCTCCTCTCAATGCTTGCCGACGCCTTTGGCCTGGTGCTGGCCATGACAGCGGCCTCTGCGGCGGTGCTCCTCATCGCCATTGTGTCATCGCTGACGGCGGTGTCGCCGTGATGGCCGGGGTGCGGCAGTGGCTGCTGGGGGTGGTCCTCACCGCCTTTGCCGGGACCCTGGCCCGTCAGCTTGCCGTGGGGGCCAAGGGGCAGGCCATGGTGCGCCTCACCGCCGGACTGCTCCTGACGCTGGCGATTTTGCGCCCCATCGCCGCCCTCCGCTGGGAGGCCCCGGCGGAGGGCGGCCTCCTGGAGCGGACGGAGGACCAGGCATCAGACTACCGAAAAAACCAGCAGGAGGCCCTGGCGGCAGTCATAGAGGAAAAGACGGCGGCATATATATGGGACAAAGCTAACGAGCTGGGGCTCAGCTGTGAGGTGCATGTGACCACGGCGGCAGGGGAGAGCGGCATCCCCCTGCCCGACGCCGTCACCATCACCGGAAGCTACAGCCCGGCCCTGGCCGCCTGCATCGAGAAGGAGGTGGGCATACCCGCCGGAAAACAAAATTGGCTGGAGGTACCGACATGGACAGAGACGAAAGAGCCCGGCGGCTGATGAAGCCATTAGCTGTCCTGGGCCGCTACAAATACGTGCTGCTGGTGGCGGCGCTGGGAGCGGCGCTCTTGCTGTGGCCCACAGCCGCCGGGACGGCGGCGGAGAATGCCCAGGCGGCGGAAGAGACAAAGCCCGCCTCCCTGCGGGAGACGGAGGAGGCCATGGAGCGCATCCTGGGAAAGATCAGCGGCGTGGGGCAGGTGGACGTGATGCTCACCCTTCAGAGCGGCAGGGAGCTGGTCCTGGCCGAGGACACCACCCTCCGCTACAGCGGGAGTGCCCAGGCCCCCAGCGACTACCAGCGCAGTGCCGAGACCGTCACCTCCCCCAGCGGCGTGGTGGTCACCCAGGAGCGCTGTCCCCAGTACCGGGGGGCCCTGGTGGTCTGCGACGGCGGGGGGAACGACGCGGTGCGGCTCCAGGTGGTCTCCGCCGTCAGCTCCCTCACGGGCCTGGGCGCGGACCGGGTCACGGTGGTCAAGCGGCAGAGCGGCGGCACGCAATCGTAGGACTTTTTCAGCGAAAGCTTCGCCCCTCGGGGCAGGATCATAAGGAGGAGACAACGCGATGAGGAATCAATGGAAGCGCAATGCCGTAGTGGCGACAGTACTGCTGTTCGTCTGCGCGGCAGTGTATCTCAACTGGCGCTACGCCGGGGACGTGGCGGGGGACGCGGTCCAGACCAGCCAGTCCCAGGAGAAGGGGGAGGAGAAGACGGACGAGGGCGGCACCACCCGGGTGCTGGGCGACGCCACACTGGTGGGCGGCGTGCCCACGCTCCTGGAGGAGGGCACCCCCGATCAGACGGACGCCCCCGCGGCCGCAGTCAGCAGCTACTTCGACACCGCCCGGCTCAGCCGGCAGCAGTCCCGGGACAACGCCCTGAGCCTCCTGCGGGAGGCGGCGGGACAGGAGAACGTGGAGCAGACCGCCCTGGACGACGCCAACCGGGCCATCCAGACCCTCGCGGGCTATGCCATGCTGGAGAGCCAAATCGAAAACCTGGTGGTGGCCAAGGGCTACGCCGACTGCGTGGCCTTCATGGGGGAGAACGGCATCAGTGTAGTGGTCTCCGCCGCCAACGACGGCCTGCAAACGGAGGATGTGGCCAAGATTACGGATATCGTCCTCAGTGAGACGGAATATTCCGCGGATCAGATCAAGATCATGGAGGCAAATTGACCTCCAGAGAGGCCGGAGGCACTCCCTCCGGCCTCCTTTTGCGCAGCGGCAGGCTGTCCCGACCAAAATCTCCCCTGAAAAAAAGAAAAAGGTATTGAAATTAGGGGCGCATTGGGTTATACTATTTCCGCTGAAACAGAAAAAACTTTGGAGGTAACACCCATGGTAACCATTACAAAAGACACCATCATCGGCGACGTGCTGGACCTTGCGCCCCAGACGGCCCCCATCTTCCTGTCCATCGGGATGCACTGCCTGGGCTGTCCCAGCAGCCGGGGAGAGACCGTGGAGGAGGCCTGCGCCGTCCACGGTGTGGACGTGGACAAGCTCTTGGAGGCTGTCAACGCTGAGGCCAACAAGTAAGGACTCTTTTTGAACAATGCCGCGCCTTGGGGGACCCATGGAATACTCTATGGGTCCCCCATTGGGCGGGGGACTCTGGGAGGAGGTAGCGCGATGGCGCTGGAGCTGAGCCCACGCCTGCGGGCGCTGGCGGACTGGGTGGAGCCCGGATGCCGCTGTCTTGCAGACATAGGAACGGACCACGGATACATCCCCGCGGCGCTCCTGCTGGAGGGCAGGGTCCAGCGGGCAGTCGCGTCGGACATCGCCCCGGCCCCTCTGGACCGGGCCCGGGCCACGGCGGAGCGCTGGGGCCTCACGGAGCGGATGGACCTGCGCCTGGGGAACGGTCTGGAGGTCCTGGCCCCCGGGGAGGCGGACGCGGTGGTCATCGCCGGAATGGGGGGCGATACCCTGGTGGACATCCTCGCCGCCGCCCCCTGGTGCCGGGAGACAGCCCTGCTCCTCCAGCCCATGAGCCGGGCGGAGGTCCTGCGCCCCTGGCTTGCGGAGAACGGCTTCGCCATCCGCCGGGAGCGGCTGGTCCAGGACCGGGGGGTGCTCTACCCCATCCTGGATGTCTCCGGGGGGGAGATGGCCCTCAGCGAGAGCGAGGCCTGGGGCGGCGTGCTCCTGGGGGACGACCCCCTCTGGGGGCGCTTCCTGGAGGAACAGATCCTCCGGCTGCGGCGGGCCGCGGCGGGGCTGTCCCGGGCGAGGGACAGCGCACTGGCAGAGCGGCGGGAGACCTTCCTTCGCATCGCCGGAGCACTGGAGGAGAAGAAAGGGGAGTTTGAATATGCCCACAGTTCGTGAGATCGAGGGCGCTGTCTATGACTTCGCCCCCCGTCGGCTGGCCCAGAGCTGGGACAACGTCGGCCTGCTCATCGGGGACGGCGGCAGGGAGGTCCGCCGGGTCCTGGTCGCCTTGGACGTGACGGAGGACGTGGCGGCGGAGGCGTCGGAACAGGGGGCGGAGCTCATCCTGGCCCACCACCCGGTGATGAACTGCACCTGGCGTCCGGTCCAGAGCCTCCTGGAGGAGGACATCCAGGGCCGTCTCCTGCGGCGGCTGGTCCGGGACGGCACCGCCGTCATCTGTATGCACACCAACCTGGACGCCGCAGAGGAGGGCGTCAACGCCGCCCTCGCCCGGGCCCTGGGCCTGGAGGACGCGGGGCCGGTGGTAGAGGAGGGCATCGAGCGCATCGGGAGCCTCTCCGCACCCATGGACCTCCCGGCGTTTTTGGCGCTGGTGGGGGAGCGCCTGCGGCCCAACGGCATCCGCTACGTGGACGCCGGACGGCCCATCCGCCGGGTGGCGGTGGGCGGCGGGGCCTGCGCGGACTTCCTGGAGGAGGCCGCGGGGCTTGGCTGTGACGCCTTTGTCACCGCCGACGTGAAGTACAACCAGTTCCTGGACGCCAAGGCCCTGGGCATCAGCCTCATAGACGCCGGACACTTCCCCACGGAGGACGTGGTCTGCCCGGTGCTGGTCTCGCTCCTGCGGGAGAAATTCCCGGGCCTCGCCGTGGAGAAGTCCGCCCGCCACCGGGAGGTGTTCTCCTACTGGACGCCCGGCGGGGAGGGTGCGCCGTGACCTACGCTATGTCAGACCTCCACGGGGAGTCCGGCCGCTATCAGGCCATGCTGGAGCGCATCCGCTTCTCGCCGGAGGACACCCTCTTTATCCTGGGGGACGTGGTGGACCGGGGCGGCATCGGGGGGATCGACATCCTCCGCGATGTGATGGCCCGGCCCAATGTCCGCCTGCTCTTGGGCAACCACGAAGAAATCTTCCGCAGGGTCAGCCGTACCAGGGGAGACAGGGAGATGGACCACTGGCGGCGGAGCGGCGGGCAGATCACGCTGGATACCTTTGACAGCCTGAGCGCCGGGGAGCAGGCGGATATCTTGGCGTTTCTGGACGCTCTGCCGGACCATGCGGAGGTGGAGGCCGGGGGGAGGCGCTTCTATCTGGTCCACGCCTTTCCGTCGGAGGATCCCCACCAGCGCATCTGGGCCCGCCCCGGCCCCCAGGCCGTGACGCCCTTTGACGGCGGGACCATCGTCGTGGCGGGGCATACCCCGGTCTGCGAGTTCTGGGGCTCCGATGAGGAGACCATTCGGAAATACCTTCTGGGCCGGGAGCACGTCTCCATCTTCCAGGGCCCCGGGTATTTCAATATCGACTGCGCCTGCGGCTACCAGCTCCCACAGCGCCGTCTGGCCTGTTTGGCGCTGGAGACCCTGGAGGCGTATTATACCTGATCTTAACAAGGAGAAACAAGCTATGTCTGGACATTCCAAGTGGCACAATATCCAAAAGACGAAGGGCGCGGCGGACGCCAAGCGCTCTCAGGCATTTACGAAGATCGCCCGGGAGATGATCGTGGCGGTGAAGGAGGGGGGGAGCGGGGACCCCAACAACAACTCCCGCCTGGCGACGGTCATCGCCAAGGCCAAGGCGGCCAACATGCCCAACGACAACATCAAGCGCACCATCGACAAGGCCCTGGGGGCCGGGAACACTGACAACTTTGAAAAGGTGGTCTACGAGGGCTACGGCCCCAGCGGCGTGGCGGTGATCGTGGAGGCCCTGACCGACAACCGCAACCGCACCGCGCCGGAGGTCCGCCACCTCTTCGACAAATACGGCGGGAACATGGGCGCCTCCGGGTGCGTCAGCTGGAGCTTCGACCGCAAGGGCGTCATCGTCATCGACAACGAGGAGGGCGACCTGGACGAGGAGAAAGTGATGGAGGACGCCCTGGACTGCGGCGCGGCGGACTTCGAGGCCGACAGCGGCATCTTCGAGATTACCACCGAGCCTGACGACTTCAACGCCGTCACCGCCGCCCTGGAGGCCAAGGGCTATGTCTTTGCAGAGGCCGCTATTGAGATGGTCCCCCAGAACTACATCAAGCTCACCTCTGAGGAAGACATCAAGAACATGACCAAGATGATCGACCTCATGGAGGACAACGATGATGTCCAAAATGTCTGGCACAACTGGGAGCAGGATTAAATTGAGTTAAAGGTGGATTGAAACGTATATTTTAGCCGGAATTTTTAACTTTTTTGGCGATAACTTTGCTCGATTAAAGTAAAAATCTGCCGAGCAACGATATACATTGACTTTGCTATTGTGCTATACAATGGGGGTTAATGCTATGCGTATTTCGGCGGCTATACGGGACTATTTAATAGAGATCGAGGTTAGGAAGTACACCCCTAAAACCATCAGGGGGTATCGTACTAACCTTGGTCTCTTTTTGCGCTTTTGTGAGGGAATCGCAGGAATAAACACGCTGGAGGATTTGACCCCGGCCATTGTAAGGCAATTCACAAAGTACATGGTTGACAGAGGGCGCAAGGGTACATATATCAATGGCTTATTGAAGTCGATAAAATCATTTGTGCAATACTGCTATGATGAGGATATGGGAGGATTCAGCACCAAGCGTAATTTCAAATGGTGCAAAGAAGAGAAGCCGGTTATTATGGCATTTAAGCCTGAGCACGTTAGGGCTA
>Ga0137309_100087_pt1 | contig 60193 bp, 51 predicted proteins | sample NAcewiD2O_June_FD_97179 | JGI IMG/M metagenome (GOLD analysis project Ga0137309, IMG submission 97179) | Mouse cecal microbial communities from Vienna, Austria - N-Acetylneuraminic amended D2O_June | ecosystem: Host-associated > Mammals > Digestive system > Large intestine > Cecum | place... | reverse complement strand
CTTGAACACTGCCTCCACCATATGGTGGGCGTTCTTCCCGTACTCGCACCGCAGATGCAGGGTTATCCCGCTGTTCATGGCCACTGCCCTGAAAAATTCCTCCGTCATGCAGCTGTCATACTCCCCAATCCTCTCCTGGGGGAACTCCCCCTCAAACACCAAAAAGGGCCGCCCGCTTACATCCACCGCGCAGAAGGCAAGGGCCTCGTCCATGGGCACAAAGGCATGGCCGTACCGCGCCAGCCCGGCCTTATCCCCCAGCGCTTTTCCCAGGGCCTTGCCCAGCACAATCCCCGTGTCCTCCACCGTATGGTGGCAGTCCACCTCCAAGTCGCCCTGGGCCTTTACCGTGAGCCCCAGCCCTCCGTGTACCGCCAGGGCCGTGAGCATATGGTCAAAGAACCCCACCCCGGTGGAGATATCCGCCCTGCCCCCGTCCAAGTCCAGGCTCAGGGTGATTTCCGTCTCCCGGGTTTTCCGGCAGACCTGTACGCTTCTGCTCATGGCTAGTCCTCCAAAACCTCTCTGAATTTTTCCAAAAACACCTGGTTCTCCTCTGCCCTGCCGCAGGTCACCCGCAGCAGGCCCCCTGTGAACCGCACTGCCACGCCCTTTTCCAGCAGCCTTTGCTGGGCCGTCCCGCCGTCCTCCATCACCAGCGCCGCGAAGTTGGCCTCCCCTGGCAGCACCCGGAACCGGCCGGGCAGCTCTTCGCTCAGCCTCTCCAGGCCCGCCAGCAGCTCCCCCCGGGAGGCCAGAATGGTTTCCCGGGCGTCCCGCAGCATCTGGGGCTCAGCCAGCGCCATGGCCCCCAGAGCTTGGGATACGCTGTTCACGTTATAGGGGGATTTGGCTGCCCGGAGCTTCCCGGTCAGGGTTTCGTTTGCCACGGCAAAGCCCAGCCGCAGGGCCGCCAGGCCCAGGGCTTTCGAGCAGGTCCGCAGGATGACAAGGTTGTCAAAGCCCTCCTCCTCCCCCAGCAGGCTCTCCCCCGAGAAGTCCATATAGGCCTCGTCCAGCACCACCAGGGTGTTGTCCAGGCTCCTCGCCAGCCGCCGGACTTGCTCCCTTTTCAGCACCAGGGAGGTGGGGTTGCAGGGGTTGCTGAAAATCAGCAGCCGCACCCCCTCCTCTCTGCACCGGGCGATGGTGTCCTCCGCGTCCACGGCAAAGCCGGGCTTCGGGATGGGGATATGCCGGGCCTCGGCCAAAAGGCCCCCCTGGGCGTACATGGAGAAATCCGGCTCTAAGGTGGCGAAGGCCTCCCCCTTCTCCAAAAAAGCCTGGAAGATGACGGAAATCAGCTCGTCCGAGCCATTCCCGGCAGTCACATGGCCAGAATCCACCCCGTAGTACCCGGCAAAGGCCCTGCACAGCTCTTTGGCCGCCGGGTCCGGGTAGCGGTTCAGCTCCAGGCTCCCCAGGGCCTGGCCCAGCCGGGCGGCCAGCTCCCCTGGCAGGCTTAAAAAGGACTCGTTGGCATCCAGCCGGACACAGCCCGCGCTGTCCCCCGGCGCGTAGGCCCGCAGGCCCGCAATCTTCCTGTTCAGTTGGTACATCTGGCTCGCTCCCCTTTCTGACCTTTCTAAAGAGCCGCTGACTGAAACCGGTTTCCCAATCCAGAACCTCAGCTTACCGGGTATTTCCCCCGCCTTCGGCGGGGGAAATACCCAACAACCGGCGCTTCCCTAAGTCAGCAGCTCGTCCTTCCCGGCAGACTGGAGGCACCACATCACCGTCTCATACACGTCCTGGACGCTGTCCTCAGGCTGCTCATACCGGCGCACCCCCAGGCTGTCCCAGTACTCTCTGCCGAACAGCTTGTGCCTGCGGGAAATCTCCACATTGCTGTCATCAAAAAAAATCTTATACCGCCGCCTGCCCCGGCTGAAATACAGCACAGCGGCAGACTTGCTCTCCCCAAGCCATTCCAGGGTCCCCTGGCCGGTGAGGGCCTTATAGATATCCTCCACGCTGCTGATTTCCATCAGCGCCCCCTCTCCCGGCGCACCCGGACAGAGTTGGCGTGGGCAGTGAGCTCCTCTGTCTCGGCCAAAAGGATAATGTCATCCGCCGCCTTGAGCAGCTCCTCCCTGGGATAGTAAATAAAGCTGGACTTCTTCACAAAGTCATCCACAGACAGGGGGGAGAAGAACCGGGCCGTGCCCCCGGTGGGCAGCACGTGGTTGGCCCCGGCGTAGTAGTCGCCCAAGGGCTCCGGCGAGTAGTGGCCCAAAAACACCGAGCCCGCGTTGTCCAGCCTGCCCAGATATTCAAAGGGGTTCTCACAGCAGACCTCCAGATGCTCTGGGGCCAGCTGGTTGGCAAAGTCCACCGCCTCATCCATGGTGTCGCACACAATCACCGCGCCGAAGCCATCTAAGGACTTCTCGATGATCTCCCGGCGGGAGAGCTTTTCCGCCTGGCGGGAAAGGGCCTCCGCCGTGGCCTCTGCCAGAGGGGCGCTGTCTGTTATCAGCACCGCCGAGGCCATGGGGTCATGCTCCGCCTGGCTCATCAGGTCCGCCGCCAGGAACTCCGGGTCAGCGCTGCTGTCCGCAATCACCAGAATCTCGCTGGGCCCGGCAATCATGTCAATGTCTACCACGCCGTACAGCTGCTTTTTGGCCGTGGCCACAAAGATATTCCCCGGCCCCACGATTTTGTCCACCTTCGGGACCGTCTCGGTCCCATAGGCCAGGGCAGCCACAGCCTGGGCCCCGCCCATGAGGAACACCCTGTCCACCCCAGCCTCCAGGGCGGCGGCAATGATGTTGGGGTCCGGACGGCCCCCCCGGCCCGGGGGGGTTGCCATGATGATTTCCCCCACACCGGCCACCTTGGCGGGAATCACGTTCATCAGCACAGAGGAGAACAGGGGCGCGGTGCCCCCTGGCACATAGACGCCCACCCGGTGCAGGCCCCGCACCCGCTGGCCGGTGATAATGCCATTGCCCTGGGCGTCGATACGGCTCTGCTGCTTCTGCCGCGTGTGGAAATCATAGATGTTGGCCGCAGCCCGCTTGAGAGCGGCGAGAAAATCCGGGCCGCAGTCCCTGGTGGCAGCCTCCATCTCCTGGCGGCTGAGCTCCAAGCTATCGGGGGTCCAGCCGTCGAACTGGCGGGAATAGGCCTTGACAGCCTCATCGCCGCCGGACTGGACGGTGGAGATAATTTGGGCAACAGACTGCTCGATTTTCGAATCCGGGGTACCGGCCCGGGCCTTGAGGGTTTGGATAAAATCCTGACGCTCCCCAGGGGAAGCGGTGACAATTTTCAGCATGAGAATCATCCTTTCGTTGATATCCGCCCGCCTGAGGTTGAGCCAGCGGAAGTTTTTGAAGGGTCCAGGGGAAAGCGCAGAACCTAACGGCAGGCCAGCGGAAGTTTTCGTCCACCTTTTTCAAAAGGTGGCAGGGGTTTGGGGGCAGCGCCCCCAAGGTCGAAGCCCAGCGGCAAAAGCAAGTTCCCCAAGAGCGGCACCAAGAATGGCGGCGCTCACAGAGAAAGGAGCGAGGCAGAGCGTCCGGCGGCCCACCCCCGTCCGAGCGTCGAACCAGGAGCGCCGCCAAAGCTGCCGGTCGCGCGATTCCGTAGACTTGGGGAACGGAACGTTCCTCAAGTCACGGAGAGCCGCAGGCCGTCTGTAGGAGCGTTGGGCCGCTAAGCGTTCCGGTCAGATGGCGCTTGCGAGGGGGAAGCTGCTTACTGTCAGGCCCTTTCCCCAGAGTCAGCGGCATTTCACGGGAACGCCTAGCCTCCCAACGCTTGTGCAGGGCGTCCGCCTCTCTCCGAAAGTCAGGAAAGCGCCGCTTTCCTGACTTTCGGAATCTTGCTGCTGGCTGCGGCGTATGGGCGGCGCGATTGGGTGCCTCTGTCGGACTTAGGGGGTAGGAATTAGGTGCTGCCTCTCTTTTGGATTTTTGGCGCCGCCCTCTAAGGTCAAGGTCGCCTCCGGCGGCTTAGGGCTTTGCCCTAAGAACCCACCAGGGGGCAAGCCCCCCTGGACCCCGGGATGGGCCCAACCCCAGGCCCCTGCTATCCCAGCTCCCTTTCCAGCCGCTCCGCCAGCTCCTCTATCTCCTTCTTCCTCCACTTCATACTCGCCGCGTTTACTATCAATCTGGCCGACACATCCGCCACCCGCTCTACAACCTCTAACCCGTTCTCCCGCAGCGTGGCTCCTGTTTCCACCAAGTCTACAATCCCGTCCGCCAATCCCAGCAGCGGCGCCAGCTCCACCGAGCCCTCTATCTTTATCACCCTTACATCCATATCCTTGCTCTGGAAAAACCGTCTGGCCACCTTGGGGTATTTTGTGGCAATGGTCTTAATCTGATAGCCCTGATAAAAATCCGTGCCCGCTGGCGCTGCCAGGGCAAAGCCGCATTTGCCAAACCGCAAATCCAATATCTCAAAGAACTGGCCGCCCCGCTCCATGATGACATCCTTGCCCACCACGCCCAAGTCGCACACCCCATGCTCCAAATAGGTGATTACGTCCCCGGCCTTGGCCAACACTGCCTCCATATTCCCCACCGGCAGAATCAGCTTCCGGCCCTTATCCCTCAGGGCCGAGCAGTCCAGGCCCGCCCGCCCCATCAGCTCCGCGGTGGATTTTTCCAGCCTGCCTTTGGTCAGGGCAATCCGCAGTGGTCTCATGGCCGCTCCTCCTCTCCTGGCTGAATCTCCCGGACGCTCTCCCCCACTGCCAGCAGCCTGGGGATGCCCGCCTGCTCCGCGTAGGCCCGGGCCTCCTCCAGGCTGTCCCACACCGAGCTTTCGCAGGCAAGGCCCTGTTCTGTCAGCCTTATCAGCTCCTGCTGGGCCTTCATCTCAAAGCCCGGCTCCCCGTGCACCAGCACCTGGGAGGCCTCCTCCGGGGGCAGCTGCCCCTGGATTAGCCCGGCGGCGGCCTGCATATCCACCGCGAAGCCAGCGGCGGGCATCGCCGGGCCGAACTGGCCGCAGAGCCCGTCATACCGGCCCCCGGTGAGGATGGGGCGGCCCTGCTCCCGCACATAGCCGCTGAACACCACCCCGGTATAGTAGTCGTTCCGCTGGACCAGGCCCAAGTCCACCATCAGCCTGCTGCCCAGGCCCAAGTCCTTCAGGGCAGTATACAGGCTTCTGAGATACTCCAGGGTCTGTGCCGCCGAGCCGTCCAGGCCCCAGCCCTCCGCCTGAGAGAGGACCTCCTCGCCCCCAAACAGCCGGGGCAGGCGGCGGATGGCCTCAGCCTCCGGGCTGTGGCCCAGGGGCTGCAGAAGCTCGTCCAGCGCCCCATAGTTTTTCGCCTCTATGGTGGCCCGGATTTCCTCCCGCTGGTCAGGGGAAATGCTCAGCCGCCCGGCCAGCAGCCGGAAGAACCCGGCATGGCCCAGCTCTACGCGGAAGTCCTCTGTCACAGCCCGCAGGGCCTCTGCCGCGGTGCAGATGACCTCCAAATCCGCCCGCAGGCCAGCGGCCCCCAGCAGCTCCACCCCCATCTGGGGGTTCTCGTGGCTTCTGCCGGAGAGGGCGGGCCAGCTGCGGTACACGCTCTGGCTGTAATACAGCCGGATGGGCCGGGCGTGGTTCCGCAGCCGGGCGGCGGCCATCCGGGCCATGGGCAGGGTGGAGTCCGGGCGGAACACCAGCAGCCGTCCCGCGCTGTCGGTGGACTTATACATCTGCTGCTGGGGGATGGCCGCGCCGGGCAGGCTGAACATATCGTAATACTCCAGGCCGGGGGTCATGGCCTCCCGGTAGCCCCGGCGGGTAAAGAGCCGGACCAGGCGGGCCTTGGCCTCGCCCAGGGCCCGGCACTCCTCAAAGAGCAAATCCCGGGCCCCCTCAGGGGTGAGCTTGGTGTAATTTCTCATGCGGGCAAATCTCCTTGCGATTTACTGTGGTAATATCATAAACTATCCGAGCCTGTTTGTCAAGCGCTTTATTATAGCGGGAGTGTCCGTTCCGAGGAGTTTTTCGTGTTCCCCCGCCCCCAAGGCGGGGGAACAAAGATGATTATCTCTGTGGTTTGGACAATCCCATTATAGCAGCGCGATAATACAGCGAATTATCCTGGGATTTGTAACGTGCCGCTCTCCAATATGGTGAAGCTCACCGAATCGCAGTCCAGCTCCGCCAGAGCGCCTATGGGCAGGACGGTCATGGGCGTGCGGTGGCCGAAGTCCACGCCGGAAAGTACTGGCAAATCCTCCCGGTGTACTTCATGCTTCAGTACCTTTAAGAGCACTTCCCTATCCTCATTGCCCATAGCGGGGGTGATGATTCCGGCGCAGACATCCAGTGCTCCGCTGGCCGCCAGGGCCCGCCAGCCGTGGAGCGCGGCAAGGGTGCTGTTATAGGGGGAGAGGTTCTCCATAAATAGAATGCTCCCCTCCCAAAGCTCCCGGCCCGGGAACACCTCTGTGCCCATGATTTGCTGCAAGGGGCCCATGCAGCCGCCTATCAGCCTTCCGCGTACCCTGCCGCTGCCCTGGAGGAGCTCATAGCCCGGGTTCTCCTGCCAGAGAATCTCGCTCTCCGGCAAATCCCGCCACTCAATGGGTGTGAACCTTCCGCAAGGCTCCACCCGGCCAATGGCCTCCCCGGAGAACAGGGCCCGCTCTACGGCGGCTTTGGTGTAGGCGTCCAGGCTCCCGGGCTGGGCAATAGGGGTCAGCAGGTTGGGGCCGTAATAGCTCATCACCCCCGCGTGGGCGAACACCATACAGGTGGTGGTGATGTCGGAGAAACCCATATAGATTTTGGGGTGTGAGCGGATAAGCTCATAGTCAAGGTAAGGCAGCAGCCGGTAGGAGTCGTCGCCGCCCATGTTGGCGATAATGCCCTTGACAGAGGGGTTTTCCAAAGCCCAGTGCAAATCCTCGGCCCGGGCCTGGGGGTTCTCGTAAAGGTACTTGGTGCCGCGGAGAGCGTGAGGGGTTTCCACCACGTGAAGGGCAAAGTCTTCTTCCAGGCGTTTTTTGCCCAGTTCATAGCGCCAGAGCAGGTCAGGGTCACCGGCGCGGCCGCCGGAAATGGAGATGGCCGCGATCGTGTCGCCTTTTTGCAGTTTTTGGGGTTTGATGAGTTGTCTCATGGAGGGCCTCCTTCTTTTTGGGGACCGCCATTTTCTGCTGAAACAGCGGTATGGTTTGGCATGGGGTGTGGTTTTTTTCAGAACAGCGTGGTTTGGCTGCTTTCCGGCAGGCCCGCCAGGGAGCCCACGGAGCGCAGCACTTCTATCACCGCGCTGGAAATTTTCGCCCGGCTTTGCAGGTCGTCAATGGAAATATACGCCCCGCCGCTTTCCCGGGCCTCTTCCAAGCTGGCCGCCGCCGCGCCGCCCACGCCCCCCAGGCTGGAAAAGGGCAGGCGGATTTTTCCATCCTCCACCAAAAACTGGGTGGAAGAGGATTTGTACAGGTCCACAGGCAGCAGCTCAATGTTGCGGGCCATCATCTCGTTGATGATTTGCAGGGTGTCGAACTCCGACTCCTCCTTGGCGCTGGCCTCCCGGTTTTTAATCTTCTGGTCCAGGTCCCGCATTTTCCGCTGCACCGCCTCCCGGCCCCTGCTGGCGGTCACCCCGTCAAAGTCCGTGCTGCGCACCGTAAAGTAGGCCGCGTAAAACTCAATGGGCTTGTGCACCTTGTACCAGCCCAGCCGCAGGGCCGCGATCATGTAGGCCGCCGCATGGGCTTTGGGGAACATATACTTGATTTTAAAACAGCTGTCAATGTACCACTGGGGCACGTCGTGCTCCTTCATGGCGGCAATGTGCTCTTCGGTCAGCAGCTTGCCCGCCTTGCCCTTGCGGACGATTTCCATAATTTTAAAGGCCATTTTCGGCTCCAGGCCCTTGTTCAGCAGATAGACCATAATCTGGTCCCGGGTGCCGATGACCTCGGAAATGGTGCAGGTTCCGTCCCGAATCAGCTCCTGGGCGTTGCCCAGCCACACGTCCGTGCCGTGGGAGAGGCCGGAAATCTGCAAAAAGTCCGAGAACCGGGTGGGCTTGCACTCCTCCAGCATGCCCCGCACAAAGGGCGTGCCCAGCTCCGGCAGGGAGAGGGTGCCGGTCTTCACCCCGCCGATGTCCTCCGGCGTAATGCCCAAAGCCGCCGGGGAGCTGAAGAGGCTCATGACCTCCGGGTCGCTCATGCTCACCTTCATCACTGGGATGCCGGTGTATTCCTCCAAGTAGTGGTAAATGGTGGGCACATCGTGGCCCAGCTCGTCCAGCTTGCACACATTGTCATGGATGGAGTGGAAGTCGAAGTGGGTGGTGATGTTGGGAGACTTTTGGTCGTTGGCCGGGTGCTGCACCGGGCAGAAGTCATAGACCTCCATGCCCCGGGGCACCACAATCATGCCGCCGGGATGCTGGCCCGTGGTGCGCTTTACGCCGGTGCAGCCCAAAGCCAGCCGCTTCATCTCCGCGTTGTGGAAGGTCCGGCCCCGCTCCTCGGCGTAGGCCTTTACATAGCCAAAGGCGGTTTTTTCTGCCACGGTGGAGATGGTGCCCGCCTTGAACACGTTGTCCCGCCCGAAAAGCTCCTCGGTAAACCGGTGGGAGCTGCTCTGCTGCTCTCCGGAGAAGTTTAGGTCAATGTCCGGCACCTTGTCCCCGTCAAAGCCCAAAAAGGTCTCAAAGGGAATGGTGTGGCCGTCCCGGTCCATGGGGACGTGGCAGTGGGGGCAGTCCTTGGGGGGCAGGTCAAAGCCCGAGTCCACGCTGCCATCGGTAATAAACTCGCTGTGCCTGCACTGGGGGCACACATAGTGGGGCTCCAGGGGGTTTACCTCTGAGATGCCCGACATGCTGGCCACAAAGGAAGAGCCTACCGAGCCCCGGGAACCCACCAGATAGCCGTGGGCCTCGGAATCGGCCACCAGCTTTTGGGCGGTCATGTACAGCACCGAGAAGCCGTGCTTGATGATGGACCCCAGCTCCTTGTTGAGCCGGGCCTCCACAATAGGGGGCAGGGGGTCGCCGTAGCGCTCTTTGGCCCGCCGCCAGGTAATCTCCACCAGCTGCTCCTGGGCCCCCTCGATGAAGGGGGGAAAGTTGCCGTTGGGCACCGGGCGGATGTGGTCGATCATATCCGCGATTTTGTTGGTGTTGGCCACCACCACCTCAAAGGCCTTCTCCTTGCCCAGGTATTCAAATTCCTTCAGCATCTCGGCGGTGGTGCGCATGTAAAGGGGGGCCTGCTGGTCTGCGTCCGCGAAGCCCTTCATAATAATTTTTCGAAAATCCGCGTCCTTAGGGTCTTTAAAGTGCACATCGCAGGTCGCCACCACCGGCTTGCCCAGTTTTTCGCCAATGCGCACAATGGTGCGGTTGTACTCCCGCAGGCCCTCCTCGGTGGTGTCGCCGTTGCGCACCATAAACATGTTGTTGCCAATGGGCTGAATTTCCAAATAATCGTAATACTCCGCAATTTTGCACAGGCTTTCAAAGCTCTCTCCGGCGGTCATGGCCCGAAAGAGCTCTCCCGCCTCGCAGGCGCTGCCAATGAGCAGTCCCTCCCGGTACTGGTTCAGCAGGCTTTTGGGAATGCGGGGATTGCGGTAGTAGTAGTGCAGGTGCCCCTCGGAGATGAGCCGGTAAAGATTCTTCAGGCCCGTGTTGTTCTTCACCAGAATGATCTGGTGGTAGGCCCGCAGCTTCTTGGGGTCGCCCCCGGCCAGGGCCTGGTTGATGTCGTTGACGGTACCGGCCCCCTGGTCCTCCCGCAGGCGGCGGGCCAACTCGATGAAAATATCCCCCAGCACCGCCGCGTCGTCATCGGCCCTGTGGTGGTGAAAGGGGGCCAGCTTTAAGTATTTGGCCACTGTGTCCAGCTTGCAGTCCTTTATGTCCTTAAGCAGGGACCGGCACATGGGCACTGTGTCGATGTAGGGGAAATCAAACTTCACCCCCGTGCGCTCCCCGCTGGCCCGCAAAAACCCCGTGTCGAACCCGGCATTGTGGGCCACCAGCACCGGGGACTCCCCGCAGAAGCGGTAAAAGGCCTCCACCGCCTCCTTCTCCTTGGGCGCGTCCTTCACCATCTGGTCAGTGATGCCCGTCAGCTCCGTAATTTTCGGCGGGATGGGCCGCTCCGGGTTCACAAAGGTGTCGAAATGGTCCGTCACTTTGCCGTCCTTCACCCGCACCGCGCCGATCTCCGTGATGCGCTCCTTTTTGGCGGAGAGCCCGGTGGTCTCCAGGTCGAAGCAGATGAACTCCCCGTCCAGGGGCGCGGCGCAGTCCCCTACCGCCGCGGGCACCAGGTCGTTGACAAAATAGGCCTCTGTGCCGTAAATGACCTTGAAGTCCGGGTCCTCCTTGCGGATGGCCGCCTCGGCGTTCATGGCCTCGGGGAAGGCCTGGGCCACCCCGTGGTCCGTGATGGCCACGGCCTTCTGGCCCCATCTGTGGGCCTGGTTGATCAGGTCCGCGGCGGGGGTAATGCCGTCCAGGTCGGACATGCTGGTATGCAGGTGCAGCTCCACCCGTTTTTGCAGGGCATCGTCCACCACCTCCACCTGGTCCACCGTGGCGATGGACCGGGGCCGCAGCACGTTCTCCCGGTCGTACTTGTCATATTCCAGCGAGCCCCGCACCAGAATGGACATGCCCTTTTTCAGCCGGTCCAGCTCCTTGCACTGGGAGGCGTCCTGGATCACCTTGAGGGTCACGGACCCGGTGTAGTCGGTGACGTCGATGGAGTAGATCTTCTTGGACTTGTCCCGGGTCTCCTTGCTCTCGATGTCGAAGATCTCCCCCCAGGCCACGGCGCTGCCCAGCTCCAGGCTCCAGCCGCTCAGGGGCACGGGCTTGGTCTTAGGCACAGGGCCCAGCACAGGCCGGGCGGTCTCCAGAATAATCTGGGGCAGCAGGCTCTCGCCCTCCCGGACGCTGATTTTCCGCTTGGCGTTCTGGTCCGCCAGGGCCTCCTCATACTCCTCCATCTCCCGGAGCACCGCCTCCCGCCGGTTCTTTTCCTCCTGGTGGTGGACCTGCTCCACCAAAGAGGCCTCGCCCTCCTTCACGGCCAGCTTCCCGTCAAAGGCCACGGCGCAGTCCACCCCAAACCAGTCCCGGATAAGGGCGGACATTTTCCCGGCGGTGTCCCGGGCGGCCAGCAGCTCGTAGCCTCCATGGGCCAGGGTGATGGTCAGGGTCCCCCCGCCCAGCTGGGCCCTTGCCCCCTGCAACGTGCCGTTGAGGCTGGCGTCCCGCTCCTTAAGGGCCGCGGCCAGAGACCCCAGGCTGGCGGCGGAAAAACACTCCCCGGGGAATACCGGCCGCAGCTCGACCCGGTGGATGCCCGGGCTCTCCACTTGGCGGGCCAGCTTTTGCAGGTCCCCATACTCCACAAACTGAGAAAACCGGACCGAGACCGTTACGGACCGGTCCGCCCGGTTGACAGCCATGCTCTGAATCTCCCCTTGCAGCAGCTGAGAGGAAAAATTTCCCGCCTTGCACTCTTTTTGAAAAAATGCGCCGATGGTGGTCATAGCGGTTCTCCTTTCCCTCAGTCTTTTATATAGCTCAAATCACCCAGGCAGGTGATGCGCCGGGACCAATTTTCATACAGGTCAAACCGGCTGACCGCCCCTGGCCTGCTCCGCAGGGAGCAGGTGTTCATACTCTCCGGGGGCAGGCCCAGCCAAAGGGCATTCCACACCATCAGGGCGCCTCCGTGGGACACCAGGATTACAATGTCCTCCTGGCATTCCAGGGCCTCTTGGCAGATGGGCAAAAGGCGCTGGTATATCTCCCGCCGGGTCTCGGAGTCCGGCAGGGGGCGGTCGTCTATGTATCTGTCCCGGCCCCGGTGCTCCCGGAACCACTGCTGGGTTTGACCCATGGAGGAGGCGCCGTGGTGGCGCTCCCGCAGGGCTTGGCGGCGCTCCACCGAAAGGCCCAGACTTTCCGCCAGGGGAGCGGCGGTCTGGACCGCGCGTTTCAAGTCAGAGGAGAAGATTTTCACAGACTGTCCGGCAAGCTCCGCGCCCAGGCGCTCCCCCAGGCGCCGGGCCTGCTCCCGGCCCAGCTCTGTCAAATCCCAGTCGTTCCAGCCGCCCATCATGCCGGTGACATGGTGCTCCGACTGGCAGTGCTGTATGGTGATAATCTGTTTCATAGCCGCCTCCTGTTTTACGATAGACTGTCTACAAACTCCCTAATCAGCCGGTTGACCTCCTGGGGCGCGTCCGTGTTGGAGTTGTGCCCCGCCCCCTTCAGCCAGACCAGCCGGTGGCCTGCCCGCCGGGCCCAGGCCCGGTTGTAGCGCTTGGAAGAGCCCGCCCCGTCCTTTTCCCCACAGAGCAGAAGCACCGGGCAGTCCGGCTCCCCATTGCCGTGGGCTGTGACAGCCAAGCTCAGCAGCCGGTAGCCGTGGGCGGCCAGCCGGCAGTATTCCTTGGGGGCATAGGACTCCATCATTTCCGCCATCAGCCTCCGGCCATAGGGAGACTGCGCTGTGCCCACGCTGCCCAGCTTTTGCAGCAGCCCCCAGGGAATGGGCCGGTACAGCCAATAGGCGTGCTTCAGCATGGCCAGCTCCCAGCCGGAAAAATAGCTTTGGCTCAGGGGCGCGGAGTCAACCGACACAAAGCCCCTCACACTGCCGGGAAAACGCCTGATGTAGGCCTGGGCAATATAGCCGCCCATGGACTGGCCCACCAGGACCGGCCTGACAGCGCCTTCACTCTGAAGAATATGGTGGAGCCAGCCGGTGAGCCCGTCCATATAAAAGTCCAGCAAAAAGGGGCGGGAGGCTCCATGAGCAGGAGCGTCCCACACAAGGCAGTTATAATCCTTTGCGAAAGCCTCTGTCTGCCGGTCAAACAGATGGTGGTCCGCTGTCAGCCCAGGCAGAAACACCAGCCAGGGCCTGTTCTCTCCGGCGTCGCTGACCCAATAGTGAATCTCCCCCATGGGGGTGTGATAAGCCTCCGCCCTCATAGCTTGTCCACCTCGGCCAGAAGCTCGTCCAGCAGGCGGTTTTCGGGGACCTTGCGGAGAATCTCCCCTTTGCGGAAGATGAGGCCCTCGCCCTTGCCGCCCGCAATGCCCACGTCAGCCTCCCGGGCCTCGCCGGGGCCATTGACCGCGCAGCCCATAACCGCCACGGTAATGTCTTTCTGGCATCCGGCCAAAGCGGCCTCCACCTTTTGGGCCAGGGGAATCAAATCAATGCGGGTGCGGCCGCAAGTGGGGCAGGCAATGAGCTTCACGCCTTTTCGCAGGCCCAGGGCCTTAAGGATGTCTACCCCTGCCTGAATCTCCTCCACCGGGTCCGCCGCCAGAGAGACCCGCAGGGTATCGCCAATGCCCTGCTGCAGCAGGCTGCCAATGCCTATGGCGGACTTGACCAGGCCCATCCGGGCGGTGCCCGCGTGGGTGATGCCCAGGTGCAGGGGGTAGGGGCAGCGCTGGGCGGCAATCTGGTAGGCCTGGATGGTGAAGTCGACCGAGGAGGCCTTCATGGAGAGAACGATGTCGGTATAGTCGAACTTCTCCAGGAGGGAGGCATGGTAGAGGGCGCTCTCGGCCAGAGCCTCCGGGGTGGGGTGACCGTATTTGGCCAGAATGTGCTTTTCCAGAGAGCCGTCGTTGACCCCGATGCGGATGGGCACGCCCCGCTGGCGGCAGGCGTCCGCCACGGCCTTGACCCGGCTGTCGCCGCCGATATTGCCGGGGTTGATGCGTATTTTGTCGATGCCCGCGGCGGCGGATTCCAGGGCCAGCTTGTAGTCGAAGTGGATGTCGGCCACCAGCGGGATGGAAACGGCCTTTTTGACCGCCGGGATCAGGTTATGTACCGCGGCCATGTCGGGGATGGCCATGCGGAGGATTTGACAGCCAGCCTGTTCCAGGGCCTTGGCCTGGCGGACGCTTCCAGGGATATCCGTGGAGGCTGTACTGAGCATGGACTGGACGGTAATGGGCGCGCCGCCGCCGATTTTTACGCCTCCGGCGCACACTTGCTTTGACATTCTCATGGGGGAACCGACCTTTCAAGTTAATATGGAAGGAAAATGGGGGAGAGGCAAAAAACGAGCGCAAGCCGCCCCGCCACATCCAGCGGTGCGGCGGAACCCGCTTCGGAGATTCCGCGGCTCCATTTTATAGAGTCCGCAGGAACCGCCAAAAACATTCCGTCCGCTTTGCTCTTTGTGGCGAGGCTGGCTTCTGCTCGGTTTTTCGCCGCTTTTTGGCTGGTTTCAGCCTGTGACCAGCCGGAAGATGTCGTGGAACGTCACCAGCACCATCACGCCAATCAGCAGCATAAAGCCCGCCGCGTGCACATAGCCCTCATACTTCGCTGGCACCGGCCTGCGGGTCACGCCCTCCCAAATCAAAAACAGCAGCCGCCCGCCATCCAGCGCGGGCAGGGGCAGCAGGTTGATAATGCCCAGATTCACGGTGATCATGGTCATCATCACCAAGATGTTGCGTAAGGCTTGGCCAAAGCCCTGGCTCAGCCCAGCTCCCGCAGCCTGAGAGATGGCCTGGGCGGTCCCCACCGGCCCGGCTACCTCGTTAAGGCCAAAGCGCCCGGTGAGCAGGCCCTTTAGGCTCTCCACCACCATGCGGGCCATGGAGACCGTGTCGCTGCCCGCCCGCCCCAGCAGGCCCAAAACCGTCCGGGGCTCGGGCTCCACATAAAAGTCAATGGCCAGCACCTCCTGGCCGTCCTCCGCCGCGCGGGTACTCATGGCAAAGGTCCCCAGATCCACCCGCTGGCCCTGGCGCTCCACCACCATGGAGACCGCCTTGGGGTCCGCCAGGGCCATGGCGAAGCTCAGGTCCCGGTCCGTGTATACCCCATAGCCATCAATTTCCACAATGCGGTCGCCCACCTGGGCCCCCGCCGCTTCCAGGGTAGAGCCCTCCGCGAACTGGGAGACAATGGTGGTGGCGTAAATGGACTGGGGCGCCAGCACGCAGAGCATGAACACATAGCCCAAAACGATGTTGAACACGCCTCCGGCAGCTACCACCAAAATCCGCCGCCACACCGGCTTGTTGCCAAAAGCCGCCGCGTCGCCGCTGTCCTCGTCCTCGCCCTCCATGGCGCAAAACCCGCCGATGGGCAGCAGCCGCAGGCTGTAAAGGGTCTCGCCCCGGCGGAAGCCCCAAAGCTTGGGGCCCATGCCCACGGCGAACTCGTTCACCCGGATTTTTCCCGCCTTAGCCAGCAGAAAATGCCCCAGCTCATGAAAAAACACAATAAATCCGAACAGCAGCACGCCGATGACAATCAGCCCGGCGATATGCAGCACCTGCAAACAATCATCCCCTTATCTTCGTTTCGCTTGTTCCCGGGCCCGCTCCGCCGTCCAGGCCCGCGCGGCCCGGTCTGCCTCCAGCACGGCCTCCAGAGAGTCCGCCGGGGCGTCCGGCTGGCGCGCCCCCGCCTGGCCCACCAGGTCCGGAATATCCAAAAAACCGATTTCGCCCCGCAAAAAGGCCGCGACCGCCTCCTCGTTGGCGCCGTTTACCGCCGCTGGGGCCAAGCCGCCCCGCTTCAAGGCCTCCACCGCAATGCCCAGGCAGGGGAAAGCCTCCTGGTCTGGCGGGTAAAAGCTCAGTTTTCCCAGGGCGAACAGGTCCAGCTCCCCGGCCGGAGAGGGCAGGCGGTCCGGGTAGGTGAGGGCGTACTGAATGGGCAGGCGCATGTCCGGGGTTCCCAGCTGGGCAATCACCCCATTGTCCGCGTACCGCACCATAGAGTGGACAATGCTCTCCCGGTGCACCACCACTTGAATGTCCTCGGGCCCCATGCCGAAGAGCCAGGAAGCCTCCATCACCTCCAGGCCCTTGTTCATCATGGTGGCCGAGTCAATGGTCACTTTAGCGCCCATGGTCCAGTTGGGGTGGGCCAGGGCGTCTTTCGGGGCCACGGCCTCCAGCCGCTCCCGGGTCCAGCCAAAGAAAGGCCCGCCCGAGGCCGTAAGCAACAACTGGCGCGCCTGACTTTTAGTATTCCCCCGCAGGCACTGGAATATGGCGGAATGCTCGCTGTCCACCGGCAGAATCTCCACCTGGTTCCGGCGGGCGGATTCCATCACCAGGTTTCCCCCGGCCACCAAAGTCTCCTTGTTGGCCAGAGCCACCGGCTTGCCGGCGTCCAACGCCGCCAGCGTAGGCCGCAGGCCTACCATGCCCACCACCGCGTTAAGGGTCAAGTCCGCGCCGGGCCAGGCGGCGGCCTCGCACAGGCCCTCCATGCCGGAGAGCACCGTCAAGTCCAGGTCCCGGGTCCGGTCCCGCAGGTCTTGGGCGGCCGCCCTGTCAAACAGCACCGCCGCCTGGGGACGGAACTCCCGCGCCTGACGCTCCAGGCGCTCCACATTGGAGTGGGCCGCCAGCACCGCCGGCCGGTACTCGTGCTCCGTGCCCCGCAGCACTCGCAGCACCTCCAAAGTTTGGACGCCGATGGAGCCGGTGGAGCCCAAAAGGGAAAGGGTTTTCATGTTTGTTCCTCCTTTTTAGACCGGAGCCAGAGGCAGGAAGCTCACCAAAATATACACAAAGGGCGCGGTGAATATGACGCTGTCGAACCGGTCCAGCATGCCGCCGTGGCCGGGGATGACCTGCCCAAAGTCCTTGATGTGGCAGCTGCGCTTAATGAGGGAAAAGCTCAGGTCTCCCAAAATGGAAATGGGCGCGCCCAAAAAACCAATGAGGAACAGGGCCAGATAGTTCACCGCCACCTGGCCCTGATAGAACACGGCGGAAAACCATAGGCCGCACAGCAGCATCACCGCCACATTGGCCACAAGCCCCCCCAGGGCCCCCTCCACGGTCTTTTTGGGGCTGATCTCCGGGCAGAGCTTGTGCTTGCCAAACAGGGTCCCGGCGAAAAAAGCGCCTACATCCGCCACCCAGGCGGCCAGCACGGCAATGAGCACATAAAACATGCCATGGCCCCGGTTCAGCTCCCGCAGGGACACCAAAGTACTTAAGGCGCAGGGGATGAGGACCACCATGCTGTAGAGCACCCCCACCTCTTTAAAGGTGGTCTCGTGGTGGTAGACGATCATGGCCGAAAACAGGACCAGCGTATACACGCAGTACATCATAAACTGATAGGGGCTTTCGCAGAAAGGCGCCGCTGCCGCCGCCGCCAGGGAGGGCAGATACAGGAACCACTTGCGCTGCAGGTCCAGCGCCTTGGCCAGCTCCTCCACCGCCGCCACAGAGACCAGCCCCACGGCAATGTTTAGGGCCAGGGGAAAAATGCGGTCGAACACTACGATTGCCGCCAGAAACGCGGTCAGCACCGCGCCGGAAATCACTCGCTGCTTCATGTCGTCTGCCTTTCTTGCTGCTTTTTTGAAGTAATCATCAGGGATGTGGAAAAAGTGCCTTTTGGCGCCGCATCAAAGGGCCCCCGGCGGGAAAGGCGCGCCTGCCCGCCGGCGGTCCGGCCCGCTATGCGACTTGCTGAAATTTCTTCCTAGAGAAACTCCCTCGACTTTACCGCCGCCGCGCCGCAGGGCTCGTCCAGGCTGGCCTCGCACTGTCACACGCCCCCAAACCGCCGCTGCCGGGAGCGGTAAATCTCCAGGGCCCGGTCCAGGTCCTGGGGCTTAAAGTCCGGCCAGAGGATGTCGAAATAGACGAACTCCGCGTAGGCGCACTGCCACAAAAGGAAGTTCGACACCCGCTGCTCCCCGCTGGGCCGGATGATCAAATCCGGGGCGGGCTGTCCGGCGGTGTACAGGTAGCGGTCAAAGCGCTCTTCCGTCAAATCCTCCGGCTGGCAGAGGCCCGCCCGCACATCCGCGGCAAAGGCCCTGGCCCCCCGCAGAATTTCCGCCCGGCCCCCGTAGTTCATGGCTAAGTTCAGCACCATGCCGGTCTTGGGGGCGCTGGCCTCCTCCACCTCGGCGATGAGCTTCCGCAGCTCCTGGGGAAAGGCGCTCACATCACCGATGAAGCGCACCCGGATATTTTCTTCCATAAAGTCCCGCAGGGCCTCTTCCAGGTAGTCTTTAAACAGGCGCAGCAGCGCCCCCACCTCCTCCGCCGGGCGGGACCAGTTCTCGGTGGAAAAGGCATAAACCGTCAGATATTTTATCCCAAGTTTCGAGGCGTAGCGGGTAATGGTCCGAAAATTCTGGGCCCCGGCCCGGTGGCCCAGCGTGCGGGGCTGCAAACGCTTTTTGGCCCAGCGCCCGTTGCCATCCATAATAATGCCCACATGGGCGGGCAACATGCTCTCCGCCATGGGCTAGATCTCCAGGATCTCTTTTTCCTTGGCGGCGGCGCAGGCCTCTGTATTCTTCACATACTTGTCCGTTAAGTCCTGGGCCTTCTTCTCCGCCTGCTTCAGGTCGTCCTCGGTGATTTCGGACTTTTTCTTCATATCCTTCAGCTTCTCAATGGCGTCCCGGCGGATGGACCGCACGGCCACCTTCGCCTCTTCGGCCAGCTTGCTGGTCTCCTTTACCAGCTCCCGGCGGCGCTCCTCGTTCAGCGGGGGGAAGATCAGCCGGATGACCTTGCCGTCGTTTTGCGGGTTCACACCCAGGTCCGAGGTCTGAATGGCCTTTTCAATGAGCTTGAGCACCGAGGCGTCCCAGGGCTGAATGGTGAGCACCCGGGCCTCGCTGACAGCCACCGCCGCCAACTGGTTGATGGGGGTGGGGGTGTCGTAATAATTGACCAGGATCCGGTCCAGCACAGCGGGGTTGGCCCGGCCGGCACGGATGGCGGCGTACTCCTCCTCCAGATGGGAAACGGCCTTTTTCATTTTGTGTTCGGCTTTTTCAAAGACGTCTTTCATTTCTGCCATGATGTCAGCATCCTTTCGGTTAAAATTATTATATCATACCATAGGGCGGCTATTTACGTTTCGTTCTTCCTCACAGCCAGGGCGGGGCCCCGCTATTTGTCTGCCTTTGCCTAGGGCTTGTTTGAAAAGAGAGGAAGTGCCGGAATTTTTGTTCCAAAGGGAGCGGTTTCCAGGCGGGAACCGCAAGAAATACTGTTCGAGGATTTCCAACACAGAAACCGCCCCTTTGGGGCAAAAAGACGGCGTTTGCGATTTTTCAAACAAGCCCTACTTTACCAGCGTGCCAATCTTCTCGCCGCAGACCGCCCGCACAATGTTTTCCGGGTCCTCCATGCTGAACACCAGCCAGGGAATCCCCCGGTCCTGGCAGAAAGAGGCCGCTGTCATGTCCATCACCGCCAGATTGTTCTTCAGCACGTCCATAAAGCTCAGCTCGTCAAACCGCTTGGCCTCCGGGTTCTTCTTGGGGTCGCTGTCGTACACCCCGTCCACCATGGTGGCCTTGAGGATCACGTCCGCCTCGATCTCCGCCGCACGCAGGGCCGCGCCGGTGTCCGTGGAGAAGAAGGGGTTGCCCGTGCCGCAGCCGAACACCACCACCCGGCCCTTTTCCAAGTGCCGCACCGCCCGGTTGCGGATATAGGGCTCGGCCAGCTCCTGCATGGCGATGGCGGTCTGCACCCGCACGGAAAGCCCCAGCTGCTCCAAACCGTCCGCCACGCCCAGGGCGTTGATCACCGTGGCCAGCATGCCCATGTGGTCCGCCCGGGTCCGGTCCATCTTCCCGCTGCTGCGGCCCCGCCAAAAGTTGCCGCCGCCTACCACAACAGCCACCTGCACGCCCAGGTCCGCCAGGGCCTTCACGGGCTTGCAAATGTCCATCACCGTGTCAAAGTCGATGCCATGCCCAGCCTGCCCGGCCAGGGCCTCGCCGCTAAGCTTTAAAAGCACCCGCTTGTATTTTGGGGTCATTTCGCCACACTCCGTTTCTTAAAGATGATAATTTCCGCGTCTGAACCACCCTCTTCATACTCGCATACCAGCGGAGGGCCTGCCTCCGGCGTCCACACATCCGGCGCAGTCCTCCCCCATGGGGCAGGCGCCGCAGTCTATGCCGCAAAAGCTTTTTATTCTAGGATTCACTCCCCCCTTTCCGCCTTCTTCCAGTTTCACTTGTACCAATTGTACATGAAAACCCCGCCTTTGTAAAGCCGGAAAATGGCGCTTGGTGAAAAAGTTCACAAAATAAAGGACGGCTCCGTGTGGAAGCCGTCCCAACCGCTTTTTTTAACCTTACGCCTTGCCCACGGAGCCGAAGAGCTCCATCTTTTCCTTTACCGTGGCCTTGATGGCCTCGAAGCCGGGAGCCAGCAGCTTCCGGGGGTCGAAGCCTTTGCCCTGCTGGTCCTTGCCCTCCTCGATGTACTTGCGGGTGGCCGCCGCGAAGGAGAGCTGGCACTCGGTGTTCACGTTCACCTTGGAGACGCCCAGGCTGATGGCCTTCTTCACCATCTCCTCGGGAATGCCCGTGCCGCCGTGGAGCACCAGGGGCATGGAGCCGGTCTTCTCCTGGATCTTCTCCAGCACCTCGAAATTGAGGCCCGTCCAGTTCTCGGGGTACACGCCGTGAATGTTGCCGATGCCCGCGGCCAGCATGGTCACGCCCAGGTCGGCGATCATCTTGCACTCGTCCGGGTCGGCCACTTCGCCGCCGCCCACAACGCCGTCCTCCTCGCCGCCGATGGCGCCTACCTCGGCCTCCACCGAGATGCCCTTCTCGCCGGCGATGCGGATAATCTCCTTGGTCTTCTCGATGTTCTCGTCAATGGGGTAGTGGGAGCCGTCGAACATAACGGAGGAGAAGCCGTCCTCCATGGCTTTCAGGGCGCCTTCATAGCTGCCGTGGTCCAGGTGCAGGGCCACGGGCACGGTGATGTGGAAGGTGTCGATCATGGCCTTGACCATGGCGGAAACGGTGTTATAGCCGCACATGTACTTGCCCGCGCCCTCGGACACGCCGAGAATGACGGGGGAGTTGTTCTCCTGGGCCGTGAGAAGGATGGCCTTGGTCCACTCCATATTGTTGATGTTGAACTGGCCGACCGCGTACTTGCCGGCCTTGGCTTTGGTGAGCATTTCCTGTGCCGAAACTAACATAGCGAATTCCCTCCGGTTTTCATTTTGCTGCCGGGACGGGCCCGGCGGGTTTTCCATTATTATAACCCAATTTGCTGGAAAAAGCAACCGGGAATTTGTGCGGGAAGCGGAGGCGGGCCCAAGCGCGCAGGGCGGTCCGCGCCGCCCGTTTTACAAAAAACTTGACAAACCGCCTCGAACCGGCTACAATAATCTCGAAAAGTGAAAAGCGGGGGTGCCCAGCGCTTCGCCACACCGGCGGGCGCGGCTGAGAGGAGCTTCGAGCTTAAACCCTAGAACCTGATGCGGATAATACCGACGGAGGAAGCATTTCATTTTCTTGGGCTTGCGCGTAGGCTAAGGGGCTCCTTCCGGGGTGGGGCCTCCAAGCGCCGCGCACCGATGGGAATGCTGCTTCTGCGCCGTCTGAACCATGTCCAGGCGGCGCTTTTCATTTTTCAAATCGATTGTGAAAAGGAAGTGCGCCCATTGAAAAAACATACCACGGAAAACCTAGCTTTGGCGGGGCTGCTCATCGCCCTGGGCACGGCGCTTAATTTCATCAAGGTCTTCGACCTGCCCTATGGGGGCTCCATCAACCTCTGCGCCAGCCTGCCCGTTATGGTTTTTGCCTACCGCTCCGGCCTGAAATGGGGCCTGGGGGCGGGCTTTACCTTCAGCGTTTTACAGCTGCTTTTTGGTCTGGACGCCCTAAAGGGCGTCAGCGCCGCCACGGTAGCGGGCTCCATTGCGCTGGACTACCTGCTGGCCTTTACCGTGCTGGGCTTTGCCGGCCTGCTGCGGGGCAGGCTTAAAAGCCACGCAGCCGCTTTCACCCTGGGCTGTTTCATTGCCGGAATGCTGCGCTATCTCTGCTCCTTTCTCTCCGGGTGGATTCTGTGGAGCGAGTACGCCGACGCCAACTTTTCCCCTGTGCTGGCGGGCCTCTCCGGCCAAACCCTGGCCTGCCTCTATTCCTTGGTGTATAACGGCAGCTACATGCTGCCGGACATCTTCTTAAACTGCGCGGTAGGCTTTCTGCTGATGCAGTTTGCCGGGAAGTTCATCCTAAAAGGCACGGAGGCCCCGGCAAACGCCGCCTGACCGTTTTTTCCAGCTTTCCCCGGATAAAGAATTCCTACAAGCAAAAGCCCCCGTGCTGGCCGGGCGGCATAGAAAAGTGGAACGGCCTCAGCCGTTCCACTTTTGTTATGTACGCGCCTGCCGCCCCGGTGGGGCGAAGCTTGGCCGGTTCCCGCTTACCAGCCCAGGGTTTTCAGGTACTCGCGGCTCATGGTGATGGCTTCCATGGGAGTGCGGCCGTTGGACTGGTCCTGCTCCACCACCACCCACTGGGCGCCAGCCGCAAGGGCGGCCTCCAAAATGGGGGGGAAGTCCTGCATGCCGCTGCCCACAGGGCGGAACTCGAAGAAACCCTTGCTCTCCTGCTCCTCCACCTCGGTTCCAATCAGCTGATACATGTTGCCGGGCTGGCCTTCCTTGTAGAAGTCCTTGAGATGCACCACAGGGGAGCGGCCCGTGTACTTCTTCACATAAGCCGCCGGGTCCTCGCCCGCCACCTTCACCCAGCAGGTGTCCACCTCGGTCTGCAGCAGGTCCGCCGGGATGGTGTCATAGATGTAATCCAGGGCATAGCGGCCGTCGGGCATCTTCATAAACTCAAAGTCGTGGTTGTGGTAAAGGGTCTGGATGCCGTGGGCCTTGCAGACCTGGGCAATCTCCTGGAAGAGGCCCACGTTCTTCTCAAACTTGTCCCCGCCGGGGCGGTCCTCTTCCATAAGGTAGGGAATGGCGATGAACTTGACGCCGATTTCCTCATACTGGCTGACCACGCCCTCCATATCCGCCACCAGGTCCTGGAAGGGCACATGGGCGGAAACCGCCTGCAGGCCGGCCTCCTGGATGGCGGCCTTGATCTCGCTGGGGGAGAGGCCGTACAGGCCGGCCAATTCCACGCCATCGTAGCCGATCTCCTTAATCTTCTTCATAGTGCCGGCAAAGTCCTTTTCCGCGTCCTCGCGGACGGAATAGACCTGCACGGCAACGGGCAGAGTTTTCATAGGGATTACCTCCTGTGAGTGGAATATATTTCTAAATATAATGATAGCGCAAAAGGGGGAAAAGGTCAATAGGGTTGCGCGGGGAGGAAAGCCCGCGGGCCAGATCATGAAAACCCCGGCCGGCCCGCAAATCAAGCTTACTCCCGCTGGGAGTGTCCGTTCCGGAGAGCTTTTCGTGTTCCCCCGCCCTGCGGGCGGGGGAACACAGATGATTATCTCTGACACTTCCCTCCCGCTCCCAGCATTGCGTCCCGCCGCATTCCGTGCTATAATATAGAAAAACCACCCGGCACCCTCATCCCCTTTTATAAAAGGAGTTACTGCTATGGATAAAAGTAAAATCAGAAATTTCTGCATCGTCGCCCACATCGACCACGGCAAAAGCACCTTGGCCGACCGCATTTTGGAACAGACCAAGGCCGTCCCCCTCCGGGAGATGGAAAACCAGCTTTTGGACAACATGGACCTGGAGCGGGAGCGGGGCATCACCATCAAGGCCCACGCGGTCACGCTGGTCTACACCGCCCAAAACGGGGAGGACTATGTGTTCAACCTGATCGACACCCCGGGCCATGTGGACTTTAACTATGAGGTCTCCCGCTCTCTGGCCGCCTGCGAGGGGGCCGTGCTGGTGGTGGATTCCTCCCAGGGCATTGAGGCCCAAACCCTGGCCAACACCTACCTGGCCGTGGACGCGGGTCTGGAAATCGTCCCCGTGGTCAACAAAATCGACCTGGTCAGCGCCGACCCGGAGCGGGCCTGCCATGAGATTGAGGATGTAATCGGCATTCCCGCCATGGACGCGCCCCGCATCTCCGCCAAGAACGGGATTAACATCGATCAGGTCATGGAGCGCATCGTCAGCGATGTGCCCGCCCCCCAGGGGGACGAGGGAGCCCCCCTCAAGGCCCTGATCTTCGACTCCTATTACGACTCCTACCGGGGCGTCATTGTCTATGTGCGGCTCATGGACGGAACCCTGCGCCCCGGGGATACCATCCGCATGATGGCTACCGGCGGGGAGTTCCAGGTGGTGGAGTGCGGCTTTTTGCGGGCCACCTCTCTGGAACCCGCCGAGGCCCTTTACGCCGGAGAGGTGGGCTACATTGCCGCCTCCATCAAAGAGGTCCGCCAGGCCCGGGTGGGCGACACCGTTACCCTGGCCAGCCGCCCGGCCGCGGAGGCCCTGCCCGGCTACCGGACGGTGCAGCCCATGGTGTTCTGCGGCATCTACCCGGCGGACGGGGCCCACTACACGGACCTGCGGGACGCTTTGGAAAAGCTGCAGCTCAACGACGCCTCCCTCACCTTTGAGCCGGAGACCTCCGTGGCCCTGGGCTTTGGCTTTCGCTGCGGCTTTTTGGGCCTGCTGCACATGGAGATCATCCAGGAGCGCCTGGAGCGGGAGTACAACCTGGACCTGATTACCACCGCCCCCAGCGTGGTGTATAAAATCACCAAAACCAATGGGGAGGAGCTGTCCATTGACAACCCCACCAACTACCCGGACCCCTCGGTGATTCAAAGCGCCCAGGAGCCCATTTCCAACGCCCACATCTATTCCCCCTCGGAGTACGTGGGCAACATTATGGAGCTGTGCCAGGAGCGCCGGGGCACCTTTATGGACATGAAATACATTGACACCGGCCGGGTGGACATCCACTATGAGCTGCCCCTAAACGAAATTATTTACGACTTTTTCGACGCGCTTAAGTCCCGCACCCGGGGCTATGCCAGCTTTGACTATGAGCTCTTGGGCTACCGGCCCTCCCAGCTGGTGAAGCTGGATATCCTGCTCAACGGCGAAACCGTGGACGCCCTCTCCTTCATCCTCCACGCGGAAAAGGCCTATCCCCGGGCCCGGAAGATGACTGAGAAGCTCAAGGATAAAATTCCCCGCCAGCTGTTTGACGTGCCCATTCAGGCCTGCATCGGGGGGAAGATCATCGCCCGGGAGACGGTGAAGGCCCTGCGCAAGGATGTGCTGGCCAAGTGCTACGGCGGCGACATTACCCGCAAGAAGAAGCTTTTGGAAAAACAGAAAGAGGGCAAAAAACGCATGCGCCAGCTGGGCACGGTGGAGGTCCCCCAAGAGGCCTTCATGGCGGTGCTGAAGCTGGATGAGTAAAGGAGAGAGCGGCATGAAGCGTCTAAGTAAAGTCTTGGTTCTTTTGCTGGTTCTGCTGGCCCTGGGGGGCTGCCACGCCTTTTACGGCGGCACACGGGACAGCGGCGAAAACCGCTTGGAGATGGAATACAGCGTTCTAAACACCTTGGACCAGGAGATCTTCAAGCTCCGGGCCGGAGACGTGGTGTTAGGCGACATTGTCAACGAGTCCGGGACCCTGCGGGTTACCGTTAAGCCTGTGGGGGGCGAACCCATTTATGAGGACCTGGACGCCTCCACCGGCCACATTGAGGTGGAGGTGGAGGAATCCGGCAGCTACTGGGTCCAGGTGGAGGGCCAGAATGCCAAGGGCAGCGTAAGGTTTACCGTGCGGGAGGGGAAATGACCCGCCCTCTGGGGCTTTACCTCCATGTGCCTTTCTGCGCCGGAAAATGCCCCTACTGCGACTTTTACTCCCTCGCCGCCGGGCCGGAGGCCATGGACGCTTACACCAGCCGGCTGGAGGCCCTGCTGGCCCAATATGGAGCCGCCTGCGCCCGTCCTCTGCGCACGGTGTATTTTGGCGGCGGAACCCCCAGCCTTTTGGGAGAAAAGCGGCTGGCCCGCCTGCTGGAGGGGGCCGCCCGGCACTTCTCGTTGGAGCCTGGGGCGGAAATCACCTGCGAGGCCAACCCCACCTGGGTGGACCGGGCTTTTTTCGCCGCCCTGCGCCGGGCCGGGTTCAACCGGCTTTCCATGGGCCTGCAGTCCGCCAACGAGGGGGAGCTGCGCCTGCTGGGCCGGGCCCACAGTCCACAGGACGCGGCCAGGGCCGTGGAAGCCGCCCGGGCGGGGGGCTTTGGCAACCTCTCCCTGGACCTGATGCTGGGCCTGCCGGGCAGCTCGGAGGAAAGCCTGGGGCGTTCCATCGCCTTTGCGGCGGGGCTGGAGCCGGAGCATATCTCCGCCTATCTATTAAAGGTGGAACCGGGCACGCCTTTCGCGGCCCGGGACCTGGCCCTGCCGGACGAGGACCAGGCGGCGGACCAGTACCTGTTCTGCGTCCGGGAGCTGGAGGCCCGGGGGTACGGACAGTATGAGATCAGCAACTTCGCCCGCCCGGGCCGGGAGAGCCGCCATAATCTGCTCTACTGGCGGGACGAGGAATATTTGGGCCTGGGCCCGGCGGCCCACTCCTTCTATGAAGGGCGGCGCTTCTATTGGCCCCGGGACCTAACGGGTTTTCTGGCTGGAAGCCAGCCGGTGGAGGACGGACCCGGAGGCTCCCTGGAGGAATACGCCATGCTGGCCCTGCGGCTGAGAGAGGGCCTGCGGCGGCAGGGCCTGCGGGAGCGCTTTGGAGAGCGGGGGGAAGAGGCGTTTCAAAAGGTTTTGACCAATGGGGCCCGGTGCCCGGCGCGGCTGCTGCGGCGTCTGCCAGAGGCTTTGGCCCTGACGCCAGAGGGCTTCTTGGCCTCCAACGCGGTGACGGCGCGGCTGCTGGCCGGCCTGTAGCCGCGGCAGCGCAAAAAGGCGCAAACCACCCCAGGCGCAGAAAAAGTTCTTGAAGATTGGTAAGGAACTTCTTTCAAGAAGTTCCTTACCCCGTCGGAGACGGCCTTGCCCTTAAAGGGCGGCGCAGAGCAAACCCAGCAGCGCGTCTAGGCCCATTCCCAGCAAAAAGCTTCTTTGCTCCACAAAAACTGCGCCGCTCCGCCCAATAGCGCCTTTGCGCGAAGCGCAAACAGCGGACCGCCCGCCGCAGCTTTCCCACTGCGGGATGAGCCCGTCTTAAGCGTCCTCAATAGTAGTTCTTTACACAAAAAGAAGTGCGCTTACTATTATAATTAAATATAGGAGGATCGCCATGAAGCTCATTCTATACCCCACCCCTGGGGACTTTCTCCAGGACAACCGCCTGTTTTTGGAAGAGCACGAGGCCCCCTGCCAGCTGAACCGGCACAACGCCCAAGCCAATCGGGAAGAGCCCCGCTCCCCCAGCCTGCTTTTTGGCCGGTATGAGGAGAACGGGGAGCCCGTGCTGCTCTTCGGCAGCGCCCTGCCCTGGAACCTCTGCCTGAACGCCCCCTCGGATACGGCTTTCCCCTCCGCCCAAGCGGCGGCGGAGCTGGCGGCCTGGCTTCGGGATGAGCATATCCCCATTGCCGGGGTGACCGCCCGGGAGGATCTGTGCCAGGCCTTTATGAGCGCCTATGGGGGAGAGTTCACCCAGCGCAGCGCCATGGACATCATGGTGCTCACAGAGCTGACGGAGCCCCCGGCGGTGTCCGGCACGGTCCGGCCTGCCCAGGGAGAGGACCTGGACACCATCTGCCAATGGGAGCGCGCCTTTTACCGGGAGGCCCTCCACGAAGAGGGGGACCCGGAGGCCATCCGCCAGCACAACCAGGAACGGATCCAGAAGGGCGAAATCCGGGTGCTGGAACTTCCCGGCGGGGAGCTGGCCTCTATGGCCTACACCAGCCGGGAGACGGAACGAGGCATTGCCATCAGCGGGGTGTACACGCCCCCGGAGCACCGGGGGAAGGGGTACTGCCAGGCCACAGTGGGGGCCCTCTGCCGGGAGCTGCTGGCCAGGGGTAAGGACTACTGCACCCTGTTTGTAAACCGGGAAAACCCCATCTCCAACCGGGTATACCGGAAAACCGGCTTCCAAGTGCTGGAGGACTGCTGGGAGTACCGGCTGGAAGAGCCCTCTTCCTCCCGTTGACATCCGCCCCGGAAAGGGGTATCATAACACTAGAAACTCTGCCCTAGAAAGGATGATTCCTATGCTCCTCTCCCAGCTTCTGGCCTCCTTGAACATCTCCCAAGGTTTTTCCGATGTTTCCGTCAGCGATATTGCCTACGACTCCCGCCAGACTAAGCCCGGGTGCCTGTTTGTGTGCATCAAGGGCTCTGCCTCCGATGGGCACCGGTTCGCCGCTCAGGCCGCGGCCAACGGAGCTGCGGCGGTTTTGGCTCAAGAGCCTGTGGAGGCGCCCGGAGCCCAGGTCATTCTGGTCCCCGACACCAAAAAGGCCCTCAGTCTTGTGAGCGCCGCTTTCTTCGGCCACCCGGCCCAGCAAGATTTAAAGGTCATCGGCATTACCGGCACCAAGGGCAAAACCACCACCGCCTATATGATCCGCTCCATTTTGGAGGCCGCGGGGTATAAGACCGGAATCATCGGCACGGTGGGCGCGGCGGTGGGGGAAGAGGCCATCCCTCTGCCCAACACCACACCCATCAGCTATGAGGTGCAAAAGCACCTGCGCCGCATGGCGGACATGGGCTGCCAGTATGTGGTAATGGAGGTGAGCTCCGTGGGCCTAAAGGACCACCGGGTGCACGGCCTGCCCTTTGCGGCGGGGGTGTTCACCAATTTTTCCGAGGACCACATCGGCGGGGTGGAGCACAAGGACATGGAGGAGTACCTGGCCTGCAAGGCCATGCTGTTCTCCATGTGTCCCGTAGGCGTGGTGAACGCCGACGACCCCAGCGTGGAAAAGCTGCTGGAAAACAGCGCCTGCCGGGTCTACCGCTACGGCATGGAGAACGCTGGGGACCTGCGGGGCGGGAACTGCCGCCACCTGAACCTGCCCGGCCTGCTGGGGGTGGAGTTCACGGTGGCCGGAGACCTGAGCTTTACCGCCCAGGTGGGCATACCAGGCCGGTTTAACGCCTATAACGCCCTGGCCGCCATTGCCTGCTGCCACCAGCTGGGCATTCCGGTGGAGGCCATGGAGCGGGGCCTGCTGTCCGTGCGGGTAAAGGGCCGGGTAGAGCCTGTACCCGTGCCCGGAAACTACACCCTGCTGCTGGACTACGCCCACAACGCCGTGAGTATGGAGAGCCTGCTCACCACCCTGCGGGAGTATGAGCCCCGGCGGCTTATCTGCCTGTTTGGGGCGGGAGGCAACCGGCCCAAGGTCCGCCGCTATGAGATGGGGGAGGCCAGCGGCAGGCTGGCCGACCTGTCGGTGATCACGGCTGACAACTCCCGGTTTGAGAATGTGCTGGACATCATAGAGGACATTAAAATAGGGATGCATAAAACCAAGGGCAGATACATCGAGATTCCCGACCGCCGGGAGGCCATCCGCTGGTGCCTGGAAAACGCCCAGGACGGGGACATTATTGTTCTGGCGGGCAAGGGCCATGAGGACTACCAGGAGATCGATGGGGTCAAATACCCCTTTGACGAGCGGGTGGTCATCCGGGAGATTCTGGACAGTCCCGGCCAATAAGGCTGCCTCCGCCTGTCGTTCAAATATAAGGGAACACCAAAAAATCAGGAGGAATTTCGAATGAGCAAAGATATCATCACCTATCAGCAGCACCTGGAGGCTTTCCGCTTTCTGGGCAATACCAACGTGGTAGACGAGGCCTCCGATTTTGGAACGATTTGGGAGAATTTCTTCCAAATGGGCGGCTATAAGCCCATTCTGCCCTATGCGGTGGACGAAAAGCCCATCAATGTCTGGTTTCACGACCACCAGGGCCGGACCGTCTATTTCCAGGGCCTCTTTGTGAAAAACGTGGACCAGGCACCCCAGGGCTATACCTTGATGGACTTCCCTGGCGGCGACTATCTGGCTGTTACCACGGAGTGGATGGAGACCAACCAGGAGGCCGTGGGCCCGGCCGGGAACGGCCGCTGCAACCAGTACGCCGGCACGGTGGAACCCCCCGCGGGCTATGTCCGGGCCGACGGGCCGGAGTCCCTGATTTTCCGGATCGAGAAGGAAAACGCCAACACGCCCCAAGGCAGCCGCTATGAGGTGTGGGTGCCCATTCAAAAGCTGTCCGTATAAATTTTATATAATCAAAAATAAGGGAAATTGGAGGAAAGAAAATGAACCAGAATATTACCACCGCAGAGCTGGAAGGCTTTGAAAAGGGCTTTGCCGCCGACCCCGCCAAACGGGTGGCCCAGCTGGCCGTTACCGCCAACGGGGTCAACAAGTCCGCCACCGACCCCCTTGTCCAGCGGGAGGACCGGCACCAGTTCTCCATTCAGCTGCAGGCTGGCAAGATCACCAACCAGAAGAGCTCCGGCCGGTGCTGGATGTTCGCCGCCCTAAACACTATGCGGGTGGAGATTATAAAAAAACTGAACCTGGAAACCTTCGAGCTCAGCCAGAACTACACCCTCTTCTATGACAAGCTGGAAAAGGCCAACTACTTTTTGGAGAGCATTCTCGACACCCTGGATGAGCCCACCGATGGGCGGCTGATTGCCCATCTGTTGAGCGCGCCTCTCAACGATGGCGGGCAGTGGGATATGCTGTGCAATCTGATTGAAAAATACGGCGTGGTACCCAAGGACGCCATGCCCGAGACCGCCTGCTCTTCTTCCACCTGGGAGGTCACCGGCTACATGACCCGCAAGCTCCGGGAGTTCGCCTGCGCCCTGCGGGAGGGCCATGCCGCCGGGAAGACGGTGGACCAGCTTCGGGAGCAGAAGGAGGCTATGCTCTCTGACATCTACAACATGCTGTGCATCGCCCTGGGCAACCCGCCCAAAACCTTCACCTTCGAGACCCGGGACAAGGACAAGAAATTTATCCGGGAGGAGGGCCTCACGGGCAAAAGCTTCTTTGAGAAATACATCGGCTGGGACATGTCCAGCTATGTAAGCCTCATTAACGCCCCCACTGCCGGTAAGCCCTATCACAAAACCTTCACCGTGAAGCTGCTGGGCAACATTGTGGAGGGCCGCCCGGTAAAGTACCTGAACCTGCCCATTGAGGATTTGAAAGCCGCCGCCATCCGGCAGATGCAGGACGGCAAGCCCGTGTGGTTCGGCTGCGATGTGGGTAAATGCTCCATCCGGGAGGGCGGCATTATGGATTTGAACATTCTGCGGCCTGACGCGCTGTTCGGCACGGGGTTTGGCATGACCAAGGCCCAGCGTCTGGACTACGGCGACAGCCTGATGACCCATGCCATGGTCTTCCAGGGGGTGAACCTGGACGAAAGCGGCAAGCCCACCCGCTGGCGGGTGGAGAACAGCTGGGGCAAGGACTCCGGCGCGGATGGGTACTATGTGATGAGCGACGAGTGGTTCAGTGAGTACACCTACCAGGTGGTGGTACATAAAGACTACCTGACCGAAGAACAGCGGGCGGAGTTGCAGCAGGCCCCCATCGAGCTGGAGCCCTGGGATCCCATGGGTTCGCTGGCGTAAGGGCAAACGGACGCAGGCCCGGCTCCATGCCCGGTCCGCAAAAGCTCAAAACAAATAGATAGCAATTTTAAACTGTGGGGGCCTTGCAAAAGGTCCCCGCTTTGTCATATAATGATATGGTTAATCTGGTTCAAAAGAGGTAGGATCTCTTTTGAACCAGGCGATGTGGGTGTGCCCGCACCTCCTGCTTGAAAATCGGTAAATACCGACTTTCAAGCGCGTTTCCGATAAACACAGCCACAGCTGGAGGCAGTATGGCCAGCGCACCAGAAGATTTCCTTCTTCCTAATGAACAGCGATTTCAAAAAGGAGCCATGTACTTATGAAGCTGAAACTTGCAGAGATTGCAGAAATATGCGGCGGTCAACTGCTCTCCGGCGGCGGTTCCGCCCTGGTAACCGGCTTTGTCACCGACAGCCGCAAGGCCTGCCCTGGGGCCATGTTTGTGCCCATCCGGGGGGAGAATGTGGACGGACACCGTTTTATCGCCAACGCCTTTGCCGCCGGTGCGTCCGCCAGCTTTGCGGACCATCCGGTGGAGGCCCCCGGACCCCTGGTGTTGGTGGAGGACTGCCGCGCCGCCCTGCAAAAGGTGGGGGAGGCCTGGCGGGAGCGGTTCAGCCTGCCCATTGTGGGCGTAACCGGCAGCGTGGGCAAAACCTCCGCCCGGGAGATGATTGCCCAAGGCCTGACTGCGGGCCACCAGGTCTACCGGACGGATGGCAACGCCAACAGCCAGGTGGGGGTGCCCATCACCATGTGCGGCATTGGCCCCCAGCACACTGCCGCTGTCATTGAGATGGGAGTGAGCATGCCCGGGGAGATGGCCCGCATTGCCCAGGTGGTGAAGCCCACCTGCGGGGTCGTTACCACCATCGGTACCTCCCATTTGGAGTTTATGGGCACACGGGAGAATATTCTGGCGGAAAAAGCCCACATGGCCGATTACCTCCCGGCGGGGGCCCCCCTGTTTGTGTGTGGAGACAACGACCTGCTTCCCAGCCTGCGCTCTGAGGCATACCGGGTTGTGGCCTTCGGCCTGGGGGATCACTGCCAGTGGCGGGCCGTGGATTTGGCGGAGGCGGGGGACTCTCTGACCTTCACCTGTCTGGCCCCGGATGGCAGAAGCCAGACCGTTGTTCTGCCTGTGCTGGGGGAGCACAATGTGCGCAACGCCTTGGCTGCGCTGGCGGTGGGAGATCATCTAGGGCAGTCTTTGGCGGACACGGCCCGGGCTTTACGCGCCTATGAGCCTCCGGCCATGCGCCAGCAGATCAGGGAAGCGCGGGGCCTGACCATCATTGACGACAGCTACAACGCCAGCCCGGATTCCATGCAGGCTGCGCTGGACCTGCTGGCAACCAAGCCGGCCTCTGGGCGGCGGGTAGCCGTGCTGGCCGGTATGCGGGAGCTGGGCAGCTATGAGCGGGAGGGCCATTGGAAAACCGGGGCCTATGCCAAAGGAAAAGGCGTAGAACTGCTGGCTGTTGGCCAGCTGGGCGAGCTGATGGCCCAGGGCTATGGAGAAGGGGCGGTGCGGGTACAAGACAACCGGGAAGCCGCCGCCTGGCTTCTGGAGCGGCTGCGGCCCGGAGATCTGGTGCTGGTGAAGGGCTCCCGGGGCATGAGGACCGAGGAAATCGTTCGGGCCCTGCTGGGCTGAGGATGAGATGAGAAAAAGCATCTAAAAGGAGAATGGAATGATGAAGCTAGGAAATTTTGCCAAGGGCCTCCAGCACATTGGCCTGCCCACCAACCATATGGATACCACCATCGCCTTCTATGAGGGCCTGGGCTTTACCAAAAAGTATGAGACCCTCAACGAAAAAGCCGGAGAACGGGTGGTCTTTTTGGAGCTGAAAGGTCTGGTCATCGAGGCCTATGAAAACGGGCGGGCCGCTCTGCAAAGCGGGGCCATTGACCACATTGCCATTGACGTGGAGAATGTGGAGGCCGCCTACCGGCTGGCCCAGGAGCAGGGTTATGAGATTGTCAGCAATGGCATAGAGGCCCTGCCCTTTTGGGAAAAGGGCGTGCGGTTCTTTCTTATCCTGGGCCCCAATCAGGAACGGATTGAGTTTAATGAAATTTTATAGCGAGGAACCCTATTATGCTGAGAAGTTTAAAAAAGGACGAATATAAAGCCTACCTGGACTGGGCCTATGGCCTGGCCCTGGACATGACCCGTTCCGGCTACCCCACCTACGCGGACGGCCTAAAGACCCGGGCCGAGTTTGACGAGACCGCCGCTCTGGCCCATGAGCGGGAGCACGAAGGGGCCCTGCTCTTTGAGGACGGGGGCAAAGCCCTGGGCTACATCCACTACTTTGCCCTGCCCGAGGACGAATATCTGGACACCCGGGCTTTCTGCATTGAGGACAAAACCGAACAGGCCATCGATGAGCTGCTGGCCTATCTGGCCCCGAAATACCCGGGGTTCACCATGCACTTTGGCTTTCCGGAGGAGAACGTCCGGGCGGTCAACCACCTGATTGAGCTGGGCTGGCCCCTAAATGAGGAGAGCCTGGTGGCGGTCTTGAAGTTTAAGGACTATGAGCCCAAGCCGGAGAGCGGGGCAATCGTCCCCATCACGGCGGAGAACTTCGACCGCTTCGCGGCCCTTCACGCCCACATGGACGGGAAGATGTACTGGGACAACGCCCACCTGCGGGAGGCCCTGGACCGGTGGCACATCTACCTGTACCACCGGGAGGGCCGTGACCTGGCCAGCGTGTACTTCATCTATGTGGACGGGTTCCTGGAGATTTTCGGCATGGACTACGCGGAGGACCGGTTCGACCGGGAGGCGGTCCGGGCGCTGCTGGTGCGGGCCCTGAACCAGGGCAAGGCGGATGGCATGGAGAGCTTCTACTATTTCCACGACAAAGATGAGGCTCCCATCGTGAAAGAGCTGGGAATCCGGACTCTGGGCCGGTACGTAATGTACGCCAAGGAGCTGTAAAGAAAATAGCTAAATCAGTGGGCCAGTAAAAGTTTTGTCATTCTCGACCACCGTCTCGGTCAGGCCAGAACGCTTCCCACTGGGAAGCTTCCTCCTCCGGCGCAAAGGGCGCAGCCTTTTGAAGTTTTACGGAGTGGCCTCCGGCGGCTTAGGGACTCCGTCCCTAAGAACCCTGCCACCTTTGAAAAGGTGGACGAAACTTTTACTGGCTCTCTTCCCATGCTACGGGGGGCCTGCCAGCAAGCCCCAAACTGAGCGCCAAGCGCACGCCTCACACCTACGATAAACGTTTAAAAGTTTCGTCATTCTCCGCTGCCGCATCGGTCGAGTTGACAAAGTCAACTCGTGCGCTGGACAATCGCCACTGGCGATTAGCGCCCTTTTCAAAGGTTGTAGAGTTCTTGGGGGGTGAGCGTCTGCCAGTGGCAGACATGCCGCGAACCGACCGAGCCGACAGGTGAGACCCAGAAGCCCCTAAGCCGCCGGAGGCCTTCTAATACTTCCACAGCAAAGCCCGCCGTGCTCTTGTGAGAGTCCGGCGAGCTTTGCTTGTGCAAATATGTTTCTGAACGGCTTATTCCGCTTCCAGCTCCAATTCCCCCGCGGCCCGTTCTACCGGCAGGCCTGCCAGGTAGCGTCGGTGGAACTGGGCGAAGCCCTCCCGGTCTTCCGGCTGGGGCTGGGCCGTCACGGTTTTGGCGCTGGCAAAGACCTTGGCGTTTAGCCAGTCCTCCAAAGCCTCGCCCGGGGCCTTTTCCTTGCGGAACATGGCCAGCAGGGCCATGCCCCAGGGTCCGCCCTCTCCGGCGGTCTCCGCCACGGAAACCGGCACGCCCAAGGCCCCGGCCATCAGCCGCTGGCCCACCATGGGCGACTTAAAGAGCCCGCCATGACCGCAGAGCACGTCCAAAGCGGCCTTTTCCCGGTCCAGCAGCAGGTCCATGCCGGTTTTCAAGGGGGCCATGGCCGCGTACAGCTGGGCCCGCAGAAAGGCCCCCAGGCCAAAGGGCAGCTCCGGCTGGCGGAAGAACAGGGGCCGTCCGGCGGGCAGGTCCACCACCGGTTCGCCGGAATAGCAGTTGTAGCTCACCACTCCACCGCAGTCCGGGGGACCGGCCAGAGCCTCCTGGTAGAGCAGGTCGTAGAGGGCGGGCTTGGGCAGGGGGGTTCCCGCCTTTTCCAGCAGCTGGCCAAAAAGATTAACCCAAGCGTCCCAGTCGGACGTGCAGGTGTTGCAGTGGACCATGGCCACAGGCCGCCCGGAGGGCGTGGCTACCAGGTCCAGCTCGGGATAAACCCGGCTCAGGGGGCGCTCCAGCACCACCATGGCAAAAATGGAGGTGCCCGCCGACACATTGCCCGTGCGGGGGGCCACGCTGTTGGTGGCGGTCATGCCGGTGCCCGCGTCCCCTTCGGGCGGGCAGAAGGGCACGCCGGGCTCTAGTTCTCCGGCGGGGTCCAGCAGCTTGGCCCCTTGGGGCGTCAGCTCCCCGGCCGGGGCCCCGGCGGGCAGTACGGTGGGCAGCACGTCCTCCAAGGTATAGCCAAGGCCGTTCTCCTTCAAGATTTCGTCAAACTGGGCCAACATTTTGGGGTGGAAGCCTCCGCTGGCGCTGTCGATGGGGAACATGCCCGCCGCTTCGCCCACGCCCATGACCTTCTGGCCGGTGAGCTTCCAGTGGACGTATCCGGCCAGGGTGGTCAGGTAGTCCAGGTCCTTCACATGGGGCTCGCCCAGGCGGATGGCCCGGTACAGGTGGGCGATGCTCCACCGCTGGGGGATGTTGAACTGAAAGCGCTCCGTGAGCAGGGCGGCCTCCTCGCCGGTGACGGTGTTGCGCCAGGTGCGGAAGGGGGACAGCTGCCGCCCTTCCCGGTCAAAGGGCAGGTAGCCGTGCATCATGGCGGAGACGCCCAGGGCTCCGGGGCGGGTAAGGGCAACGCCGTACTTCTGGGCGGCGTCCTTTTTCAGGGCCTGGTAGGCGGTTTGGATTCCGGTCCATACGTCCTCCAGACGGTAGGTCCAGAGGCCGTCTTCCAGGCGGTTTTCCCAGTCGTACGCGCCGGAGGCGATGGGCTGGCAGTCGGGGCCGATGAGCACGGCCTTGATGCGGGTGGAGCCCAGCTCCAGGCCCAAAGCGGTGCGGGCGGTTTGAATGGCGGTAGGGATGTCCATAATGGGAAACCTCATTTCTATAATATAATTGTATATCGTATGGCTAAAGAATCACGGGATGGTAAAGGGCGCGCGCCTCAACATGGCCACAGGGGGCCTTTGCCGCTTCTGCCTCAGCCTTTGGCCTCATACCAGGTGCGCCCCGCCCCGGCCTCCGCCAGCATCGGCACGGATAAATTCACCGCCCCCTCCATCTCTTCCTCTAAAATCCGCTTTACCTGCTCCGCCTCTTCCTCCGGACTCTCCACAATCAGCTCGTCATGCACCTGCAGGATCATCTTGGCCCGCAGGCCCTCCCGCTCCAGCCGGGCGCTTACCCGAATCATGGCAATTTTAATGATGTCCGCAGCGGCTCCTTGAATGGGCATGTTCCGCGCCACCCGCTCTCCAAAGGCCCGCAGGTTGAAGTTGGAGCTCTTCAGCTCCGGCAGATAGCGCCGCCTGCCGAACATGGTCTCCACATAGCCCAGCTCCCGGGCCCGCTCCGCCACGTCCTTCATGTAGCTGTCTACCCCGGCGTAGTTGCGCAGGTACTCTTTAATATACTCGTCCGCCTCCTTGCGGCTGACTCCAATATCCTTGGAGAGGGAAAAGGCCCCAATCCCGTACACAATGCCGAAGTTTACCGCCTTGGCCCTGCCCCGCAGCTCAGAGGTGACCAGCTCCTGGGGCATGCCGAACACGCGGGCCGCGGTGGCGGCATGCACATCGTGGCCGGCCAGAAAATCCTCCCGCATGGCAGGGTCGTTGGCCACATGGGCCAGCACCCGCAGCTCGATCTGGCTGTAGTCCGCGTCCACCAGCACGCCGGTTTCAGCGGCGAAAAATTTCCGCAGCTCCCGGCCCACCGCCGTGCGCACCGGAATATTCTGCAAATTGGGCTCCGTGCTGGAAATGCGACCGGTCCGGGTCTCCGTCTGGTTAAAGTTAGAATGAATCCGCCCGTCCGGCCCAATGACCTTTAACAGCCCGTCGCAGTAAGTGGACTTGAGCTTGGCGGCGGTGCGGTATTGAAGGATGTCGTCCACCACCGGGTTCAGGTAGCGCAGGTCTTCCAGCACGTCCACATTGGTGGACCAGCCGGTTTTCGTCTTTTTTCCGTGGGGCAGGCCCAGCTTCTCGAAGAGGGCCTCGCCCAGCTGCTTGGGGGAGTTGATGTTGAACTCATAGCCCACTTGCTCAATAATGGCGTCGTGAAGCCGGTTCACCTCCCTTTCCAGCTGCCTGCCATAGTCCTCAATGCTCTGCCGGTCCACATAGAAGCCCACATGCTCCATCTGGGCCAACACATAGGCCAGGGGAATCTCGATGTTTTCCAGCAGCTCCCGCTGGCCGTTGGCGTCGATGGCCTTGGAGAGGGCCGCGCACAGGCCCGGCATGGCCGCGGCGGCGTTCAGGGCCTCGTCCTCAAAGTCCGGCTGGGGGGCTCCATACTCCGCGGCCAGGCGGACCACGTCGTACCCGCTGGCGGAGGGGTTCAGCAGATACCCGGCCAGGGCCGTGTCCATCACCGCCCCTTCCACCTTGCAGCCCAGCCGCAGGGCCAGCCGGTGCAGGGGCTTTAGGCCGTGGGTGTGCTTCTTGATGAGCTTGTCCGGCAGAAAGGCCCGCAGAAAGGCCTCGTCCGGCCTGGTGACCCACAGCAGGTCCTTGTGGGCGAAGATCATCCGCTCCAGCTCCCCGGCCTTGCTCCACTGGCAGACGAACCAGGCCGCGCCCTCGTCCTCCAGCCGGGGGAGCATGGGGGCCGGGTCCGAGAGCTCCATCAACTCGGGCCGTCCGGCGGCGGGCGCGTCCGGGGCGGAAGCCGGCGCGGCGGTCAGGCCGAATTTTTCGATGAGGGAGAAGAGCTCCAGCCGCACCATGGCCGCCCCGGCCTTTTGGGGGTCGCCCTCCCTTTTTACATAGGACTCCAAATTCATGTCAATGGGCGCGTCCCGGCGGATGGTCCCCAGCTCGTAGCTCAAAAAGGCGTTTTCTCGGGAGGCATCCAGCTTTTTGCGGGCATTGGGCTTAATGGCGGGGTCGTCCAGGTGGGCGTAGACGTTTTCCAAGCTGCCGAACTGCTTCACCAGCTCCCCCGCGCCCTTGGGGCCGATGCCCGCCACGCCGGGGATGCAGTCGGAGGCGTCCCCCTGAATGGCTTTCAGGTCGATCATCTGGGGCGGGGTCACGCCGTACTCCTCCATGATCTTGGCCTCGTCATAGAGGGTGGCCTGGGGCTGGCCGAACTTGGTGGAGGCCAGCCGCACGGTGGTGCGGGGAGAGACCAGCTGCAGGCTGTCCCGGTCCCCGGTGGCGATGACGCAGCTGCCGCCCTGCTCCTCGCAGGCCTTGGCCAGGGTGCCCAGAATGTCGTCGGCCTCCCAGCCCTCGCAGGTGACGATGGCATAGCCCAGGTCTATGAGAAGCTCCTGCAAGACCGGAAGCTGCTGGGCCAGCTCCGGGGGCATGCCCTTGCGGTTGGACTTATACCCGGCATAGCGCTTGTGCCGGAAGGTGGGGGCCCGCATGTCAAAGGCAAAGGCCACCGCGTCCGGCTCGGTCTCGTCGGCGATCTTTTTGAACATGGTGAGAAAACCATAGATGCCGTTGGTGTAGTCGCCGGACTTGGTGGACAGAAGCTTGATGCCAAAAAAAGCCCGGTTGAGTATGCTGTTGCCGTCCAAAACCAGTAGTTTCATGAGAAAAGAGCCTCCCAAGGTTGAAGATGGTTGCGCAAAAGGGTGAAATCTACAAAGAAACCCCGGAGAATACCGTCTCCGGGGTTCCACGAACGTAATGGGGAACTTGTGTTTATAGTGTAGCACAAAATAGAGGAAAAATCAAGGGAAATTTTGTCAGAGCGGCCCTTAGCAATACCTTGCGGCTCCGCGCCAGGGAGCGTCCGTTTCGGAGAGCTTTTCGTGTTCCCCCGCGCCGCCTCGCTTTGACATCCCGCCCGATCTGTGGTATACTAATCCCCACCGGCACTTTTCACTACTACCATAACAAACTACCCATTTTCTAAGGAGGCCACTCTTTATGACCGCATTGGAAAAACAGGGCGCCGCCGCCCAAGCTGCCGCCAGGGTGCTGGCGCTGGCTTCCACCGCCCAGAAAAATCAGGCCCTGGAGGCCATAGCCCAGGCCCTCTCTGCCCAGGAAGACGCCCTTTTGCAGGCCAACGCCGCCGACTTGGCCGCGGCCCAGGCCGCCGGGACCCGCCCCGCCCTCTTGGACCGGCTGGCCCTGAACCCGGAGCGCGTGGCCAGCATGGCCCAGGGGGTGCGTCAGGTGGCCGCCCTGCCTGACCCCACCGCCACGGCCGGCCGGAGCTTCACCCAGCCCAACGGGCTGCGCATCAGCCGCCGCCGGGTGCCTCTGGGGGTGGTGGGCATGATCTATGAGGCCCGGCCCAATGTCACCGTGGACGCCGCCGCCCTGTGCCTGAAGTCTGGCAACGCCTGCATTCTGCGGGGCGGCAAAGAGGCCTTCCGCTCCAATCAGGCCGCTGTGGAGCTGATGCGCGGCGCTTTGGAAGCCGCCGGGCTTCCCCAGGACTGCGTCTCCCTGGTTCAAGATACCTCTCGGGACTCCGCCCAGGAGCTGATGCATCTGGATCAATACCTGGATGTGCTGATTCCCCGGGGCGGAGCGGGGCTCATCCACGCTGTGGCCAAGGAAGCCTCCGTGCCGGTCATCCGCACCGGCGAGGGAGTATGCCACGTTTATGTGGACAGCTCCGCCGATTTGGACATGGCCGCCCGCATTCTTTACAACGCCAAATGCTCCCGGCCCTCGGTCTGCAACGCCGCCGAATGTGTGGTGGTCCACCGGGAGGCGGCAGAGGGCTTTTTCCAAAAGGTTCTGCCCCTGCTGGACCAGAACCAGGTGGAGCTTCGGGCCGACCCAGAGGCCCTGGCCTTGCTGGGAGGCCGGGCCCGCCCCGCCCTTGAGGAGGACTGGGACCGGGAATATGGGGACTACATTTTGGCGGTAAAGACCGCCGCGTCTTTTGAAGAGGCAGTGGCGTTCATTAACGCCCACAGCTCGGGGCACTCAGAGTGCATCGTCACCGAAAGCTACCGAAACGCCCAGGCCTTTTTGGACCAGATTGACGCTGCGGCGGTGTATGTAAACGCCTCCACCCGGTTTACGGATGGAGGCCAGTTCGGGCTGGGGGCCGAGATCGGCATCTCCACCCAAAAAATGCACGCCCGGGGCCCCATGGGCCTGGAGGAGCTCACCTCTTGGAAATATGTGGTCTACGGCAGCGGGCAGGTCCGGGAGTAAGGCACGCACAAAAACATCTACAGCAAGGAGGCAAATTATGAACATTCCCCCCATTGGATTCATTGGCACAGGCAATATGGGCTCCGCCCTGGCCCGTGCTGTCCGCCGGGCTTTGCCAGAGGCGGAGCTGTTTTGTTCCAACCGCGGCCCGGAAAAGGCCCAGGCCCTGGCCCAAGAGCTGGGAGGCCGCGCCGTAAGCGGCGAAGAGGCCGCCTGGCAATGCGGGCTTCTGTTTCTGGGCGTAAAGCCCAACGGGATCCCCGGCCTGCTGGAAAGCCTGGCCCGCCCCCTTACCCAGCGGGAAGACCCGCCCCTGCTGGTCTCTATGGCGGCGGGGGTAGGGCTGGACCAGTTGGAGGACCTGGCCCCCCGCTGCCCTGTGGTGCGCATTATGCCCAACACGCCAGTGTCCATCGGCCAGGGGGTGACGCTCTACACCTGCGGCCAAAGGGCCAAGAAGGAGGACCGGGAGCTGGTGCTGGCGGCTCTGGCCCAGTCCGGCAGTCTGGTGGAAATCCCCGAGTCCCAAATGGAAGCTGCCGGTGTGGTGGCGGGCTGCGGTCCGGCCTTTGTGGACCTGTTTTTGGAGGCCCTGGCAGATGGCGGCGTCTTTTGCGGCCTGCCCCGGGCGCTGGCCCTGACGCTGGCGGCGGAGATGACAGCGGGAGCGGCCCGGCTGGCTTTGGAGAGCGGGAAGCATCCCGGCGCGCTGAAGGATGCGGTGTGTTCCCCAGGTGGGAGCACCATTCGCGGGGTGCGGGAGCTGGAGCGGGCGGGGCTGCGCGGCGGCGTCATCGAGGCGGTCCTGGCAAGCGCGGGGGAGAGGTAGAGGAAACGCACTTGCGGTATTCCCGTTGACATCCTTCCCCGCTTATGCTAAAATTTCTATAAAATTCCCCTCATCTATCTTTACCGATTGGAGCGAAATCATATGAATCATTACCGCATCACCGTTCTAAAAGGCGATGGCATCGGCCCGGAAATTGTGGATCAGGCCATGAAGGTTTTGGACAAGGCCGCCGCGAAGCACGGCTTTGCCGTGGAATATGACCAGCAGCTGCTGGGCGGCGCGGCCATTGACGCCACAGGCGTGCCTTTGCCCCAGGCTACGGTAGACACCTGCAAGGCTTCCGACTCCGTGCTGCTGGGCGCGGTGGGCGGCCCCAAGTGGGACAGCCAGCCTGGCGGCAACCGCCCCGAGGCGGGCCTTTTGGGCATCCGCAAGGCTTTGGGGCTCTATGCCAACCTGCGCCCCGCCGTCATCTTCGCCCCCCTGCGGGCCGCCTCTCCCCTAAAGCCTGAGATCATCGGCGAGAGCCTGGACATTATGGTGGTCCGGGAGCTTACCGGCGGCATTTACTTTGGCGACCGGGGCACGGAAGAGCAAAACGGCGTAACCAGTGCTTATGACACCGAGCGCTACAGCGTCCCGGAAATTGAGCGCATCGCCCGGGTGGCCTTTGACATGGCTCAAAAGCGGAACCATAAGCTTTGCAGCGTGGACAAGGCCAATGTGCTGGACAGCTCCCGCCTGTGGCGCGCCACGGTGAACCGTCTGGCGGCGGAATACCCTGACGTGGAGGTCAGCCATCTGTATGTGGACAACACCGCTATGCAGCTGGTCCGAGACCCTGGCCAGTTTGACGTGATTGTTACCTCCAACATGTTCGGCGACATCCTCTCCGACGAGGCCTCCATGATCAGCGGCTCCATCGGCATGCTGGCCTCCGCCAGCCTGGGGGAGGGAGGCCTGGGCCTTTACGAGCCCATCCACGGTTCCGCCCCGGACATTGCCGGTCAGGACGCGGCCAACCCCCTGGCCACCATTCTCTCCGTGGCCATGATGCTCCGCTACTCCCTGGATGAGCCGGAAGCGGCCCAGTCCATTGAAAACGCGGTTGCCCAGGTTCTGACCCAGGCCCGGACCCGGGATATCTACACCGAGGACTCTGGCTGCAAGCTGGTGGGCTGCCAGGAAATGGGCAGCTTAACCGCTGGCTTGATTTAATGGAAAAGCGCTTCCCTTAGATGGAAAACGCTCTTGCTAAAAAAGGACCCGGGCCCTCAGCCCAGGTCCTTTTCCTGTTTGCGCATGGTGCGCATGCAGCGGGTACAAAGGGTCATCCGCTTTTTCCCGCCGGGGCCCTCCACGGTCATCCGGTGCAGGTTCGGCTTAATCTTCTTGGGCGTGCGTCCCGCAATGTACATGCGGTTGTGGGCCACCTTGTTCCCAAATACCGTTGTCTTTCCGCACATTTCGCAGCGCATGGATTTTCCCTCTCTTTCTGACAGTCTGGCGCGGCCGCTCCCGTCCGCTGCTGCCAGTATAACCCGGGGAATCAGCCTTTCGCAACCCCGCAGACCGTACAGAAGCGAAACCGGGCCCCGCGGGAGCAAAGTCAAGGCAGAAACAAGAGGACGCTTGTCATTCGCCGCCTCTTCCCGTATAATATAGTAAACGCCCTTGAAAATCGGTATTTAATGTTTTTCAAGCAGAGCGGCACGGGCATGCCTGCGCCGCCAAGTTCAAAAGAGGTTTCACCTCTTTTGAACTGCGTTAACGATAAAACCTATATGAATCCGTGCCCAGGAAGGGGGAACTCCCGCTTTGACCCAATCCGTAACCCGTGCATAGCAAAGGCTATCGCACACAAAACAATCCGGCGCTAGCCTTTGCTCATCCTGAATTTATGTTTAGGAGGAGCACAATGCGCTATATTCGAGCACAAGACGTTCTGCCCGCCGACCTGCTGAACCAACTCCAGCAGTATGTGGACGGAGCCTATCTGTACATCCCCCGCCGGGAGGAGAACCGCCTTGCCTGGGGCCAGCGGACCAACAGCAAGGCTGAGACCGCGGGGCGCAACCGGGAGATTTACCGGCGGGCCTTGGCCGGAGAAACCGCCGCCCAGCTGGCGGAAGCTTATTTTTTAACGGAAAAGACCATCCGGCGCATTCTGTTAGAGGAGCGCCAAAAAGAGGGTTGAAGGCCCTGCCCTCAAAAAGCAAAACCCACGGGGAAAGCCCGTGGGTCTTTCTATTTGGATCCTGGCGGAGCGGCGGGCGGAGAGCGCCCCTCCCGTTTGCCCTGGCAAAGCTTTTTCCGGTTCGCGCGGCTTCACAGCTTCCCAAGCAGGAGAAAAACTCCCATTAAAACCGGTTGGTGCAGCAGGTAGATCAGCAAGCTGTGCCGTCCTAAAAAGGCCAGGGGCGCAAACCCCGGCTTTAGCTTCTCCATCACCCGGCGCCGGTGTCCCACCGCCCGCCAGAGAAAATACCCGCAGAGGTAGAGAAACATCCAGGGGATCAGGGGAAAATAATCGGAAGAGTGAAACCCTGGCCCCGGCAGGCCCGCCACGGCCAGCCAGTCCCATTGGTACAGCCAGCCGGGCAGGGCCAGCAGCTCCCAGCCCTCAAAGCCCAACGAGCCCCGGGGCACATTGCGCGTCAGCAAAAAGGCCCCGGCTGAAAGGCCCAGCCCCAGCCAAGCCGGAAAGGGCCGGCGCTTCCACCAGCTCCACAGCTGCCAGACCCCGCATTGAATCAGCCCCGCCAGACCCAGCAAATACAGCACGCCAAAAAGGATGAACTCGGAGGGCATGGCCAGGTAAGTAATCACACTGACCAGCACCCCGGCCCCCAGCACCACCAGTCCATGGCGAACCGGGTGGCGGGACAGGCGGAAGCAGAACCCGGAGAGGAAAATAAACCCCCAGCAAATGCCTTGCTGCCACACATAGCCGGACCAGCCGGTGTACCAGGGAAGTGGTATGCCTAAAATATAAACTACATCATACAGGGCGTGGTAGAGCACCATGTTGATGAGCAGCAGGCCCCGCAGGCTGTCCAGGGCATGGTAGCGGCCCTCTTTCAATAGCCCAGCACCCCGCGCAGGGACTCGTCGTCCGCCACCCAATCGTTCACATCAATAACCCGGTACCGCTCCTTGCTGTCCCGGATGATCACCCGGGCGATGCCCGCGTTGATGACCATGCGCTTGCACATAGAGCAGCACACGGCGTTTTCAATGTAGTCCCCGGTATCCACCTCGGTGCCCACCAGATACAGGTCCGCGCCCAGCATGTCCCGGCGGGGAGCGCAGATGATGGCGTTGGCCTCGGCGTGGACGCTGCGGCAGAGCTCGAAGCGCTGGCCCCGGGGGATGCCCATTTTTTTGCGCAGGCAGTAGCCTAGGTCGCTGCAGTTTTCCCGGCCCCGGGGCGCTCCCACATAGCCGGTGGAGATTACCTCGTCGTTTTTTACAATGACCGCTCCGTACCACCGGCGCAGGCAGGTGCACCGCTTAGAGACCACCTCGGCCAAGTCCAGGTAATAGTTTGTCTTGTCCCGCCGCTTTTGCTGATCCATAAAAAAACCCTCCCTTAATCCATTGCCGCCGTTTCCCAAAACCAGCGTCCAGCTGGCTCGCCGCAGAAAGCCAAAAATTTTGAAACCCTTTCAAGCCTCCGCAAGCTTGCTTCGCGAACTGGGCCGCCGTCAGTTAGAAAAAGCCTTTCACTTCTGCCCATAATAGGCATTGGCCCCATGCTTGCGCAGATAATGCTTGTCCAGCAGCTCCTGCTGCATGGGCGGAATCTCCGGGTCCATCATCCGGTTATGCCAAGCCATAAAGGCCAGCTCTTCCAGCACCACCGCGTTGTGTACCGCGTTTATCGGGCCTGCGCCCCAGGCAAAGGGCCCGTGGCTGTGGACCAGCACGGCTGGAACCTGCTCCGGCTCGATGCCCTGAGAGCGGAAGGCCTCCACAATCACCTTGCCTGTTTCCAGCTCATATTCTCCGGCAATCTCCTCCGCGGTCATGGTCCGGGTGCAGGGGATTTCCCCGTAGAAATAATCCCCATGGGTGGTGCCCAGGGGAGGGATGCCCCGGCCGCTTTGGCTGAATATGGTGGCCCACCGGCTGTGGGTGTGCACCACGCCCCCAATGCCCGGAAAGCTGCGGTACAGCTCGCAGTGGGTAGCCGTGTCCGAAGATGGGTTCAGCCTGCCCTCCGCCTTTTGGCCGGTGGCAATGTCCACCAGCACCATATCTTGGGGCTCCAGGGCCTCATACTCCACGCCGCTGGGCTTGATGGCCATTAACCCGCTGGCCCGGTCTATGCCGCTTACATTGCCCCAGGTAAACGTCACCAGCCCATGCCGCGGCAGCAGCATGTTCGCCCGGTAAACCTCTTCCTTTAATTTCTCTAACATAACAACACTCCTTTTTTGCCTCCGGCGGGTTAAGAAACTTTCTGAAGAAAGTTTCTTAACAATCTTCAAAGACTTTTAAACGTTTAAGGGGGGTGGAGGGAGTTAGCCTGGCGCTCGGTTTGGGGTTTGCGGGCCCCGGCACTTGTGACGGACAGGCGCCGCGTCAAATACCGGGCCCTAAGCTGACTCCAACCACAACCGGCAAGCGTATAATAGCTTCTTAACGATCTTCAAAGACTTTTAGACGTTTAACAGGGGTGGAGGGAGTTAGCCTGGCCCTCGGTTTGGGGCTTTGCGGGGCCCGACCCTTGTGACGGGCAGGCGCTGTGTCAAATACCGGGCCCTAAGCTGACTCCAACCACAACCTACAAGCGTGTAAAAGTTTCGTCCACCTTTTCAAAGGTGGCGGGGTGCGGGGCAGCGCCCCGCGGCTTTCTCCCTCTTCCTGAGAAAACAGCGCAGGAAGGGTGAATGAAAATCTCCAGTGGAGATTTTCAGAGGGAAACCCTCGCCGGGGGTTTCCCTGCCCTTGACCTTGACCTTGCTCTTGACCTTGCTCTAGCCTCATTCAAGTGCCGCGACCTCCGCCAGCACGGTCCCCAAGTCCTCCCGGATGAGCAGGTCTGCCCGGCTGTCGTAGGGGGTGGGGTCCCGGTTGATAATGGCCAGCTTTGCTCCGCTCTGTAAATAGTCCACCAGACCCGCTACCGGGTAGACCACCAAAGAGGTGCCGCCCACCACCATCAGCTGGGCCTCCATGGCGTACCTGATGGCCCGGCTCAGGTCCCGCTGGTTCAGCTGCTCGCCGTAAAGCACCACGTCCGGCTTCAGTACACCCCCGCACTGGCAGCGGGGGACCCCTTCGCAGGCCATCACGTACCGCATGTCATAGACCCTGCCGCAGCGCTGGCAGAGGTAGCGGTCCTCGTTGCCGTGGAGCTCAATCACGTTCTGACTGCCCGCCGCCTGGTGCAGGCCGTCGATGTTCTGGGTAATCACCGCCTCCAGCCGGCCCTCCCGCTCCAGCTTGGCCAGGGCATAGTGGGCGGCGTTGGGTTTGGCGTCCGGGTAGAGCATCACCTGCCGCATAAAGTCATAAAATTCCTCGGTGTGCTCCACATAGTAGTCGTGGGAGAGCATCTCCTCATAGGAGACGCCCCGCTTCTTCTCCATATAGAGCCCGTGGGCGCTGCGGAAATCCGGAATCCCGCTGGCCGTGGAAACCCCCGCGCCGCCCAGAAATATGTTATGTTTGTACTGCCAAAGCCACTCCCGCAGCTGTTCCGCCTCCTTCATGTCCCCGCCCCCTCACTTCAAAATCAGGCCCACCGGGCAGTGGTCGCTGCCCAGGTACTCCGGGTAGATGAGCGCGTCCTCCAAGCGCCCGGCCAGCCGCTGGTCCGCCAAAAAATAGTCGATGCGCCACCCGGTGTTGTTCTGCCGGGAATTGTTCATGTAGCTCCACCAGGAATAGGCCCCCTCCTTCTCCGGGTAGAAATGCCGGAAAGTGTCTAAAAAGCCGCTGGCCAGCAGCTCCCCGAACTTGCCCCGCTCCTCATAGGTATAGCCCGCGTTGCCAATGTTGGACCGGTCGTTTTTTAAGTCAATGGGCCGGTGGGCCACGTTCATGTCCCCGCACACCACCACGGGCTTGCGCTGCCGCAGCCGGGCCAGAAACTCCCGCAGCCGGTCCTCGAACTCCATGCGGAAGCCCAGCCGCTCCAGGCCCCGCTGGGAGTTGGGGGTATAGATGGTCACCAGAATGAAATCCTCATATTCCGCCGCGATGAGCCGCCCCTCCCGGTCATAGTCCTCCACGCCCATGCCGTATTCCACAGAAACGGGCTCTGTCTTGGAAAAAATGGCCGTGCCGGAATAGCCCTTCTTCTCCGCCGAATACCAGAACTCCCGGTAGCCGGGAAAGTCGAAGTCCGCCTGCTCCCGCTGCATTTTGGTCTCCTGCAGGCAGATCACGTCCGGGCTCTCCCCCTCCAGCACTTCTAGAAAGCCCTTCCCCATACAGGCCCGCAGGCCGTTGACGTTCCAAGAGATCAGTTTCATGGCCGCGCCTCCTTCTCATGCTAATTTGTTAACAAAGTATTAAATTATGAAATTACTTCAGCTGGGTCTAGCCTTTGCTCCCGCGTATATGGTATAATGTTCGCAAGCAGACGCTTTGAGAAGTCTTTTGCTCCGCAAAAGCGCCAACCTTCTCCCGGCGGATTTATGACAGAATGGACAAATTTGGAGACGGAATCTCCTGGAAAACAGAGGCCGGGCCAAAAAGCCACTGGCCTCACCGCACATTGTATCCGGACAGCAAATTTATTTTGGAGGGTAAACTATGAAAAATCCGATCGTCACCATCGAAACCAACCAGGGCGTCATCAAGGTAGAGCTCTATCCGGACGTGGCTCCCAATACCGTGAATAACTTTATCTCGCTGGCCGGCAAAAAGTTTTACGACGGCACCATCTTCCACCGGGTCATCCCTGGCTTTATGATTCAGGGCGGCGACCCGGAGGGCACCGGCATGGGCGGCCCCGGCTATGGCATCAAGGGGGAGTTTTCCGCCAACGGCTTTGAAAACCCCTTGAAGCACACCACCGGCGTGATCTCCATGGCCCGCTCCCAGCGCCCGGACAGCGCCGGGTCCCAGTTCTTCATTATGGTGGCGGACGCCCCCTACCTGGACGGCCAGTACGCCGCCTTCGGCAAGGTGATCGAGGGCCAGTCCGTGGCCGAGGCCATCGTCAACGCCCCCCGGGACCGCGGCGACCGCCCGGACCAGGACCAGATTATGGAGCGCGTCACCGTGGACACCTTCGGCGAAACCTACCCCGAACCCACCACCGGCCCCGAATACTAAACCATAGCTTGTTTTGCCTCCGGCGGGGTAAGAAACTTTCTGAAGAAAGTTTCTTACCAATCTTCAAAGACTTCTAGACGTTTAACGGGAGGGGGGGAGTTAGCCTGGCGCTCGGTTTGGGGCCTCGCGGGCTCCGGCCCTTGTGACGGGCAGGCGCTGCGTCAAATACCGATGCGTTCCAGTACGAGGGGCCCTGAGCGGGGCTCCTCGTTTTTGATTTCCAGGGCGGTGAGCAGGCGCTGGGCGGCGCGGACGCATTGGTCCTCTGTTTGGGCGTAGAGGCGGGCGATAGGCTCCCCGGCCTGGACCCGGGCCCCCCTATTTTTGTGCAGCACAATGCCGGCTCCATAGTCGATGGCGCTGTCCTTGGTCTCCCGGCCAGCGCCCAGCTCCATGGCGCATAGCCCGCAGAGCTGGGCGTCCAGCCGGGCAATATACCCGCTTTGGGGCGCCGGTACCTCCACCTGGGCTGGCGAAAGGGAAAATTTCTCCGGATGCTCCAAATAGCTCCGGTCTCCGCCCTGGGCCTCCACCATGCGGCAGAGAATCTCCATAGCTTCTCCTGAGGCCAAAGCCCGGTCCACTTGGGCCAGGGCCTCTTCCCGGGGGGCTCCGGCCAGCTGGACCATGCCAGCCGCCAACTCCCGGCACAGAGCGGTCAGGCGGGCCTCGCCCCGGCCCTGCAGCACCTCCACCGCCTCCATCACCTCCAGGGCATTGCCGATGTTCCGCCCCAGGGGCATGTCCATATCAGTCAGCAAAGCGGCGGTGCGCCGCCCGGCCCCATTGCCTGTGTCCACCATCAGGCGGGCCAGCTGCCGGGCTTCCTCCAGGGTCTTCATAAAGGCCCCGGAGCCCACCTTCACGTCCAGCAGAATGGCGTCGGCCCCAGAGGCCAGCTTTTTGGACATAACGCTGGCCGCGATGAGAGGCAGGCTTTCCACCGTGCCGGTCACGTCCCGCAGGGCATAGAGCTTTTTATCCGCTGGGCACAGGCTGCCGGACTGCCCTACCAGAGCCACCCCGTGCTCCCGCACAATCTGAAAGAAGCGCTCCCGGGGCACATCCATTTTCAGGCCGGGGATGCTTTCCAGCTTATCCACCGTGCCGCCGGTGTGGCCCAGGCCCCGGCCGCTCATTTTAGCGGTCTTTACTCCGCAGGCCGCCGCCAGCGGGCCCACGACCAGCGTGGTCTTATCCCCCACCCCGCCGGTGGAGTGCTTGTCCACCTTTACCCCGGGGATGGAGGACAGGTCCGCCATGTCTCCCGAGCGGGCCATTTCCATGGTAAGGCTTACGGTCTCCTCCCGGCTCATGCCTTGAAAGAAAACCGCCATGAGCCAAGCGGAAATTTGGTAGTCGGGGATGCTCCCCTGAGTCACGCCCTGGACCAGCCAGGCAGTCTCTTCCTGGGTAAGGGCCCCGCCCCGCCGCTTTTTGGTGATGAGCTCCACCATGCCCGCCATGTCAGCCGCCCCCTTCCAGGTTGTCCGGCCCAAAGGCCATGGGCAGCAGCCCGGCCAGGGTGATGGCGGTAAGCTCCTGACCATCGGTCAGGATAATTTCAAAGTCCGGCCCGCAGAACTCCCGCATAACCTGGCGGCAAACGCCGCAGGGGGCGCAGAGGGAATCCGACTCCTGGTCCTTGGGCGCGCCCGCCACGGCGATGGCGGAAAACTGCCGCCTGCCCTCCGCCACGGCCTGGAATATGGCGGTCCGCTCGGCGCAGCTTCCGGTAAGGGCGGCCACCTCAATGTTGCAGCCCGTGTAGACCGTGCCGTCTTTGCACAAAAGCGCCGCGCCCACGGCGAAGTTGGAATAAGGGCAATAGGCGTTTTTTCGCGCCTCCAAGGCCCGTTCCATCAGTTCATGCCGATCCATAAACAAAACACCAGCCTTTCCGTTTTTACGGGGAGCTTACACCCTCCCGGCCCTAAGCACCTCTTCCAGTTGTTCCCGGGTGGGCAGTCCTTCGTTGTCCGACTTGTGGCTGACCTGTATGGCCCCAATGGCCAGACCCCGCCGGTTGGCCTCCGGCAGGCTCAGTCCCTCCGCCAGGGCGCTGACAACTCCGGCGGCGAAGCCATCCCCCGCGCCTACGGTATCCACCACCTTCGTCACCTGTACCGCCGGAGCGTACCCAGATCCGCCCCCCTTCACGGACCAGAAGGAGCCCTGGCCCCCCAGCTTCACCAGCACGTTTTTGACTCCCATGCTGTGGTAATAATCCGCCACCCCCTCGGGAGTGTCCTGGCCGGTGAGGGTTTTCCCCTCGCCAATCCCAGGCAGAATGGTCTCCACACCCTCGGCCAGACCGTTCAGGGTGCGGACCATCGCCTTCTCCCCAGGCCACAGCTGGGGCCGCAGGTTGGGGTCAAAGGAGATGGGCAGGTCCAGGGCACGGGCCCGGCTGGCCAGCCGTTTGGCCGCCGCTAGGGCGGAATCAGAAAGCGCGGGGAAAATCCCTGTCATGTGCAGCCGCCCACAGCCGAACAGGTCCAGCTTGTCAATATCATGGGCCGTAATGCGGGAAGCCGCCGAGCCCTTGCGGTAGTAGGCGATGTCCGGGTCTCCCTCTAAGGTGGAGCCTTTTAGCATAAAGCCGGTAAGCTCTCCGGGAGCCTCCAGGCACAGGCTTTGGTCAATGCTGTTTGCCGCCATGCCCTCCCGAATCCGCAGGCCCATGGGGTCGCCGCCCAAACGGGTGCAGTAGGCTGGCTCATGGCCCAGCCGTGCCAAGCCCACCGCCACATTGTATTCCGCCCCGGCAATGGCCGCCCGAAACCGCTCCACCTGGTTCAGCGGCCCTGTCTCTTCCGCCATGAACAGCCCCATGGCCTCGCCTAACAAAATAATTTTCATTCTGTCCTCCTGCGTCCTGCCTTAGGGCTTGTTTGAAAAGAGAGGAAGTGCCGGGATTTTTGTTCCAAAGGGAGCGGTTTTATGGCGGAAACCGCAAGAAATACTGTTCGAGGATTTCCAACACAGAAACCGCCCCTTTGGGGCAAAAAGACGGTGTTTACGATTTTTCAAACAAGCCCTACGAATCTTCAAAGGCTTTTATACGTTTTGATGATGAGCGGTGCGATAACTATGCGCCCGGTTCCCGGCTTGTGGAAAGAGGAAACAAGAAATACGCCTTATTCCATTCTTCCGGCCGGCAGAATAGCCGTTATCGTTAACGCAGTTCAAAAGAGGTGATACCTCTTTTGAACCTAGCGGCGCTGGCGTGCCCGCGCCGCCCTGCTTGAAAAATCGGTAAACACCGATTTTCAAGTGCGTTTACTGTTATACCCTGGTTGCCGCCAATGCGCAGGAGCCTGTAACCCGCAGCTGGCCGCTGCCCGCTGGAATAAACAGGCTGTCTCCCGCCTGGAACTCCACCTGGTTCTCCGGTCCCTGTACCTTGCCGCTGCCCTCCATCACAATGAGGGACAGGAAGGACTCCGGCCCCACCGAAAGGGCCATTTCTCCCTCCACGGTCAGCTTGTCTGTGGTAAAGTACTTGCAGGCCGCCAGCCTCAGCCTCTGGCCGCCGGGAAGAGCCTCCGGCTCCTCCCTTCCGGCGGGCTCCGAGGGACTCAGCCGGGAGACAGCCAGGGCTTTTTCAATATGCAGCTCCCGGGGCTGGCCATCCGCGCCCAGGCGGCCATAGTCATAGACCCGGTAGGTGCAGTTAGAATTCTGCTGAATCTCGCAGATCAGAATGCCCGCGCCAATGGCGTGGATGGTGCCGGACTGAATGAAAAATACATCGCCCGGACGCACGTCCACCCGGTTGAGTACCTCTTCCATGGTGTTGTTTTCAATGCGCTGGCGGAACTCCTCCTGGCTGATTTCCCGGTTTACGCCGAAGTAAAGGAAAGCTCCAGGCTCGCAGTCCATCACGTACCACATTTCAGTTTTGCCGAACTCCCCCTCATGCTCCAGGGCGTACGCATCGCTGGGGTGAACCTGGATGGAAAGGGCCTGTTTGGCGTCAATGAACTTAATCAGCACAGGGAAGTTCTGAAATTTCTTGCAGTTTTCTCCCAAAACCTCTGGGTGGGCCTGGAAGTACTGGCCCAGGGGCATACCGTCCAGCTGGCCGCCGGAGAGGCGGCTTTGCCCCGCGGAGTGGGTGGAGAGCTCCCAGCTTTCCGCCACTTTTTCGAAGTTACAGGGCTTGCCATAGATCTCCCGCAGCTTGACGCCGCCCCAGAGGTAATCTTTAAAGGCGGGGGTCAGTTTTTCGATTTTCATGTAGAAGCCTCCCAAATATTTTTATAAGCGGCATGATCAGCGGGGCAGGTAAAGTCCTTGAAAATTTTAAGCATTCCCAGAGACTTTTGCACTCTGCCGCCTTTTTCGTTGTGCCTTTCTTATTCTTTTACTCCACCAGGACGCTCAGCGCCGCGTTTACCACGCCTCCCGCGTCTCCAATGCTGTTATTGGTGTCCTCCACCACCACCGCAAAGGCAATGGGATTCTCTGTGCTGTCACAAAAGCCCACCATCCAGCAGTTGGGGTCCTGGCCGCCGCCCACCTCGCCCGTGCCGGTTTTGGCGCAAACGTTCAGCCCGCTGGGGAACAGGGAGTCGCCGTAATAATTTTCCACATCGTTTCGCATCATGCTTTTCAGCGCCGCTGCCTCCACATGGCTTACCAGCTTCCGGTCCCCGGCGGTCAGGCCGGAGAAAAAGCCTGTGTCCCGGGTCAGCCGGGGCTGGGCGTACTCGCCTTCGCCCGCAATGGCTCCCATCAGGGCCATCATGTGGTAGGGGTTGGCCACCACGGTGTATTGGCCAATGCCCGCCCAGCCCAGCTGGTTCGGGTCCGCGCTGGTCAGGTGGGCCTCGCTTTGGGCAATCTCAATGGAGCCGAAACGCAGCGTCTGATTAAAACCCATCTCCGCGGCTTTCTTTTCCAGGGCCGCGCCGCCAATGTCATTGGCCAGCTTGGCAAAGTACAGGTTGCAGGAATAGCCCAAAGCCCCGTACAGGTCCAACTCTCCGTGCTCGCCCATGCAGGTTATGTCGCTGCCGCCAATCTCTTCCGCCCCATAGCAGGTATAGGTTCGCTCGCTCCAGGCGTCCGGCCACTTTTCCATGGCCGCTGCGGCGGTAACCAGTTTGAAGATGCTCCCAGGCGTGAACGTACCGGACAGGGTGTTGTCCAGGTAAACGCCCTGATACGCCTCATCGCCCTCAATGTCCTCCGGGACGTTCTCCGGGTCGAAGGTGGGGGCGCTGACCTTGCAGAGAATGTCGCCATTTTTGTAGTTATAGAAAATGGCCGCGCCCTTGTGGCCGTTAAGGGCCTCATAGGCGGCGGCGCAGGCCTCCGCGTCCAGGGTCAGCTTTACCTGGTTGCCCAGGCGGTTCAGCACCGTGTCGTTTAGGCCGGTGACCAGATTGTACCCAGTCAGCTTGGTGCGCATGGTATACTGTACGCTGGTGCTGATGTACCCAGCGGGATCGCCCACCGTGTGAAGCAGGGCCCGGCGCTGGGTCTCGCTTTCGCTGTAGACCCGGCGGCCCTCCTGGTTGGCGGCCAGCACCGCCCCGTCCCGGTCGGAGATATCCCCCAAAACCACGGTGGCGTCTTCATCATAAATGTGGCCGTTATAGGGCTGCATGGCCCACTGGCTGCCGTGAACCACCAGGTTAAACCCCAGCCAGCCCAGGCCGCCTAAAAAGGCGAAGAGCAGAATATAGAGCGCAAAGGAACGGAATCCCACCGTTTTCATAGCATGTCACCTCGTTTTGTGGGGAGTGGATGCAGAGCTGAATCATCTGGAACAAAAGGCCGCGGTTCTCGAAAATGCCCTGTGCGCGCGGCCACGCCTCTGCCCCAGGCCTCTCAAGAATAAATGTCCTCCATGTCCCCCGCTGGGGGCGCGGCATGCTTGGGCCGCTGAGGCGGGTTCTCTGGCGGTTTCCGCCGGGGTGGAGGCGGGGGAGGAGGCTCCGAGGGCCTCCGCCGGGCGGAAGGCTGCGGCGGGGCCTGGGAAGATTTCCGCTGGGCAGGGGGCGGGGGAGGAGGCGCTGCCACTCCGTGCCGCCCAGACCGGCGTGCCGCATAGGTCCGCTCGTCCGAGGCCTTGAGAAAGGCCAACAGCCCCCACACCGAAACCATGCTGGACCCGCCCGCGCTGATAAAGGGCAGGGTCACGCCGGTCAGGGGTAAAAGATCCGTAACGCCAAACACGTTGAGGCAGGTTTGAAACAGCAGCATACCCGCCGCCGCGCAGGCTCCAATGGAGAAAAAGGTGGAGCGGCTTCTGGTCACATCGCTGCGGGCATAGAGAATAAACAGGGCGATGGTCAGGATCACCAGAAAGCCCAGCAGCACGCCCTGCTCCTCGCAGAGCAGCCCAAAGGCCAGGTCGCTGTCCGCCGCGAAAACATACTTGAGGCAGCCCTTCCCCAGGCCGATGCCGAACAACCCGCCGCTGGCCATGTAGGTCATTACCCGGGTCTGCTGGATGCCGGAATCGTAAGGGTCCTCCCACACATGGCCCCAGGCGCTGAAGCGGTCCGCCACATAGGGCATAAAAGTTAAAACCAAAAACACGCCGAAAGCCGCCGCCGCCAAAATGAGAATAATGGTGCGCACACTGCCTGAGCGCATGAACGCGATGATCAGGAAGGTGGCAAAGAAAATAATCGCCGCGCCCAGGTCCCGCATCAGGAACAAAAAGCCCACGCAGGCCCCGGTGAATACCAGAAACTCTGTCATGTTCTTTTTGGTTTGCAGCCGGTCCAGGGTGGAGGTGCCCACAAAGACAAAGGCGATTTTGATGAACTCCGAGGGCTGAATGCTGATGGGGCCGATGTAGATCCAGTTTTTAGCCCCGTGGGTTACAGTGCCCAGCACCAGGTTCAGCACAAACAGGCACAGGGCTCCCACCCCAATGGGCAGGCGGAACCGGGCCACCCGGTCCATGTCTCCCATAAACCAAATGAGAAAACAAAACAGCAGCACGCCCATAAACAGCGCGGCCAGCTGGGTTTTGACCCCGCTGAGTTGAAAGCCCGCCAGCAGGTTGACCCCCATGCCCGAGAGCAGGTAGCCCACGGTTTCAATCTCAAAGCTGACCCGGTGCATGTAGCCCATGGACCAGGCGAACAGCCCCCAGCCCATAAGAAATACCCCTGCCTCTGGCAGCAGAGCGGCAGGGTGAAAACCCTCCCCGGCAAAGCAGGCCTGAAAGGCCATGAGCACATGGCAGAGAGTGGCCGCAAACATCAGCTTAAATGGCGAGGCCGCCTCCCGCAGGATGGAGGTAAAAATCCGCCGCTTCTGCACCGGGGCCTGAGAGGCGTTGCGCAGGGTGAGGGTAAAGCTACCCAGGGTAATCCGGTCGCCAATGTTCACCAGCTTCCGGTCCGTTACCTTACGGCCATTCACCGCCACGCCCCCCTTGGAGCCTGTGTCGCAGATGAACCAGCCCTCCTCCCGGCGCATAAACACCGCGTGGTCCCGGGAGACCGCCGCGTCCGGCAGGCAGATGTCGCAGCTTTTGGCCCGGCCAATGGAGTTTTCCCAGTACAGCACCGGGAACTCCGTGCCGGAGGCTTCCTCCACCAGCATAACCACTGGGTCCCGCCGGCGCTGGCCGGACTTGAAGGAGGTGTAGCACCGCCAGGACACATACAGGGCCAGCAGGGGCACAAGAATCCGAATAACCAGCAATGCCGCCGGTCCCACGCCGGTCTGCAAGAAATTCAAAATGTCTTCCACAATTTCACCATCCCCGGTCTATTGAATCGCCGCGACCTCCCCGGCCCGCTTGTAGATGGAGCCCTCCGGCACGGCCCCCCGCACCATGGAGAGGGGATAGACCCGGCTTCCCCGGCCAATCACCGTCCCCGGGTTCAGGACCGCTCCGCAGCCCACCTCCACCTGATCGCCCAGCATGGCCCCAAACTTTTTAAGCCCGGTTTCCACCCGCTCATCTCCGGCGGCAATGGTTACCAGCGTCTTGTCCTGCTTTACATTGGAGGTTACCGCCCCGGCCCCCATGTGGGATTTGTACCCCAGAATGGAGTCCCCCACATAGTTGTAGTGAGGCACTTGGACCCCGTCAAAGAGAATGACGTTTTTCAGCTCCGTGGAGTTTCCCACCACGCAGCCCGCGCCTACCAGAGCGTTGCCCCGAATAAACGCCCCGGGCCGCACCTCGGCCTCTGGGCCGATGACGCAGGGCCCGGCTATATAGTTGTTGGGATAAATCTTCGCCGTTTTGTGGATCCACACCTGCTCTCCGGCCCGCTCATAGTCCCCGGGCGAAAGCCGCGCGCCCAGCTCCAGAATAAAAGTGCCAATCTGAGGCAGGGCCTGCCATGGGTACTGGGTTTTCTCCAGCAGCTCCCGAGCGGCGGTGTGGGACAAATCGAAAAGCTCTTTCGTTTGCAGACAGATATTGCTCATAAAAATACCTCCATAATCTTCCGGATGGGTGGGACTGTTGGGGAGCGGCGGCGGGAGATTTCCTCCCGCCCTAGCCTGCCGCTGTCTCGCCAAACATCAGCATGGTCTTATCCAGCGCGTCCACTTGGTTTAGGTCGATCTGCAGCTCTCCGGTGGGGGTCTGGCGGATGTCCAGGGCAATGGTCACATTCTGCTCCTGGTAGCGGATGGAGCTCAGCTGCCCTTGACAATATTCCAGCACCTTTTCCATGTAGAGCTGGTATGGGTCCACCTTAACGCCGGGCGTGGAAGCGGGGGTGGGGACCGGCGTGGGAGTAGGCTCCGCCTCCTCACCGTCCCAATCTTCATTGTCCCAGTCCTCACCGTCCTGATTCTCTTCTCCGGGCACAAAGCCATCCTGGCCTTCGCCCAACACACCCTGCGATGACTGGGCCGCGTTAGCCGCCGAGGCCTCGTCCATAGCCTGGGTGCGCAGGCCGGAGAAAGTCTCCGTCAGCCCCGCAAAGCTGCCAATGGGCGTAACCTCTACCTCGATATAGTAGCCGGTCTCAATCTTCTGCTCTTCCTTCACCGTATATTTGGCCTGGTCAAAGGCCCGGCTCATAATGTCCTTCAGCCGCGCCAGCTGTTCCTCGTTGGGAGAGAGTCCGTAGGCGTTGCAAAAGTTTACCGCCGCGTTCTCCACCGTGGAGGTGTGGTTCTGTTGAGAAATTTCCTCCGAGGTTCCCGTCACGGCAATGAACCGGTCGTGAGCGTTGTGGTAGCTGCTGTCCAGCAGGGCCTCAATGTAGCCGGACACATCATAGTCGCCAAAGCCCGCGTCCGGCAGCGCGCAGCCAGCGCATACCACCGCCAGCACAACCGCCAAAGCTCCGGCAGTCCATTTTTTCCTTACTCTCATATACCATTCTCCCATTCCTTTTTACAGAGTTAAAGAAAGCTTTTGAATCCGCTGACTCCCTTTAGGCCTCGTTTCTGCCGCAGCATTTTTTGTATTTCAGTCCGCTGCCGCAGGGGCAGGGGTCGTTGCGGCCGGGCTTTTTGGGCTTCTGCACCGGCTGTTTCTTCACTTCCTTGCCAGGGGCGGCTCCTGTGCCGGTCTCCTTGGCTACCTGCTCCCGCCGGGGAGCCTCCTTGGTACGCAGGCGCACCGTCAGCACCATCTTGGCGGTGTTTTCCCGAATGGCCCCGATCATGCCGTCGAACATGTCAAAGCCTTCCAGCCGGTATTCCACCACAGGGTCCTGCTGGGCATAGGCCCGCAGGCGGATGCCCTCTTGGAGCTGCTCCATGGAGTCAATGTGGTCCATCCACTCCTGGTCCACGCTCTTAAGCATAACCACCCGCTCCACTTCCCGCATAATGGGCGGCGTAAAGGCCTCCTCCCGCTGCTGGTACAGAGCCTGGGCTTTTTGGTAGAGCTCGTTCTTTACAAACTCCGGGTCCAGGTCCTCAATCTCCCGGGCGGTATAGTCCAGGTCCTCCGGGCCAATAAGCCAGCCCATGTAGTGCTCCCGCAGGCCCGGCAGGTCCCAGTCATCGTGAGGGATCTCGGCGGGGAGGAAGCGTTTTACATTGGCCTCAATGGCCTCCTCAATCATCTTGAGAATGGCGGGCTTCATGTCCTCGCCGTTGAGCACCTGATCCCGCTGGCCGTAGATAATCTGCCGCTGGGTGTTCATCACCTCGTCATATTGCAGCACGTTTTTGCGGATGCCGAAGTTCCGGCTCTCCACCCGGCGCTGGGCGCTCTCAATGGAGTTGGACACCATGCCCGCCTCAATGGGCACATCGTCCTCAATCTTCAAGCGGTCCATCATGGCGGAAAGCCGTTCGCCGCCAAAAAGGCGCATCAAATCGTCCTCCAGGGAGATGTAGAACCGGCTTTTGCCCGGGTCTCCCTGGCGGCCGGAGCGGCCCCGCAGCTGGTTGTCAATGCGGCGGCTCTCATGGCGCTCGGTGCCAATGATATAGAGGCCGCCCAGCGCCTTGACCTCCTTGGCCTCCGGGGCAATCTGGGCTTCGTATTCCCGGTTAAGCCGGGCAAAGGTCTCCCGGGCCTCCAAAATGTCCGGGTCCTCTGTGTGGCTGAACGCGGTAGCCTCCACCAGCAGCTCCTCGCTGTAGCCCTTTTTGCGCATTTCGGCCTTGGCCATAAACTCCGCGTTGCCGCCCAGGCTGATGTCCGTGCCGCGTCCGGCCATGTTGGTGGAGATGGTCACCGCTCCTTTGCGGCCCGCCTGGGCCACAATTTGGGCTTCCTTCTCGTGGAACTTGGCGTTAAGCACCTCATGCTTCACGCCGCGGGCCTTCAGCAGCTTGCTGAGCATCTCCGACTTCTCGATGGTAATGGTGCCCACCAGAACTGGCTGTCCTTTTTGGTGGTGCTCCACAATGTCCTCAATCACCGCCTGGAACTTGGCCTTGGCGGTTTTGTAAACCACGTCCGGGCAGTCCTCCCGGATCATGGGCCGGTTGGTGGGAATCTCCACCACGTCCAGCTTGTAGATTTCAGAGAATTCCTCCTGCTCGGTCATGGCCGTGCCGGTCATGCCGGAGAGCTTCTCGTACATGCGGAAATAATTCTGAAAGGTGATGGTGGCCAGGGTTTTGCTCTCCCGGGCCACCTGCACGCCCTCCTTGGCCTCAATGGCCTGGTGCAGGCCCTCGTTAAACCGGCGGCCGTACATCAGGCGGCCGGTGAATTCATCGACGATGATAACCTCGCCGTCCTTCACCACATAATCCTGGTCCCGGTGCATAATGCCCCAGGCCCGAATGGCCTGGTTCATCCGGTGCTGAATCAGGATATTTTCCGAGTCCGTTAGGTTTTCCAGGTGGAAGAACTCCTCGGCCTTTTTCACGCCCTGGCGGGTCAGGGAGCAGGTCTTGAGCTTTTCGTTGACAATATAATCGTACCCGGCGTACAGCTCGTCGTTGTCCTCCTTCTGGTCAGTCTCCTTTACCC